>Ga0247609_10004433_pt1 | contig 13966 bp, 11 predicted proteins | sample 172DNAGHGlowgp2_FD_193487 | JGI IMG/M metagenome (GOLD analysis project Ga0247609, IMG submission 193487) | Sheep rumen microbial communities from Palmerston North, Manawatu-Wanganui, New Zealand - 1728 DNA GHGlow gp2 | ecosystem: Host-associated > Mammals > Digestive system > Stomach > Rumen ...
ATCCTCTCACTGCTAAGGAATGGACTGACGAATATCGTGAGTGGGCTCAACATCAAGAGCATGCCATTTATATCGAGGCAAGCGAGAATGTGACCAAATACCAAATGATGAGTGACGTGATGTTGAGCGACACTTCTTCTGCTGTTTATGAGTTTTTGCTTTTGGACCGTCCTGTTATTACTTATCAGACGATTGCCAAGGACATCTATTGGGAAAATATTCTTGATGTTAATGATTTGTTAAACGCCTTCGATAGTGCACAAACAGACCCATCAAGCATTGAGAAGCGTCGGTGGATAGTACAAAACTATGATCCACATCTCGACGGGCATTGCTGTGAGAGGATGATAGCCGAGGCTGAAGACTATATCCGACGCCATGGTGTCCCTACTCAGCGTCAACTGAATCTATGGCGCAAATACACCAGCATTAAAACTTTTGGACGAATCCATCGATAAGTATCAACAATATTAGGTATAATAATAGTCTAACAGAGATTGCTCAACTACAGCGTGAAAACATTGACATCATGACAATAGGCGAGGATTTAGTTGATAAGTATCTCGAATGCTTTGAATAGTCTCACACGTATGAATTATTACATCAGATTAATTTCAAATAAGCCCAAGGAGGACATCAACGAAATCGTTGAAAAAATGGGTTATCGGAATATTGCTCCCAACACGACGAGCAACTCTGGCATCGCTCATTTTTTCACGAAACTCATGGCTTGCTTCTTCATTCTGCTTCGCATGAAGCGAAACGACCGTCTTCTCATTCAGTATCCCATGAAGAAGTTTGTCACTCCTGCCACGCTTTGCGCCCATCTGAAAGGTGCCAAAGTTGTAGTGCTCATTCACGACCTTGGCTGTTTTCGTCGAAAAAAACTCACCGTCGCACATGAAATGCGCCGAATGAATCGCATCGACTACATCATTGCCCACAACGAAAAGATGAAGCAATTCATGCAGGAGAACGGTTGCAAAACTCCTATCCGTTGTTTGGGCATCTTTGACTATCTTTCGCCTGCGGAACCTAAGAAAGCACATGCGTCTGCTTCTTCAAAACCGACGATTCCATCGGTGGTTTATGCAGGTGGATTGGGTTATTCACGCAATCCTTTTCTTTATGAACTTGATGCGCTGATGGATGGATGGCAGTTGGAACTTTTTGGGAAGCAATTCGATGAGGAACGAGCCCAGGGATGGAAGCACATTCATTTCAATGGTTTGCTTCCTCCCGACAAGTTATTGGCAGAGGCAGATGGTGATTTTGGTTTGGTCTGGGATGGCAATTCTGTCGATGAGTGTAGTGGAGATTGGGGCGAATATTTGCGGGTAAACAATCCCCACAAGACCTCTTTCTATTTGCGTGCTTTCATGCCTGTGATTATTTGGAAGCAAGCAGCTTTAGCCCCATTTATTCTCGAAAATAAATGTGGTATAGCCGTGGATTCGCTTCGTGACATCAATTCCACGCTTGCTCATCTCACCGATGTAGAATACAAGGAAATGCAGGAAAATGCCCGTCGTGTGGGAACTCTCATTTCCCAAGGACATTTCACTCAAACCGCATTGACATTTTAGGCGACATTCGGGATGGTTAGAACCAAATGCCGCAATCGTAAGGGAATTCTACTTTTCTGGAAGCAGGGAAGATGTCGGTGGCATTCTTGCCATCGATGGTGATTTCGAAGAGTTCTTTGAAGAGTCCACCCCATTCCGACCAGTACCAGCAACTCACATAGTATTTGTCATTGTATTTCACCACTTCAGGTGTTACATCGAAATTTGCCAATCGGGTGGCAATGTCGCTGTATTCTTCCTTCTGAGGGTGAATCTTCTTGAAGTCGTCTTTCGAGAAGAGGAAGGTTCGGTTGGCATAGTTGAAATGTCCGTATTGTGGCAGTCCGTGCCATACACTGTGGAGTAGATACACTTGCCAAGCGCCCATGCATGAGTTTTCCACGTTGAGATAAGCAAAAATGTTGAAGTCCTGCTCAAGGTCTTTCCCCGTGATGTACAGTCTGCTGGTGTCGTCAGGTCCTGGTGTGCTTCTGCATTCCTTGACGCGGAGATCGAATCCATTTGCCAAAGATAGTTTGTTCAAAGTGCTTAAGAACTGGCCATACTCCTTTTGCTCAGTGAGAGCAAAGACTTTTTGTCCGAGCGTGATATAGTCATTCGACACTTTGATGTCCTTTCCTTCTTTCGCTTCGGCAAAGCTCTTGTTGGCTTTTTCCACATGTTCCATGCGGAATTTTCTTCGTTCCTCATCCCTTTTTCTTCGTTCCTCCATCTGTTCGTGAAACTTCTGTCGCTGTTCTTCATTCATCATCTGTCGAGGACGTTCAAATCCGCGTGGAGTAGGGATGTCTGTTTGTGCCATAGCTGTGATAGCCAAACAGATGAGTGTTAAAAATAGACCAATGCGTTTCATAATATTTTAAATTAGTTAGTTGATTGTCGCAAATTTAGAAAAACAAGTTTGAATTTGCAAGAAAAACAACAAAAATCACTTCATCTTTGATTTTCAAGTCTGTATTTCTCGTGAGAAACCGTTAAATCGAAAACTTTCTTTTTCAAATGATGGTTTCTCAAGTTATGAAACGATTTTCTTTGCAAATCTTTTGAATTATGGCGTGGAGTTTCTAAATTTGCAAAAGAAAACCATTTTTTTCATAACGTAACGGACTACTAAGTTTTGATGCAAACAACTTCCCCCAAATATGATTATCTCATCGTTGGTTCTGGACTTTTCGGAGCCACATTTGCCCATCAGGCTCGTTTAGCAGGCAAGCGTTGCTTAGTGATTGATAAACGTCCACATTTAGGAGGCAATGTCTATTGTGAAGATGTGGAAGGCATCCATGTCCATAAGTATGGAGCACATATCTTCCACACCTCCAATAAGGTAGTGTGGGATTTCGTGAATTCCATCGTTGAATTCAATCGCTATACCAACTGTCCTGTTGCCAACTACAAAGGCAAGCTCTATAACCTGCCTTTCAACATGAACACCTTCTATCAAATGTGGGGAGTGACAACTCCTGAAGAAGCACAAGCAGTCATCAATGCTCAACGTGCAGAGGCGATGGAGCAATTGGTTGTGAGGAGTGAGAAGTTGCACGTTCCTGCAGAGCCTCAAAACTTGGAGGAGCAAGCACTGACGCTGGTGGGCAAAGACATCTATGAAAAACTCATCAAAGGTTATACTGAAAAGCAATGGGGACGTGCATGCACAGAACTGCCTGCATTCATCATCCGCCGTTTACCTGTACGCCTTATCTTCGACAACAACTACTTTAATGACCCATATCAGGGTATCCCAATCGGAGGATACAACAAACTGATTGATGGATTATTAGATGGAATAGAATGCCGAACAGGCATCGACTTTTTCCATTCAGAATATCGCAATTGGCGACAATTCGCTGACAAGCTTGTTTATACAGGTCCTTTGGATGAATTCTACGATTATCGTTTTGGAAGGCTTGATTGGCGTACCGTTTCTTTCGAGACAGAGGTAATTGACAAACCTAATTACCAAGGCAATGCCGTTGTCAATTATACCGAAAAGGAGATTCCATATACTCGTGTGATTGAGCACAAGCACTTTGAGATGTTTGGGCAGGAGGTGTATGATTGTCCAAAGACCGTCATATCCAAAGAGTATCCTACTGAATACAAGCTTGGTATGGAACCCTACTATCCGGTTAACGATAGCAAGAATAATCAATTGGCAGAACAGTATCGTGCTTGTTCTGCCCAAGAACAGGACATCATCTTTGGAGGAAGATTGGCTGAATACAAATACTATGATATGGCACCAGTGATTGAAAAAGTATTAAAAATGCCGATTTAGCCGCATTTTCTCCAATCCTCAGATTATGAGACGATTTTCTTTGCAAAACTTTTGATTTGTGGCTTGGAGTTACTAAATTTGCAAAAGAAAACTATAATATTCTATAAGGTATGAAAAAAATCATGTTGCTTCTCAGTGCAGTCCTCGTATCAATGGGTTTACAGGCTGCCAACCCCGTGAAAATCACAGTGTCTAACTCGCTCAATACGGCTCGCACCTCGGAAATGGTGGAGATTCCGTTGGCTACGCTTCAGAAGAATTTGGGTAAAACCAATCAGTTCATCGTCACCGATGCTGATGGAAAGGAAATTCCTTCGCAGCTCACATACGACCAGAAACTGATTTTCCAGCCAGCCGTAGGTGCCAAGGGCAAGTCGGTTTATTATGTGAAGCCTGGCATCCACAGTTTCTATGAACCTCGCGTGTTCGGTCGCCAGTTCCCTGAGCGTGTCGATGATATGGCTTGGGAAAACGACCTCGTGGCATTCCGTTGCTATGGACCTGCTTTGCAGAAGAGTGGCGAACGTGCTTGGGGTTACGACATCTGGAACAAGCGCACTTCGAAACTCGTCGTGGAAGAACGCTATGCTCAGGAACTCGACAAGGAAATCAGCAGCGTTCGCAGCAAACTTCAGAAACTCGGTCAGAACGACTTGGCTGACGATGTTTACAATGCTGTGAGCTATCATGTGGACCACGGCACAGGTATGGACTGCTACAAGGTGGGTCCAACTCTCGGTGCAGGTACTACCGCTATTCTTGCCAACAACGGTGCCGACATTGTTTTTCCTAAGTGCTATACTAACTACGAGATTCTTGATAAAGGTCCGCTTCGTTTCACCGTTAAACTCGTTTATGGTAACGAAACGCTCGACGGTCAGCAGTACAACGAAACTCGTATCATTACGCTCGACGCTGGTTCTCAACTCAACAAGGCTGTGGTGACGTACAACGGTTTGAACAAACCAACTCCAATCGCTACGGGTATCATCGTTCACAACGAAAATCCAACGGCTTACGTGCTCAACACAGCTGCTGGCTATATGGGTTATGAGGATTTGGGCGACCCTAATCAGTATAAGGAAAAGTATCGTGCCAAGCAGAATAAGGACTTTGGCAAGATTTATGTAGGTGCAGTCTATACGCAGAAGCCTACCAAGATGGAATATCGTGCTGGCGAAGGATTGCCTGGTGCTTGCGGTCATATTCTTGGCATCAGCAACTACAAGCCTTCTTCTACTTATACGTATTACTTCGGTTCGGGTTGGAGCCGCAATCCTGCTACCAACTTCCAGTCCCTCACGGATTGGGAGGCTTATCTCTCCCGCTTCGCTCAGCAGGTGAAGAGTCCGCTGAAAGTGTCAGTCAAATAAACTTTAACACAGTTTCTCCCTTTGTCAACACAAGAAATCATTTACGCAATGGCATTGACGCGCATTCCTCGACTCAGTTTGATGAATGCACGTCTGCTCTACGACACCATGGGAAGTGCCACGGCGGTCTTTGAGCATCGGAAGGATATTCGTGATGTGATTCCCGAGGCAAACGAAAAACTCGTTGAAGTGTTGCGCGATGTGGATGAAGCCATCGCTGATGCCGAACGAGAAATGGAATTTGCGCGGAAGAGTAACATTCGATGCCTTTCCCTCAACGACGACGATTATCCCCTCTTGCTGAAAGAATGCCCCGATGCTCCGTTGGTCCTCTATTATTTGGGAAACGCTGATTTGAACGCACAGCGTATCATCAACGTGGTGGGCACGCGCAAAATCACGCCTATGGGTAAGGACATCTGTCGTAGTTTCATTGCCGATTTGCAGAAAGTCTATCCCGACACCCTCGTGGTGAGCGGTTTGGCGTATGGCGTGGATGTCAATGCCCATCGTGCCGCACTCGAAAACGGCATGAAAACCGTGGGTGTGCTGGCGCATGGACTCGACACGATTTATCCTGCTGTGCATCGTCAGACAGCGGTCAAGATGGTGTCGCAGGGTGGACTCCTCACGGAATACATGTCGAACACGCGTCCCGACAAAGGCAATTTCGTGCGTCGCAATCGCATCGTGGCTGGCATGTCGCTATGCACCATCGTGGTGGAAAGTGCAGCCAAGGGTGGGGCACTCATCACAGCAGAATTGGCTGGAGACTACAATCGGGAAGTTTGTGCCTTCCCTGGTCGCCCATACGATGAATACAGCAAGGGCTGCAACCATCTCATCGCACAAAACAAGGCACATCTCATCTCTTGTCTCGACGATTTCTTGGATGTGATGCAATGGGAGAATCCTCTGAAAAAGAAAGCGCAAGCCGTGCAACAGGAGCTCTTTCCCGATGTTGGTGACGACGAAAAAATGATTATCGACACCCTTCGTGGTGCGGACAACAAGCACATCAACCAAATCGTTATCGACACCAATCTCAATATCGGCAGAGTCACCTCCGCCCTTTTCGAGCTCGAACTCAAAGGCATCATCCAAGTTTTAGGTGGTGCTCGCTATAGGCTAAGACATTAGTAAATCAAAATATGTTCCAAGAAAAATACAATTATCTCAATAGTGATTTCTCCGTGCGAGAACATCGTCCCGTGATTGGCATCACAGGCAATTACGATAATCAGAAATGCACCCTTGCTGAAGGTTATTACAAGTCTGTGCTTCGTGCAGGAGGCATACCTGTCATCATTCCTCCTTTCCGCATTCCGAATGTGAACGGAAAGAAAGCTCTTCAAGACTTGGAGGACTACCTCGATTCGCTGGATGGCATCCTCTTCAGTGGTGGTGGCGACATCAACCCGCTACTCTTGGGTGAGCAACCCGTTCCTCAACTCCATTCCGTTTGTCCTGAGCGCGACGAACAAGAACTCCTCTTGGTACGTCTTGCTTACGACCGACAGATTCCGATGCTGGGAATTTGCAAAGGCATTCAAATCATCACGGCTGCCCTCGGTGGCAAATTATATCAAGACATCTACTCGCAGGAGGAAGGTGTGACTATCAAGCACAGTCAAGATATGCCGCGCGAGTATGCTTCCCACATAGTCCGCATCGATGCCGACACCATTCTTCACGAAGTGTTTCAGAACGATGAAATCGCAGTGAATTCCTTCCATCACCAAGCCGTGAAAACAGCCGCTCCAGGCATGCGAGTGTCGGCACGAAGCTGCGATGGAGTGATTGAAGCAGTGGAATCCACCGAATTCAAGTCCATCCTTGCTGTTCAGTGGCATCCTGAATGTTTGGAAGACGACAGCTTTGATGGTGTGGCAACAGCCAATGTACCGCTTTCCTCAGCGAACAACAAGGAAGCAAAACCCCTCTTCGCTTGGTTGGTGCGTGAAGCATCGTCATTCAAGGCAGCCAAGCAACTCCATGCCCGTGTCCTTTCCCTCGACAGCCACTGCGACACACCGATGTTCTTCGGTCAGAACATCGATTTCGCTTCGCGCGACCCCAAAATCCTCGTTGACCTCCACAAGATGACGGAAGGAAAACTCGACTCCACCATCATGGTGGCATATCTTGCACAAAAGGAGCGCGACGATGTGTCGTTGGAGAATGCTACGGCAAAGGCAAACCGCATCCTCACGCAGATTGAGGAGATGGTGGCAAAGAACTGTTCGGCAGTGGAGATTGCCTATACGCCCGACGACCTCTACCGCTTGAAACGCGAAGGGAAGAAAGCCATCATGTTAGGCATTGAGAACGGCTATGCCATTGGTAAAGACCTGTCTAACGTGGAGAAGTTCCGCAAGCGTGGGGTGGTGTATATGACGCTTTGCCACAATGGTGACAACGACATCTGCGACTCAGCCCGAGGCAACCATGAGCACAATGGTGTGAGTGAGTTCGGTGCCAAGGTCATTCAGGAAATGAACCGCGTGGGTATGATGGTGGACCTCAGTCATGCTGGTGAGAAGAGTTTCTATGATGCCATCGACATCAGTGCCTTCCCAATCGTTTGTTCCCACTCATCCGCTCGTGCGCTCTGCGACCATCCTCGCAATCTCACCGACGACCAGATGCGGGCACTTGCCCGTTCGGGAGGCGTGGCACAAGTCACCATGTATCATGGCTTCCTCCGTCCCGACCCCGAACCAGCTTCAATTCTCGATGCCATCGAGCACCTCAACCACATGGTGAATGTGATGGGCATTGAGCACGTAGGCATTGGCACCGACTTCGATGGAGATGGTGGCATCACAGGTTGCGCCTCCGCTTCCGAGCTCATCAACTTCACCCGTCGCCTCCTCATGGAGCGCTACAGCGAAAAGGACATCGAACTCATTTGGGGCGGCAACTTCCTCCGTGTCATGCGCCAAGTGCAAGCCGCGACTTTAGTCTTTTAACATGAGCGACCCTCTTCTTCCGTTTCTTGAAGAAAGTAGCTAAGAACCTGAATGAACAAACTGCACAATGTGTATTCGTCATATAACCTATCAATTATTCATAAATATCATTCAAATCTTAACATTTAGGAAGATTTAACGCATTTGCTCTCACGTATATGAGAATAAAATAATATTTTTGTAAATTAAATTGGGTGGAAATTGCCTGATAAATAAGTACTCAATCTAAATGCTTTAGATATGAAACACATTGTAATACGAAATTTCGGTCCTATAAAGGATGCTGATTTAGAATTGGGCAAGGTGAACGTAATCACAGGTATGCAGAGCTCTGGTAAGAGCTGCGTTCTAAAGATTGCGTGCTACTGTTCATGGGTAGAAAAGCGTTTGGAGATGACCCAGAAAGTGAATGGCTTTAGCAAAGACTCAGCATTCGTTGACTTGATGATAGAGTATTACAATTTGACGGGTTATGTCAAGGAAGATACTTATATTGAATACGAGAGTAGTTTTTTACAATTTTGGTATGACCATTCCATAAAGAAATTTGATTTGAAATGGAAAGGAAATCGTTGGAACTACCGGAGGCCAAAAGTTAGTTATGTTCCTGCTGACAGAAATCTGGTGGCGGCAATACCAGCTTGGAGTGAAGTTGTTATTGACAGAAATATGCTCGAATTTATGTCTGACTGGGACAAGGCTCGTAGGAGTGTAAAAAAGGAAGAGAACTTCTTGAACCTGGGCTTGACATATCAGTATGACATAGTTTCGGGAACAGATTCAGTGATTTTAAAAAATGGCAAACCATTAAGCCTAAAGGCAAGTTCTAGTGGTATTCAGTCATTGCTGCCGATGTTAGTTCATATGGATTATTTAACACATGGTCTATATCAAGATGCGCCTTCTCAAATAAAATACGAAGATAAGGAAGAACGTAAAAATCTGCGCTCTACAATTTACAAGAAACTATATCAGAAAAAACAATCAGACGAGATAGTTGAATCCGTGTCTATTGACGGATTTGATTATGGATTCTCTGAGAAGAAGCATGCTAAACGTTTTGAGAAAATATTCAACCATTTTATCAAAGTTGATCATTGTGAGATTTTCCTTGAGGAACCTGAGGATAATCTATTCCCTCCGACACAATGTCAATTGGTAAACTGGCTTATGGATGCAATAGAGGAGCATAACGATTTGTTGTTTATTGCTACACACAGTCCATATGTGCTGAACCAGTTGGTGAAGCTTAACCCTAATGAATTCTGTGTTTTCTTTACCCATGAGGCAGTAGGCGGCGAACAGGGCTATTCTGTACGAACACTTACAAGTGAGGAAGTTCGTGAAATGTATGATAACGGAGTAGATATTTTTTTCAACTTTGAAATGTACGTATGAAACAGAAAATGCTTCATGTAATGCCAGAATGCTTCGTGGATACCAACTTGATTGAATATCTTTTGGATAGTTGTGTTAATCACCAACATTGTTGCTCGAAGGTGGTTGGCACTATGAAAAAAAGGTTTGCAGATAGTTTTGCTATTGGCATTATAGACAAGGATAAAGTGGAGATGGGCTATTTGCATGAATGCGATGAATTGGCTCAAAGAGGGCATCTCACTATATATAAACACAAGAGCCTTCACCATTATTTGATTACTATCGCACCTGCTATTGATAGGTTTGTGCTAGATTGTGCAAAGAAACAACGTGTATCTTTGACGAGATTTGGATTGCCATCAGAACTGAAAGCTTTTACCAAAGAGACAAAGCAAGTTACGTCTAACAAAGACAGAAGATTTAAAGCCTTATTCTCTGCTATTGAACAGAATGATGAAATTTCTTTATTGCTCAATGTGCTGCTTTATCTCAATAAGACGATGTATAAAGCAGATTTGAAGGTATTGAAATCATTATTTGCAAGTTAAGTCATGGAAGTTATTTTTAACAAGCTTACAAGTTTAATTTTTCGAAGTCATCATATGAGATGATTTACAATGAGCATTGTAAATGCACTTGATGTTGAGGTGGCAACTTCCTCCGTGTGATGTCTAATGCGTTCCATTCTGGTAACAATTAGCTCACTGACTATCAGCATCGTTACTTAAAAACAGTGGGCTTACTTTTTCCGTTGTCAATCTTGATAAAATTATTTCATGTCACCTTTGATTACGGGAACGATCATAGGCCTACCACCGTTTTTGGTATAGTTAAATGTTCCGACTCTCTGAGGATTCTTAACATTTACAATCTGATCGTTATAGAAATTATCACCCAAAACTACGACAGTTTTGCCATCGAACATTACGACAGTTTTGCCATCGAACATTGCATCATCATGGATCCTAAACGATTCTTCTGTTGCCAAGGCTGCATTATCAAGAACCTGAAACACCTTAAAAGATGTTTCTTTCTTGTTCTCATAACTAACGGGTTGTTCAAGATACTGTATAAAGTCAGATGGTTTTTGATTAACTGATACATATACAAATAATGCAACGAATGTCAGGACGATACCTGTCACGACACCCCAAAAGAAAGATTTCTTATTCATATTGTTTGAATTTTATAAAATCAAGAATAGAGATTTATGCGAGTTCGGGATAAGAAAAATCTTTAAATATGGTAGATATAGATAATTTTTGTGTCTTATACCTGATTATCAGTATCTTATAAAGATTTGAATATAAATATAGCCCATAACTAACGCTGACAAAGTTACTGAATTTATCTGTATTATCAACGTTTTTTCAAAGAAACTTGAAGAAGAACTGCGTAGAAACCTCTATCAGCTCTCTCTCTTGCTCCTTCTGGAAAATGTACACGAAACCGTAAGAGGAGGCTCTTCTAGAGTGAAATGATGACATAGCAACGAAGGAAAGCTTTTGTTGCATCGATTTAGTGGATTATCAGAAGCGCATTTGTGGACTGACTGAAGCGTTCCTTTGGATTCAACTAGTTGCCGAGGGCTCGCCGTTTTGATAACGAGCGCTCGGCGTTGCGATAACGAGGGCTCGCTATAAAAACGTTGAGGGCTCGACGTTTCAGTAAAATCAAAGGAAAAAGCCAGTACAATCGAAAGATTGCATCAGTACAATCGAGGGAAAGCATCAGTACAATCAAAGGAGAGCGACAGTACAATCAAAGGAAAGGAAAACGCAAACAAATGCAGCTTTTCATTTCCTACGTCGCTTTTTGATGCTTGATTTTCAGTTTTTTATTGTTTGTTAATCAAATTTGTTGCTTTTTAAATGTTTGGAATGATGAGTCTATAAAGAAAAAGATGTAACTTTGCAGCCGGATTTTCAAATGGGAAATGGAGGATGAATCAGGAAAAATGCAAAACTCTTCATTTGTTCTTTTCTCTTGAAAAGGTGAAAGCTAATAATATCCAAATAGAAACGATGATACGAAAGATTCTTCCAATCGTGATGGTTTGTGCTGCTTTTGTGGGTTGTAAACAAGCACCAAAACAAGTGCCTACTACTTACGAGCCTGTGGCTCCAAAGTTCTCGGTGGATTCAGCGTTTTCTTACGTTGCCAAGCAATGTGAGTTCGGTCCGCGCGTGATGAATTCTGCTGCCCACGATTCGTGTGGTGCATGGATTGCACAGAAGTTTGAGAGTTTCGGGGGAAAGGTGATTTGTCAGACGGCTGACTTGAAACTCTACGATGGCACGCCTATCAAGTCCACGAATATCATTGCCTCGTTCAATGTGGAGAATCCCGAGCGCATCATGATTTGTTCACATTGGGATTCGCGCCCTTGGGCGGACCAGGATGATGACGAATCAAAGCATAAGACTCCGATTGATGGTGCCAATGATGGTGCGAGTGGAGTGGGAGTATTGCTCGAATTGGCTCGACTCATCCAACAGCAAGCACCAAGTATCGGTGTGGATTTGATTTGTTGGGATGCAGAGGATTGTGGTACTCCTTCTTGGGAGGAAAACCGCGAGGAAAGCGACCGCACTTGGTGCTTGGGCTCGCAGTATTGGGCACAGCATCACCACGTGGATGGCTATCGGGCTCGCTACGGCATCTTGCTCGACATGGTGGGTGGACCAAAGACGGTGTTCAAGAAGGAACTATTCTCGGAGCGCAATGCACCACGACTCGTGGATAAGGTATGGGGCTTTGCACATTCGTTGGGCTATGGCGAATTCTTCAAATTCGAGGATGGCGGTTATGTGACCGACGACCACCTGCCCGTGATGCAGGCTGGCATTCCTTGCATCGACGTGATTGGTAGTAGTGTGAACGGTGGTAGTTTCTGCCACACTTGGCACACCATGCTCGACAATCTGCAAAATATCGACAAAAACACCCTCAATGCAGTGGGAACTACTGTGGCAGAGGTGGTTTGGTGCGAATAGACCCTCCCCCTTTCCCCTCCCTGTAAGGGCGGGGCCCTGTAAGGGCGGGGAGTGGATGGTTAAGATAAAAAGGAGAAAGTATAACAAGGTAAATGAAGAATAGAATTGGACATATCATGAGCGTTGTAAATTCTCCCTCCATCATAGGGAGGGTGAGGGGTGGGTCTATTCTTCTCTTACTCTTTTTTTCATTTTCTTCTGCTTTTTCTCAAGTTGAGGCTTCAGAAGCGGATGCGGAGCTGTTGACGGGTGCTCCGATATTCACACATGGAATAGGATATGCGGGTGAGGTAGAGTATAAGGGTGAGATGATTCCTTGGTTTGTGCTGAACGATGTGTATGTGTTTGATAAACTGGTGTTTAAGAGTCAACGACAGGCAAAGAAATACTACAAGATTGCTGCCAATATCAAGAAGGTGTATCCGATAGCCAAGGAGATTCAGCGCGAAATCGAGCATCAGATACAGCACATGGATTCCTTGCCCGACAAGAAATCGAGGGATGTGTATTTGAAGCAGATGGAGAAAGCACTGATGAAAGAGTACAAACCTCGCTTGAAGAAACTGACTTTCTCGCAGGGAAAACTGCTTATCAAACTGATTGACCGTCAGTGCAATCAGACGTCGTATGAATTGATTAAGACGTACATGGGCGGTTTCAAGGCGGGCTTCTGGAATGCATTTGCTACAATCTTCGGGGCAAGCCTGAAGAAGGAGTACGACCCTGACGTGGATGACCGACTCACGGAGCGTTGCATCTTGCTCATTGAGAGCGGACAGATGTAGGAAAAGAAGGCCCCCTCCCAGCCTCCCCGAGGGGAGGAGAATGAAGAATGAAAAACAACTCCGCGAGAACTCAAAAACTTAAAAACTCAAAAACATATAAACTTAAAAAATACTCATGAAAATCTACTTTCTTTTGGCAGCCATGATGCTGCAATGTGCGAGTGCATCGGCACAAATTCGTTTGAATCAGGTGGGGATGAGTCCCAACCAAGAGAAAACTGCTACCATCGAAGGGGCTGTTGATGTGGGCAGTGTGAAGATTGTGGATGTGAGTGGTAAGGCGGTAGGAGTTCAACCCAAATTCTTGCGTATTGCCAAATCGCCTTGGTCTGGCAAGGAGCGTACTGTGGTGGATTTTTCTGCTTTGACAAAACCTGGAAAATACTCGATGAAATCGGGTAAATTCTCTGCTTCGTTCACGATTCAACCACAGGCATTGCAGGAGTTGACAAAGGCTGCCATCAAGGCATTCTATCTGATTCGTTCGGGTATGGCGATTGATGCCAAGTATGCAGGGCAGTTCGCTCGTCCGTTGGGACATCCTGACACGCAGGTGAAAGTGCATCCTTCGGCAGCATCGGAAAGTCGTCCTGCAG
>Ga0247609_10004435_pt1 | contig 13965 bp, 16 predicted proteins | sample 172DNAGHGlowgp2_FD_193487 | JGI IMG/M metagenome (GOLD analysis project Ga0247609, IMG submission 193487) | Sheep rumen microbial communities from Palmerston North, Manawatu-Wanganui, New Zealand - 1728 DNA GHGlow gp2 | ecosystem: Host-associated > Mammals > Digestive system > Stomach > Rumen ...
AGAACATCCCAAACCGTTACCTTATGTGCCTGAACATGCTGTAAATCCTGAAAATACAGGAGACAACAGTAGCCTATCCGTAGAACAAGTTTTGAACAATTGGGAGCAAATCAAGCAAAAAGAAAAAGACGGGAATAAAACTGTACTAGCCGGTGTCCCATGTTCTTTGCCTTCACTCATTAAAGCCTATCGTATTCAAGATAAAGCTCGCCATGTCGGGTTTGACTGGGAACAGAAAGAGGATGTGTGGACGAAGGTTCGCGAAGAACTTGACGAGTTGGAAGTAGAACTGCGTCGTGAAGACAAAGAAAATTCTACACGTGAGTTAGGAGATTTCCTTTTCAGTGTTATTAATGCTGCCCGCCTTTATCATTTGAATCCCGACAATGCTTTGGAATATACAAATCAGAAATTCATAGCACGTTTTAATTATATCGAACGAATAGCAAAAGAACGTGGTTGTGAAATCAAGGATTTGACACTTGCTGAAATGGACAAATTATGGGAAGAGGCAAAGAATAAAGAATAATTATATAAAAAGAAAAGCAAAATGAATAGAAATGGATGGCTAGGAGTGCCGCTATTAGTAATGATACTGCTTAGTATAGCCGGTTGTAAGAATAATCCGAACGGCAGCGGCAATGTGATGAATGTACAGCTTAACGATACCAGTTCGGTTTCCGACACAACCATCTACGGAAAGTGTGGGGAAGGAACCACCATGCACACATTGGAGTTGATAGCTGATGATGGAAGTGTTCGCAAGTTTTTGATGAATATTGACGATTCATTAGGAAATACCGTTCAAGGAGGTCTTCTCAACGGTGACCGTATGGCTGTGATTGCTGAAGTAGTCTATGGCGACACGATTGCCAAAAAAATCATCAATTTGACGACATTACAGGGCAAGTGGGTGAGTCTTGACAAAAACTTCGAAATCAAAGACGGTGGCATCGTACAATCGAATGTTGAAACAGAGACTAATCCATGGACCAACTGGCGTATATTTAATGGCCAGTTGCTTTTAAACAGTGATACTTTCGATATTACAGGTTTAGGAGCAGATTCGTTATTGTTGGAGAACAGAAATGGCATCTTCTCTTATAAACGACTACTGAAGTAAAATACTGAATATCAGCGCAAAGTATGGAACCGTTTAAAGTGTACATTTTGGGGTGTGGAAGTGCCCTGCCTACACTTCATCATTTCTCTTCTTCGCAGGTCGTTCAGATTCGCGATAAGTTTATGATGGTAGATTGTGGAGAGGGAACACAGATACAACTACGACGTACGCATATTCACTTTAATAAGGTTCAGGCGGTGTTTATCTCACATTTACATGGTGATCATTGTTTAGGATTGATAGGATTGATTTCCACTTTTGGACTTCTTGGGAGAACAGCCCCGCTCCATATCTATGCTCCTATTGGTTACGAGCAACTCTTTCAGGAACAGATCAACATGTTTTGTCACGATTTAGATTATACCGTTACTTTCCATTCCATAGATACATATATAAATAAGGTGATATATGAGGACCGTTCTCTTTCAGTAGAGACTATACCCTTGCAGCACAGAGTACCCTGTTGTGGTTTCCTTTTTAAGGAAAAACCAACACTTCCTCATATTAAACGTGAGTTGATAGACTTCTATAAGATTCCGGTTTGTAGTATCAATCAGATTAAAAATGGAGCAGACTGGGTGACGGAAGATGGAACTGTTGTTCCCAATCATCGACTAACCTTTCCTGCAGAGCCTCCCAGGAGCTATGCCTATTGTTCAGATACCCGCTATATGCCGGAATTGCACGAGATGATAAAAGGAGTTACTGTATTGTATCATGAGAGTACTTATGGGCGCGATAGGGAAGACCGGGCAAAGCTCTATAATCACAGTACGGCAGAACAGGCTGCAACTGTTGCCAAACAGGCTGGTGTGGGAAAACTTTTATTGGGCCATTTTTCTGCTCGATATAAAGATGAGAATGTTCTCCTTGATGAGGCAAAGACTATTTTCGCGAATACAGAACTTGCTAAAGAAGATGAAGTAATCGATATTTGTTAAATTATTATAAAATATAGCTTTTTATCTTTTATTTTCAATGTTTGCAATGAAATAAGTCTTATCTTTGCAGAAACATAAAAGTATTGATACGCGTATGAATAAAAGAATATTTACACTCATTTTCGCTGTAGCCTTGCTTTTTGGAGGCGTTTCAGTTCCTGTAAATGCTGCTGTGGAGATTATAGAACAGGATTTCCAAAGTATATATATAGCCATCAATGGTTCTGTGCTGCATGTGACAGGTGCTAATAACCAAGTATTATATATATACAATGTTGCTGGTGTATGCGTGAAAAGCATACGTGTTGAAGGCAATGATAAGCATTACGACTTGAATCTGCCAAAAGGGTGTTATATTGTGAAAGTCGGTAAGGCTGTCAGAAAAATCTCTGTGAAATAAAGAAATAGTCTATTGATCTTTAAAAACAAACGACTATTAAGGCACATCGTTACATACAACACACCATTGCCGTACTCCTGTTGGTGTACGGCATGTTAATTTCTTGCGATTCTCCTCTGTCTCCGTCTCACAACGAATTGTCCTTGGATGCGTATGAGCAACTGAAGGTTCCTACTTTAACTGTCCATCCGCAAGCACTTCGCGAGAAAATAGCCGTCAACTTTTCTGGAGATACAGAACTAGACCATTTCCTTCATCATTATTATACGAGTGGTAAGCCATTGGTGTGGATTGGTCGTGATGGCTTGACATCAGGTATTGACACCCTGTTATCCCACATCCGAGCCGTTGGAGAAATCGGACTTGATAAAGAACGGTTCAATTATTCACAGATAGTGAAAGACTTGGATGCTCTCAAGAACTATGGCAAGAATTCTCATCAATCGTTAGATGAACTGATAGCACGCGTAGAGAGTAATCTGTCTAAAACTTATCTGCGCTATACAGCAGGACAGCGTTTCGGCTTTGTCAATCCATCTTATGTCTTTAATTATAGAGAAACGACCGGCGAGAAGGGCAAAAAGATGGTTTATGACCATAAGTTCGAATTGGCAGTTGAACGTCCGGATAGTATCTATTACCAGCAGGCGTTGGAACAAGTTGACGCAGATCATGCCGCCTCGTTTATAAGTGCCTCGATACCTACAGATCCATTGTATTTGCAGCTCAAACAGAAATTGAATCAGTCGCAGAAAGGAGATACAACCAGCCGTGTGAAGTATTTGGCAAATATGGAGCGTTTGCGTTGGAAATTGAAAGACGATCCTGCCAAGCATGATAAATACGTAATGGTAAATATCCCTTCATTCCGTCTCTATGGTGTAGGAGGAGATACCGTTCTGACCATGAAAATAGTTTGTGGTGCAGTAGGAACGAAATCGCCTTTGTTGAACAGTAAGATAAAGCGAATAGAATTAAATCCCCAATGGGTGATGCCGCATAGTATAGCGAAGAGTTTGGCGCATGCTGGACCTGGATATTTCAGCCGCCGTAACATGTATTTCGTTGACCGTTCGGGGAGGAGATTAAGTTATGCTTCACCCGAAATGCGTCGTAAAGGTTTAGTTTCCATCGTACAGCGTAGTGGTGGTGGTAATTCTTTGGGGCGTATCATTTTCCGTTTTGACAATCCTTTCTCTGTATATCTTCACCATACCAATACGCCTTGGGCTTTTTCTGCATCTAACAGGGCTATGTCTCATGGTTGCATTCGTTTGGAACGTCCGTTAGATTTGGCTCGTTTTGTTCAAGGAGGTGACGAAAAATTACAGGAGAAGATTGCCTATTCTTTCTCGTGCGACTTGTCCCATCCAGATAGTTCTATGATGGTGAAGAATGTCCAGGTGTCTCCTGAAGTTCCTGTCTATTTGGTCTATTACACCATTTTTGCCGTACCAGGAACCAATGAGGTAGTAGAACTGAATGATATTTATGGCTATGATAAGTTGTTGGTGAAGAGTCTTTCATCGTTGGTATCGCCTTCTATGCGCAATTCTATGAAGGATAAGCCCCAAACCAATACTACAGAAAAAAAAGAGACTAAGCCTCAATCAACGGTAGTCAAGTCTGAAGAGAAAAAGGAACCGAAGGTTGAAAAGCAAGAAACACCACGTCCTTCTCCTCAAGAAGAACAAAAATCATCGGATAACAAGAGTAACAATGCCGCAACTGAACGAGACGGAGGTTCTCAAACTGCTATCTGATCCCGCCACGCAGCGTAGTGCTTTTTCGCAGATAGTGTCCCAATACAGTGAACAACTCTATTGGAAAATTCGTAGTATTGTTCAACAGCACGATGACGCCGATGATATTTTACAAAACACCTTCATGAAAGCATGGAAGAACATTGACGACTTTCATGGAAAATCCAAACTCTACACATGGCTCTATCGTATAGCTATCAATGAGTCGCTTGACTTTTTACGCAGAAAGAAATCACAGAATTCTATTAGTACAGATGTCGATATCAGCGTAGCCAACCGCCTCATGGCAGACGAGTATTTTGATGGAGATCGCAGTCAAGCTCTGCTCCAAGAAGCTATTGCCACACTTCCCGATGTCCAGCGAACCGTATTCACACTCCGCTATTATGAAGAAATGAAGTATGCCGAGATGAGTCAACTCCTAAAAACATCAGAAGGGGCATTGAAAGCATCCTACCATATTGCCGTGCAAAAAATTACGGACTATGTGAAGAAGAAACAATAATATTCATGAAGAATAATCAATAAGAATTAAACGTTCTGCTATTTGATGCGTCTATGATAATAAAGAGGCTTGAAACACTATGACTTTAGAAGAACAACTCATACAAGAATATGGAAGAAAACGTCCGTTTAAAGTTCCTGAAAACTATTTCGAGAACTTTACAGCCGATTTCATGAGCCGTCTGCCAGAACGTGAGGCTTCCGTAGTCAAGATGAATCTATGGAAACGCTATCGCACGATGGTTGCAGCAGCAGCGTGTTTTATAGGACTTGCTACACTTTCGGGAGCCTATTTGTACCAACATCAGCCTGAGCAAGGCGCGCAAGTTATGGCTGCACAGCCTGCATCAGCCAATACTCCTCGCACCAGCTTTGACCAGGCTGCAGACTATATGATGATTGACACCGACGATATGTATTCCTATTTGGCAGAATATTAATTTAATATAACCTATAATTTGCAGAATATTCATCACGATATGGCATTAAAAAGAATAATACTCCTTATCCTACTATCTGTTGGAGTGATGACTGTCGGAGCGCAGGAGAAATTCAATCCTGTGCAATTCCGTGCTAATTTGCACAAAAGAATTGTCATCGAAGCACAACTTTCTCAGGAAGAGTCTGAAATATTTTTCCCCATCTATGACGAGATGAAGGAAAAACAGCGTGCAATTCACAAGCAGATGAAAGAACTGTCTCAGCTGAAACCCGCATCCGATGCTGCCTGTAAATCTGTCATTCTCAAGCGTGACAAGTTAGAAATGCAAATGAAGCAGTTGGAAAGCAGTTATCATAACCGTTTTTTGAAGATACTGTCGCCTTCGAAAGTTTATGACATACTCCGTGCAGAATCTAGATTCCATAGGGAGACTTTCAGAAAGATGGCAAAGAAATGTCATTAATTGTTTTCAGAGTCACGAATGCCTATGATAATCCATTTTGAAAAACATATTATGATGAATCAAATTACAAGAAGCGCATACAGTATATTAGCCTCGTTTTTTTTCTTTTTTGCTACTATCAGTGTTGCTGATGCTCAGCATGCTCCTAAACGTGAATTCCGTGGTGCATGGATTCAAAGTGTAAATGGGCAGTTCCAAAATATAGGAACCGTAAAAATGCAACAGACGCTGACCTATCAGTTGGATGAATTGCAAAAAGACGGTGTAAATGCCATTATCTTTCAGGTTCGACCAGAGTGCGATGCGCTCTATCAGAGCAGTCTTGAGCCATGGAGTAAGTTCTTGACAGGTGAGCAGGGTAAGGCGCCTTTTCCTTATTGGGATCCCTTGCAATGGATGATAGAACAATGTCACCAGCGCGGAATGGAGTTACATGCATGGATAAATCCCTATCGCGCCAAGACCAAGAACACGAGTAAACTGGCTCAGAACCATATTGCAGTAGTACATCCCGAACGGGTTTTTGCTTACGATGGGTTATTCATCCTGAATCCCGGCATTCCTGAAAACAGAGATTATATCTGTCAGGTCGTTGAAGATATCCTCCGCCGCTATGATGTTGATGGTTTGCACATTGATGATTATTTCTATCCCTATCCAGCTCCAGGTCAAAAGATTCCTGATGCGAAAGAGTATCAGAGATATAGCAGTGGCTTTTCCAATATCAACGATTGGCGTCGAAACAACGTAGATTTGTTTATCAAACAGTTAGGGGAAACTATCCATAGGGTGAAACCTTGGGTAAAATTTGGAGTTTCCCCCTTCGGTATCTATCGTAATGCCAAGTCCGACCCTCAGATCGGTAGCAAGACCAATGGACTTCAGAACTACGACGATCTTTACGCTGATGTACTGAAGTGGGTGAACAAAGGATGGATAGACTATTGCGTGCCTCAATTATATTGGGAAATAGGTAACAAGGCAGCCGACTACAATGAGCTGATACACTGGTGGAACAAGTATGCAGGCAATCGTCCTTTGTATATTGGTGAGGACGTGGAACGAACAGTGAAACATGCCGATCCCAACAACCCTCGTGTTCACCAACAAGAGGCAAAATACCGACTGCATCAACAATTGCCCAACGTTAATGGCACAGTGTTGTGGTATGCCAAGACAACGGTTGACAATGTTGGGAATTACGGTACGATGCTTCGTACTAAATATTGGCGTACGCCGGCATTGCAACCTCTGATGCCATTCCTTGGCAAAGGTACTCCCAAGAAACCAAAGAAGGTTAAACCAGTATGGACCAGTGACGGACTCATACTTTTCTGGCAACCTCAGAAAGCTAAGAATTGGGACGATGAAGCCGTGAAATACGTTGTTTATCGTTTTGCTCCGAAAGAAAAGATAGACCTGGATGACGCCTCAAAGATTGTAGCCATCACCAGTCAGCCCATGTATAAACTCGATTATCTAGACGGAAAGACAAAATACACTTACGTTGTCACAGCTCTCAATCGTTTGAGTAACGAGAGCTCTGGTGCCAAGAAAAAGGTAAAATTGTAAAGAGTAGGGTAGGTCCTTGGTGAAATCAATCTTTCAGTAGATTGTTGAGGAACTGGTCCAGGTCTTCGTCGAGACCTTCCATCAGATCCCCACCTAGAATTACCGTATCGTCATCAACGACATACAGTTCCGCGATGTTTTCTTTGTCGTCGTCTTCCAAAACGAAACTGTACGGCTTTAAGATACTCATGTTTTCAATCTGTTCCTTGTTCTTCGTCAACTCCAGTCTGAGAATGTTCGTGATGTTACCGTAGAAATTATCGTCCTTATTGTCAATCCACTCTTCGACGACACAACGGGTAATCTCATCATCATCATCGTTAAAAGCCATGATGTCACCGCTTTCCTGTGAAACTCTCACATGAATGTCGGTTAAAATCTCTGCCTCCTGGGACATCGGATATTTCGATGTGATTTTTTTCAGGAAGCGTTCTATCTGCTGGATCGTCTGCTCGTTTGCTTTCATATAAACTTAGTAGGATTGAAAACTCTACGCAAAGTTATACAAAAGATTGGAATCCTGCAAAAGATTTTCTTCAATTTTATTTTGTGATGAATATTTTGCACATATTTTATTGGGTAATAGAAAAAATATAGTACCTTTGCATTTGCAAACTCGAGTTGGCAGAACATACGGCGAAAGCAAGACATGAGAAACAAAATCAGACACCAAGGTGTGGTTGAATCTATAGCAGAAGAATGCATGAAAGTACGCATTACGCAATCTTCGGCATGTTCGGGTTGTAAAATCGCGTCACATTGTTCGGCTTCTGACCAAAAAGAAAAGATGATAGACGTTTATGACAAAGCGTCGATTATTGGTCGGAAGGTGGGTGAAAGTGTTGTGGTTGTTGCTTCTATGCAGACAGGAATGAAAGCCGTAAAGCTGGGTTTCATCCTGCCGTTCCTTATTTTAATTGTTGCTTTAGCCGTTTCTTATCAACTCACTGGTAGCGAACCTCTTGCGGCATTGATAGCCTTGGCTTCGCTGATTCCCTATTATCTCTTTATCTATCTGATACGCGACCGCCTGCGGGAAACCTTTTCGTTTGTGGTTGAATGAAAAACAAAAGCATGAAAAACGTTTGGAAATCATACAAATTATTAAAATAAATACAAAACAATTATGGATTTTATCATTTATGCAGTAATCGTTCTTGGAGCTATAGCGCTCATCGCTGCGGTGGTGCTCTATGCTGCTTCCAAGAAGTTTGCTGTTCAGGAAGATCCTCGTATCGGACAAGTGCTTGAAGCATTGCCTGGTGCCAACTGCGGTGGTTGCGGATTCCCCGGATGTTCGGGTATGGCAGACGCATTGGTGAAGGCGTGTGATGCCGGTTCGATAGAGGGACTGAACTGTCCTGTTGGTGGGGCAGAAGTGATGGGAAAGGTTGCCGACCTGCTCGGCATGGCTGTTGCCAACACCGATCCTATGGTAGCAGTGGTACGCTGTAACGGTACTTGCGAGAACCGTCCGCGCATCCATGAGTACAGCGGTCTGCGCAGATGCTTTGCCATGAATGCGGCAGGTGTCGGCGAGACGGCTTGCGGTTTTGGCTGTCTGGGCTGTGGCGACTGTGTTGAAGCCTGCCAGTTCGATGCCATCCACATGAACGAGGAGACCGGCTTGCCTGAGGTTGACGAAGAGAAGTGTGTTGCCTGCGGTGCCTGTGCAAAGGCTTGTCCGCGCCACATCATCGAGCTTCGCAAGAAAGGATTGAAGGGTCGCCGCGTCTATGTCTCCTGTATGAACAAGGAGAAAGGTGCCGTTGCCAAGAAAGGCTGCTCCGTGGCATGTATCGGTTGCGGCAAGTGCCAGAAGGAATGTAAGTTCGAGGCCATCACCGTTGAGAACAACCTCAGCTACATCGACTTCAACAAATGCCGTTTGTGCCGCAAGTGTGTCGAGGCTTGTCCTACACACGCCATCATCGACGTCAACTTCCCGCCGCGCAAACCGAAGGCTGAAGCGCCGAAGGCTATCGCCGAGAAGAGCGAAGTGACGGCAGCTGCACCCAAGGCAGCAGCGCCGAAGGCTGAACCTGTCCAGGCGGCAGCTCCGAAGGCAGAGCCCGTGAAGAGCGAAGAAACCGTAGCAGCTCCGAAGGCAGAAACAACAACATCTAAAGAAGAGGAGGCAAAGGCATGAACGTAAAGACATTCAGAATAGGTGGTGTACACCCCGAAGAGAATAAGCTCACCCACGAGGTGGCAACGAAGGTAGCTGAACTCCCCAAGCAGGCCATCTTCCCGTTGAGCCAGCACATCGGTGCTCCTGCCAAACCCGTTGTTGCCAAGGGCGACAAGGTGAAAGTAGGTACGCTGATAGCAGAAGCCGGCGGTTTCGTCAGTGCTCCTATCTACAGTTCCGTGTCGGGCACTGTCTTCAAGATTGACGAGTCAATGGATGCCACGGGCTATCGCAAGCCGGTCATCATCATTAACGTAGAAGGCGACGAGTGGGAAGAGAGCATCGACCGCTCCGACAAGCTGGAGAAGCTGGAAGACCATCCCGAACTGACACCCGAAGAAATCGTCGAGCGCATTAAGGTTGCCGGCGTGACGGGTATGGGAGGTGCCGGATTCCCCACCTTCATCAAACTTTGTCCGCCGCCAACGGCAAAGGCAGAGTGCGTCATCATCAACGGTGTGGAGTGTGAACCCTATATCACTGCCGACTATCGGCTGATGATGGAGAAGGCAGACGAGATTCTTGTCGGTCTCGACCTGCTGATGAAGGCAGCCAAGGTAGAGAAAGGCTACATCGGTATCGAAGACAACAAGCCTGCTGCCATCGAGCTGTTCCACCAGAAGACTGCCGGCAATCCGCGCATCGAAGTCGTCGCCCTCGCCAAGAAATACCCGCAGGGTGGTGAGAAACAACTCGTCGATGCCGTCATCCGCCGTCAGGTACCGGCTCCTCCTGCCATTCCTGTCAACGTGGGTGCCATTGTCCAGAACGTCGGTACCGCCTTCGCTGTCTATGAGGCAGTCATGAAGCGCAAGCCGTTGTTCGAGCGTTACACCACCGTAACGGGTAAGCAGGTGAAGAATCCCGGCAACTTCCTCGTCCGTATGGGTACCACTTTCGGTCAGATGATTGAGGCATGTGGTGGCCTTCCAGAAGGGGACAACAAGGTATTGGCAGGTGGACCGATGATGGGTAAGGCTGTTTCCAGCCTCGACACGCCCGTCTGCAAGGGTACCAACTCCATCACTATCCTCACCGAGGACGATGCACGCCGCACGGAGGCACAGCCCTGTATCCGTTGTGCCAAGTGTGTGAGTGCCTGTCCGATGGGCTTGGAGCCGTATCTGCTCTCCACCCTTTCCGTCATGAACGAGTGGGAGCGTGCCGAGAACGAGGAGATTGTCTCCTGTATTGCCTGCGGTTCCTGCCAGTTCACGTGTCCTGCCCACCGTCCGTTGCTCGACAACATTGCTATGGGCAAGGCTGCCGTGATGGGTATCATCCGTGCAAGAAACGCAAAGAAATAAATGATAAATCGTAAATAAGTAAATTGTAAATATCATCATGGGAAAGTTAATTGTATCACTTTCGCCACACGCTCACGGAACTGACACCGTCGAGAAGAACATGTTCGGCGTCATCATAGCGCTGCTGCCTGCCTTGCTCGTGTCGTTCTATTATTTCGGACTCGGCTCTGTAGTCGTGTGTCTGACCAGTGTGGCTGCCTGCGTCTTCTTTGAGTGGGCTATATCCAAATACATGCTGAAGCGCCAGCCGACCATCATGGACGGCTCAGCTATGCTGACAGGTCTGCTCCTGGGCATGAACCTGCCTTCCAACCTGCCGCTGTGGATCATCATCATCGGTGCCCTGATTGCCATTGGTGTGGGTAAGATGTCGTTCGGCGGACTGGGCAACAACCCGTTCAACCCCGCCTTGGTAGGCCGTTGCTTCCTGCTCGTCAGCTTCCCGGCACAGATGACCTCATGGCCTATTGTCGGTCAGTGGGACAAGTATCTTGATGCCAATACCGAGGCTACACCTCTTTATTATATGAAGGAAGCCATCAAGACGGGCGACGCCAGCCTCCTGAACAAGCTGCCTGACTCTTTCGACCTCTTGCTGGGCAATACCAGCAACGGTTTCGGAGCCGGTACCATTGGCGAGATCTGCGGTCTGGCACTGCTTATCGGTCTTTGTTACATGCTCTGGAAGAAGATCATCACCTGGCACATCCCCGTTGCCATCATCGGAACGGTGATTGTCTTCAGCGGTCTGCTCCACCTTGCCAACCCTGCTTACGCCAATCCGTTGCAGGAAGTGCTCAGCGGTGGACTCCTTCTGGGTGCCATCTTCATGGCTACCGACTATGTCACCTCGCCGATGACCCACAAGGGACAGATTATCTACGGTGTAGCCATCGGCTTCCTGACCATCGTCATCCGTAACTGGGGCAGCTATCCGGAGGGTATGTCGTTCGCCATTCTCATCATGAATGCGTTCACACCGCTCATCAATACGTATATCAAGCCGAAGCGTTTCGGTGAAGTACCAGCTAAAAAGTAAGGAGGACAGGAAATGGAAAAACTGAAATCATCATTGACAAACATGGTGTGTGTGCTCACAGGAGTGGCACTCGTCACCAGTGGACTTCTTGCTGTGGTCAACCACGTAACGGAAGGACCTAAAGCTGTGAAGGCTGAGAACACCCTTGCTGCCGGCATCAAGTCGGTCATGGGTACGGAAGAGCTGACGGTGACAGCCAACGATACCGTCAAGCAGACCGACGAGAAGGGCAAGGAGCAGATATTCATCATCCACAAGGTTGCCGACAAGGACAAGAAGGCGTTGGGCGCAGCCATCGAAGCTACTACGCTGGGCTTCGGCGGCGACCTGGCAGTCCTCGTAGGATTCAATCCTGAAGGCACCATATTGGGATATACCGTGCTGAAGCATGCCGAGACACCGGGTCTTGGTGCCAAGGCTACCGACTGGTTCCAGAAGGGACAGAAGGGCGACATCATCGGCAAGAATCCTAAGGAAAAAGAACTAACTGTATCGAAGGATGGTGGCGAGATTGATGCCATTACCGCTTCAACGATCACATCACGTGCATTCCTCAAAGCTGTTAACCAGGCTTATGCAGTATATGCTAAGCAGGAAACTGACGGCGAGAGCGGAGCTACCCAGCAAAAGAAAGAAAAGGAGGACTAAGCTATGAGTAATTTGAAAGTATTAGTAAATGGTATCATCAAGGAGAATCCTACCTTTGTGCTCCTCCTTGGTATGTGTCCGACACTGGCCACCACCACGTCGGCTATCAACGGTATGTCTATGGGTCTCGCTACGATGGCAGTGCTCATCTGTACCAACTTTGTGATTTCGTGCATCAAGAAGATTACCCCCGACATGGTGCGCATCCCTGTGTTCATCGTTGTCATTGCCACGTTCGTGACCATCCTGCAGATGTTCATGGAAGCCTTTGCGCCCGACAGCATCAACCAGGCATTGGGCATCTTCATCCCCTTGATTGTGGTGAACTGTATCATCCTCGGACGTGCTGAGTCGTTTGCAGCCAAGAACAGTCCCGTTGCCAGCATCTTCGACGGCATCGGCATCGGACTGGGCTTCACCTGTTCGCTCACGCTGCTGGGTGTCGTCCGCGAGATTCTTGGTGCTGGTTCCGTCTTCGGTTTCGCTCTGTTGCCAGAGACCACCAACATCCTGCTCTTCGTGCTTCCTCCGGGAGCATTCATCACTCTTGGTTTCCTCAGTGCTATCATCAACAAAATTAAAGGTTAATAGGAGGTCATTATGGAATATATATTGATATTTATCTCAGCGATATTCGTCAACAATATCATTTTCTCGCAGTTCTTGGGCATCTGTCCGTTCCTCGGCGTTTCCAAGAAACTCGACACTTCGTTGGGTATGGGTGCAGCGGTGGCCTTCGTGATGACGCTGGCTACCATCGTGACATGGCTCGTACAGCACTACCTGCTCAATCCTTTCAACCTCGGCTACCTGCAGACGCTGGCGTTCATCCTCGTCATTGCAGCCCTTGTGCAGATGGTTGAAATCATCCTGAAGAAGGTTTCGCCGGCACTCTATCAGGCTCTCGGCATCTTCCTGCCGCTGATTACCACCAACTGTGCCGTGCTTGGTGTTGCCATCCTCGTCATCCAGAAAGACTACAACCTCATCCAGGGTGTTGTCTATGCCATCTCTACCGCCATCGGCTTCGCCTTGGCAATGGCACTCTTCGCTGGTCTGCGCGAGCAGTTGGCACTGGTTAAGGTTCCGAAGGGCATGCAGGGCACCAGCATCGTGCTCGTCACTGCCGGCTTGCTGGCACTCGCCTTCATGGGCTTCAGCGGTCTCGAAGGTGGTCTTGCCAAGCTGTTCGGATTGAACTAAGCTTCAGGCTTTTACACTTGAATAAAAAATTCCAGTTTTTCAAAGCGAGGGGAATGCAGTGGCATCCCCTCGCTTGTTTTATGTTTCTACGTCAGGCAAGAGAATACTACTAACACCTAACACCTACCTCAAACCTTCTGGAACCCCGATGAATAAAGGGCGGAGCCGCAGGTAGGTGTTCTTCAGACACCTACCTAAGACCTACCTTAACACCTACCTTTAAATCTTTAGAGTCTAGAGTCTAGAGTCTAAGGTCTAGAGTCTAGAGTCTAAAGTCTAAGGTCTAAAGTCTAAGGTCTAAAGTCTAAAGTCTAAGGTCAAAGGCTTACCCCTTAAGGGGGTAGAATTTATTTCTGAAATTTCTGTTGT
>Ga0247609_10004437_pt1 | contig 13954 bp, 8 predicted proteins | sample 172DNAGHGlowgp2_FD_193487 | JGI IMG/M metagenome (GOLD analysis project Ga0247609, IMG submission 193487) | Sheep rumen microbial communities from Palmerston North, Manawatu-Wanganui, New Zealand - 1728 DNA GHGlow gp2 | ecosystem: Host-associated > Mammals > Digestive system > Stomach > Rumen ...
GAGGTAGGTCTTAGGTAGGTGTCTGAAGAACACCTACCTCCCCTCCAGCCCTTTATACATCGGGGTTACAAGAGGTTTGAGGTAGGTGTTAGGTGTTAGTCGGCTAATCTTCCAAATTTCTATCTCTGACATAAAACTCGGTGTACATTTAGACGGAATATGCTTGCATAGTTGCACACTTCATTGTATATTTGCAACATAATCATTGACCGATGCATATGAAGCAGTTCTTTCTTACCACCTTATTACTATTAACCCATATGGCAGTCTTGGCGCAGAAATATCCCGATGACGGGATGTATCGCTACCAGCTGGGGTTCAGCGTGGGGCAGACGAATTTTGTCGATACGATACCCATCTTGTTTGAGGGCGACCAAGTGTATGTGCCCGTCACCATCAAGGGGCGGCAACACCTGTTCAACCTGGACACAGGGTCGAGTCAGGGTGTTGTCTATTACGGCAGCGATATCGACTACAGTATGCCGATAGGCAACGTGAACTCGCGCGATGCCAACGGGAAGATAGACACGATACCAGCCGTTAAGTTTCCTACGTTCAAGATGGGACGGCTGACGGTGAGCGGCTATGTTGGTTCGTTGCATCGTCGTCCGCCAGGACGTTACCGTTACGACGGTATCATCGGCTTCGACCTGTTCAACAAAGGACTGCAGGCTAAGATAGACACTCGGGCGAAGGTGCTGATACTGAGCGACATCAAGAACTTTTTCGACAAGGAAGAGGGGTACGAAGTAAGTTATAAATTGCACAGGTTTGTGCCCTATCTGCGCATCAACACGTTCTTGAAATACGAAGAAGAAACGCTGTTCGACACGGGCAGTCAGGATTTCTTCGTGATGAACAAGGCACACTTCGACAAGGAACGCTACAAAGACCCGCGCGTGGTGAGCCTCATCGAGAATATTGAACAGGGGCAGGCAGCTATTGCCAACTATGGTGCAGAGAAAGGCGGTCAGGTCATCTATATGAACTTCCCCACCCTGCCGTGGGGCAAAGCGTTTACATTCAAGGACATCCGTTCCTACACCACGCAGGGCGACTCGCGCCTCGGTGGTATGGTATTACAATATGGCGCACTTGTCATCAATCCCAAGCGTAAACGAATGAAACTGCAGCCCTACGATGGTAAGGAGTTTGCTATTGTGAACAATACCTTGGACGACATCTCCTACATACCTGTTGACGGGAAAGCAGTCGTAGGATTGGTGAGACGCAGCAGTCAAGCCTATAAGAACGGGTTCCGCCGCGGCGACATCATTGTGAGCATCAACAACACAGCCATCAACAGTTTCGACGACTTTAAAGACTATCCTTTCGTGAAAGGACGCACATACGTCTTCGTGTTAGAGTCGGCACGCGGATTCAAGAAGGAAATCAAGATTGAACGATGGGGCGAGCAAGAAGACCGCGCCCCGTCCTTTCCCCAAAAATAATGAAGCTTCTCGTCACTATCGAAAGACGATAGCTAATACAATAAGAGCAAGCCTGCAAAGGCAGCATAGCAAATCATGCGTATAGGATTGATTTTCAGGAACATCGTCCCGCAGAAGGTTGCGGCAAAGAGTGCAATGCTGATGTAGAAATGCCATGGGTTCACCTGCGGCGAATTGAAGTTCTCGGCATTGCACAGTAATAACGTTGCCGCTGCCAGCAATCCCACAACAACAGGACGCAAGCCCATGAATACCGACTGTACGAGGTGCGTCTTCATGTATTTCATGAATAGTTTGCTGATGAGTATCATCAAGATGAGCGACGGCAATACCAATGCCAAGGTTGCCACAGTGCTGCCCAGGACAGCCATTGGAGCACTCATGCCGGCATTGTGGGCTGCCGCATAGCCGCAATAGGTAGCCGAGTTGATACCGATAGGCCCTGGAGTCATCTGCGAGATGGCGACGATGTTGGTAAACTCTGCCGACGACAGCCACTGATGGTGCACGACCGTCTCCGTCTGGATGAGTGACAACATGCCGTAGCCCCCACCGAATCCGAAGAGACCTATCATGAAGAAGGTATAGAAGAGTTCCAGAAATATCACGTCTTATCTATTGCTTTACATTATTATATATATATTCTCTCACTCCGTCGGTTGCACGAACTTCCCATAGAGGTAACCACCAAGCGCTGCAGCCATGATGATGTAGATGGGGTTGACACCCAATGCCCAAATGAGAACAGCGCTGAGAATAGGAATCCAACAGTTGACGAGAGAGATGCCTGCCGTTTTCGCCAACTTAAACGTAGGAACGGCAATCAATGCCACTACCGCCGGACGAATGCCTCGGAACATAGCAGCCACCCACGGCACATCCATAAAACTATGGAAGAACAACGCTATCAGGAGGATGATGAGAAACGAAGGCAGCGCAGTACCCAGACAAGCACTCAACGCTCCACGCATCTTCTGCAACTTATAGCCGATGAAGATGCTGATGTTGATGGCAAAGACACCAGGACAGCTCTGTGCTACCGCTATCAAGTCAAGAAATTCATCGCGGTTCACCCACTGATGTTTCTCGACTACCTCATTCTCGATAATCGGAATCATGGCGTATCCCCCCCCAAGGGTGAATGCGCCTATCTTAAAGAAGGTTTTGAACAATCCGGAATTCACGGTTTACGCCCTTTCCTCCACCCATTTTCTGGCGTTGACGAATGCCTCAATCCACGGTGTCACCTCATCCTGACGACGCTCCAAAGGATACCAGGCATTCTGCCACGGGAAGATAGCACGTTCCAAGTGAGGCATCATGGCCAGATGGCGTCCGTCTTTCGAGCAGAGACCTGCCACGTTATAGTCGCTACCGTTCGGGTTGGCAGGATAGCCGCCGTAGTTGTATTTTGCAATGACATTATAGGCACTTTCCTCCTTCGTCAGAGCAAAGCGACCTTCTCCATGAGCCACCCAGATACCAAGTTTGTTGCCACTCAACGATCCGAACATCACGCTGTTGTTCTGAGGGATTTCCAAAGAAACAAATTCACTTTCGAACTTATGGCTGATGTTGTGCTCCATTCGCATGGTTCGAGTTGGTCCTTCTTCTATCAGTCCCAATTCCACCATCAGCTGACAGCCATTGCAGATGCCAAGAGAAAGCGTATCTTCACGGGCGTAGAACTTATCGAGTGCCTCCTTTGCTTTCGGGTTGAAGAGGAAAGCACCTGCCCAGCCCTTGGCAGAACCAAGAACGTCGCTGTTGGAGAAACCGCCACAGAAGACAATCATGTTGACTTCTTCCAAAGTCTCACGACCAGTGATAAGGTCTGTCATCATCACGTCTTTCACATCGAAGCCCGCCAGATAGAGCGAATAAGCCATTTCGCGCTCACCATTGGTACCCTTCTCACGAATGATGGCAGCCTTGGGGCGCTGAGAATTCGGAGTATCCAGATGGTATTGCGCCAACGTGCCCGTGAAGTCAGCATTGAACTTCATCTCCAGCGGCTGGTGTTTGTAGTTCTTGAAACGCTCGGCAGCCATACCGTGGAAACTCTGCTTGCGGTCGAGCAGATATGAAGTTTTGTACCAGACATCACGCAGGTTGTCGATGTCGAAACTGTACTCCATGTCATCCTTCTTAATGACCAGCGTACGTTCGTTAGGTGTCGGATAACCTATCTTGGCAAAGCCGATGCCTTCATCTTCCAGGAAGGCACGCAAATCATGCTTATGTTCGTCGCTCACCTGAATGACGACACCTGGATTCTCGGCAAACAACATCTTGACCATATCATTACCTGCAACATCGTGCAGATTGATGTGCAAGCCACCCTTCGTGTTGGCAAAACACATTTCCAACAGCGTGGTGACCAGACCGCCGGCACTGATATCGTGACCAGCCATAATCCATCCGCGACGAATCAGTTCCTGGATAGCATTGAAACAATCGACGAAATAATCCGGATTGGTCACTGTCGGCACGTCGTCGCCCACCTTTCCCAAGCTTTGTGCGAACGCACTTCCGCCCAGTCGTTGTTCATCAAACGAGAAGTCGATATAATAGAGCGACGAGTTCTTGTCATTGACCACAACGGGTGAAACCACCTTCTTCACGTCGGACACCTCACCACCGGCACTGACGATAACGGTTCCCGGAGAAATGATTTTCTCTCCATTAGGATATTGCTGCGTCAGCGACAACGAATCCTTACCCGTTGGCACGTTTACTCCGATGGCACAACAGAAATCGGACAAAGCTTTCACGGCAGCATAGAGGCGAGCGTCCTCACCCTTCTGTGAACGACACGGCCACATCCAGTTGGCAGACAACGAAATACTGTCGAGACCGTCGGCAAGTGGAGCCCATACAATGTTCGTCAACGACTCGGCAACCGACAAAACCGAACCTGCTTCCGGTGAAGCCAAGCCTGCCTGCGGAGCATGACCAATAGCAGTAGCGATACCCGCCTTGCCGCGATAGTCAAGGGCAACCACACCGCAATCGCTCAGCGGCAACTGTATCTCACCCTGACATTGCTGGCGTGCAATCTTTCCTGTCACAGAACGATCGACTTTATTCGTCAACCAGTCTTTGCAGGCTACCGCTTCCAATTGGAGTACGCGCTCGAGATATTCCTGGATTTTTTCGGGATTCTCGGTTGCTTGTGAATATGCTACGGGAGCATAGTGGTGCTCCACTGTTTCATCCTTCATGATGGTTTTTGGCGAATGTCCGAACATCTGTGCCACGTCAAGGTCGAAAGGTTTCACCCCATCCGCCTGCTTGAACGAGAAGTGAGCATCGCCCGTCGTCTCACCGACGACATAGAGCGGAGCGCGCTCGCGCTCGGCAATTTTGCGCACGTGGTCGATGTGCTGTTCGTCAATCAGCAGTCCCATACGTTCCTGACTCTCGTTGGCTATGATTTCCTTTGCCGACAACGTCTTGTCGCCGATAGGCAAGGCTGCCATATCAATCTCGCCACCACATTCCTCGACCAACTCGGAGAGACAATTCAGGTGGCCTGCAGAGCCGTGGTCGTGAATGGAAACAACGGGGTTGGTATCTTCTTCTACCAATGCACGCACCAGGTTATAGGCACGTTTCTGCATTTCGGGATTGGCACGCTGTACGGCATTCAACTCAATACCATTGCTGTAACGGCCAGTATCAACCGATGACACAGAGCCTCCGCCCAAACCAATGCGATAGTTGTCACCACCGACAACCACCACCTTGTTTCCTTTTTGAGGTTCCTTCTTCAAGCAGTCGCGTTTCTTGCCGTAGCCTACGCCACCAGCCAACATGATGACTTTGTCGTAGGCATATTTAGGTTGAGGTTCGGCAGCCGAACCTTCTTGATGTTCAAAAGTAAGCACGGAACCGCAGATGAGCGGTTGGCCGAACTTGTTTCCGAAGTCACTGGCACCATTAGAAGCCTTGATGAGAATCTGCTCTGGTGTCTGATAGAGCCACTGTCGAACGGGTATGATATTCTCCCAATCGCGTGTGATACTGGAGATGCCGGGTGCTCCAGATTCTACATCCTCTTGCAAACGAGGATAAGCCGTCATATAGACTGCCGTTCCTGCAATCGGCCACGAACCGACACCACCACCCATACGGTCGCGAATTTCACCGCCCGTACCTGTAGCTGCCCCGTTGAAAGGCTCTACTGTAGTTGGGAAGTTGTGCGTTTCAGCCTTCAAGGAGATAACACTCTCGATGTCGGTCACGCGGAACCAGTCGCTAGTACTTTGGTCTGCGGGTGCAAACTGCTCGACAACAGGTCCTTGGGCAAAAGCCACATTATCTTTATAGGCAGACAGTATTTTCCCTGGATGTTCTGCCGTAGTTTTCTTAATCATGGCAAAGAGCGACGACTCCATCTCCTTACCATCGATGATGAACGTACCACCGAAAATCTTATGACGGCAATGTTCCGAATTAATCTGTGCGAAACCGAAAATCTCGGAGTCGGTCAGCGGCCGACCGTTCTGCTCCTCTATCTTATGCAGGTAAGCCATCTCTTCTGGCGACAGCGCAAGTCCTTCCTCCTCGTTAAACTGTTCCAAGTTGTCAACACGTCGTATCGGAGCCGGTTCTATGTTCACTTTGAAGATGTCTTGATTCAGTCCTTTGTACATGCGTTGCAACATCGGATCGTGCTCAGCATTCTCCGACGCCACGGGAAAATACTCTTCAATACGCGTAATACCTTTGATGTTCATGTTCTGCGTAATCTCAACAGCATTGGTACTCCACGGAGTCACCATCTCGCGGCGCGGACCTACGAAATTTCCTTCAATCCGTTCAGCGTCTATGAGCGATGCTTCACCATATAGCCAACAAAGTTCTTGGATTTCATTCTTACTCAACTGTCCTTCCGTTTCAGTTGCTATAATACTCTTCTGCGGTGTCTCAAAGAAAAGAATCATCATCTTCTGTCTTATTTTGTAAATTTGCCTGCAAAGGTAACGCTTTTCAATCGTAAAGCGTCACACATCATCTATAATTAATTAAAAAAAGTATTTCTTAAATGCTATGGTAAACACCGTGCCCTCATGGGGCTTTGATGTCACCACAATGCGACCGCCCGACTTCTCGATGATAGCCTTCGATAGCGTAAGTCCGATTCCATGTCCGGCAGTATGGCGGATATTACCAGCCCTAAAGAATGGTTCAAAGATGTGCTGCAAGTCTTCTTTTGAGATGCCTACACCTTTGTCGCAGACAGACAACGTTCCCTTGTCGGCTATCACCGTAACCCTTTCCTGATGAGAGTACTTCAATGCATTGTTGATAATGTTGCGGACTGCGATGGTGAGCAGGTCTTCACGGAAGGAGACAGAAAAATCGGAATTTACTATGATGTCAATATTGTCTGCAACAAATTGTTGCAGGAACTCCGACATTTGCACTTTCTCCTCCTCTTCTTCATCCTTTTCTTCCGAACGTACATGAGAGAACATCAGCAACTGCGACATGATTCTGATAATGCGGTCTGTTTCTGCTGAGATACGCTCCAATGAACTCTTGTATTCCTCTGCCGAACGTTCCTTGAGCAATGTAATTTCACATTCACCCTGTATGGCGGTCAAGGGATTATTGATTTCATGCGAAGCATTGTTGACAAAAAGTTTCTCCGTTTGGAAATCCGAATTGATACGCTCCACGATACGTATGGCATACAAACGACTGATGAGATACAGCACTATGGCAGCCACCAACACCATCACCAGTATGCCCCAACCTATCGTCTGGGCAATCTCCTCACCATAAGGATTGCGGCCAATCACCAAGATGGCATAGTTTTGTGCATCGTCAGTATAAGTAATAAGGACACCCACCTCATCCTTATGAGTGAAATTGACAGACTTCTCTCTGTAGAAGTCCTGAATTTCGTTTTCTTTCAGATAGTCGCGAAATATTTTGTTGGCAACAGCAGTGTCAGACAGGTTGACAAACAGTTCTTTCTCTGTAGGAATAGCATCCTCTTTCAGCTCCAACAAATGACGGTATTTTGCCGGCGACAACTCGTCCTTCTCATATTTCTCAACAGCAAGGACACGCGCCTTTTCCACCAAATACTCGAAATAGAGTTCCTGAATATAACCCGAAGCCAAGAAATAGAAAACAATACCCGCTATCACCACCATGCCGATGGTAATACCAGAATAAATCCAGGGAATTCTTCTACCAGCCTTCAGCATTTCTTTCTCTCTTTACAACGCATCATCGTCCGACATCATATATCCTTTTCCAACAATCGTCTTGATGAGTTTTTTGTCGAACGGTGCATCAATCTTTGAACGTAGATAGCGCACATAGACATCCACCACATTAGTATTCGTATCAAAATCCTTGTCCCACACATCTTTCAACAGCTGCTTACGCGTGAGAATCTCACCCTGATGGCGCACAAAATATTCGAGCAACCTAAATTCCTTGACACTCAAGATGGTCTCCACGTCGCCTCGCTTGGCTTTATGAGCTACAGCATCAAGCCTCAAGTCTGCACAGGTCACATCTGCCTCTGCTTCGTTTTCAGCCTTTCTGCGAAGATGTGCCTCGATGCGCGCTACAAGTTCCATAAATTTAAACGGCTTGGCAATATAGTCATCGGCTCCGGCTTGCAATCCCATCACGATGTCATCGGTAGTACGCAAGGCTGTCAACAAGATGACAGGTGTCTGATAGCCATACTTCTTCCTAAAACGTTCGCAAACTTCCAGCCCCGACATTTGAGGCATACGGATATCCAACAGGAGCAAGTCGAAAGGATTTTCCGTTTCCAACTCTTTCCATGCTGCCAAGCCATCGGCAACAGCCGTAACGGCATAACTGAAGTCTTGAAGACCACGACTGACAAAGTTAGAGATATTCTGCTCATCTTCAGCCAACAATATTTTCTTCTTGTCCATATCCATGCGCATCTATATCAGTTGCAAAGATACTGATTAAGCCAGAACAATGCAAAAAGAAAAAACATTTTTTATTTTTCATTGCCAAATTAGTGAATATATAAAGTATTATTAGCGAAAAGAAAAAAGCAGAGAATAACTTCCCAGTCTTCCTCTGCTTTAAAACGGGATATGTCAAAAAACATATCTGTTCAACAAATCTACTACAATCTACAAAAACTCTTACTTAATAAATGTATTACCTTTCTTAATGTGATTGCAAAGATAGGGTATCCAAAACATATCACAAAAAAAAAGCAATTAGAAAACTCTAATGTCGTATTTTTAGGGCACTTTTTATGCTTATTTCTGGCATTCAACGCCTCTCTACACGTTAAAAATCACTAAACGAATGCAACGTTTTCCATTTATAGACGTCTATAACCATACCTTTGCACTCGCAAATAAGACTATAATATCAACAGAAAAAAGGAATGAATATGAAAAAGAATCTTGCATTGATAACCCTTGCCACTGCCTGTCTGCTGAGCACAGGCTGCGCAAGCAAGAAAGATCTGGAGAACTGTCGGTTGGAAAACAAACAACTGACGGGCGACTACCAAACAGCCAAAGAGCAGCTGGCTGCCTCTCAGGCACGTGTGACAAGTCTCGAAGAGCAGTTGAGGCAACAGAAGAAAGACTATGCTGCCCTGCAGCGCTCGCTCGACAAGAGTCTTTCGAACACCAGCCAGAACAATGTCAGCATTGAGAAACTGGTAGATCAAATCAACGAGTCGAACCAATACATCCGCCATTTGGTGGAAGTGAAGAGCAAGAGCGACTCACTGAACATGGTACTGACGAACAATTTGACACGCTCCCTGTCGAAAGAAGAACTGAAAGAGGTTGACATACAGGTATTAAAAGGTGTTGTTTACATCTCTTTGGCAGACAATATGCTCTACAAGAGCGGCTCTTACGAAATCAACGAACGTGCATCGGAGACTCTTTCCAAGATTGCCAAGATCATTACCGACTACAAAGACTACGACGTGCTTATCGAGGGCAATACCGACAATGTGCCTATCTCGCGCGAGAACATCCGCAACAACTGGGACCTCTCTTGTCTGCGCGCCTCCAGTGTTGTTCAAGAGTTGCAGAATAAGTATGGTGTTGATCCGAAGCGCCTCACCGCAGGTGGTCGTGGAGAATACAACCCGTTGGCTACAAACACTACAGAAATGGGCAAACAGCGCAACCGCCGCACGCAAATCATCATCACACCGAAGCTCGACCAGTTCATGGACTTGATTGAACAGGCTCCAGAAGAGGGGAAATAAGTATGATTTCACAAACGATGTATAACGAGAAAAGGTTTTCAGTTAGTCTGAAAACCTTTTTTCGTTGAATTGGAACAAACGTCTTGATCCCTGTATCAATTCTATGATTTGTGCGTTGAAAGCGTCGGCTTTCATCAAATCTTCAATGTTGATGTGCATACGATAGCGCCAATAATGGTGGGGATTGGCAGGAATATTGATGCGCTCGGCATTGGCATCGGGCAACCGCAGCTGCTCGTCCATAGCCAGCCAGTCCTGAATGGAGAGGATACAGAGCATGGAAAGGCATGTGAGATGGCGCGAGATGATGTCACGAGCCAGCCAACCTGGCAGCGGATGCGGAGCCTCACCACTTCGGCGCAGAATCGTCTGGTAATAGTCCTGCGTACGTTCCTCGTCTTCGTCCCACCATTGGCGCAACGTCGGCATGTCGTGTGAGGAGATGGTGCAGACCGAGCGATACGGATTATGCGACAAACGACCGAAACGACGGTACTCCTTCGGCATGCTTTGGATTTCCAGACTGAGCATCTTCAGTTCGTTCATCACCCATCCTACGCACTCGGGAACCATTCCCAGATCTTCGGCACACACCAACATGCGCGTAGCATTGATGAGTTTCGGCAGTTTCTTCATCGCCTCCTCGTACCAATACTGGTTGTTTCGGTGATAGAAATAGTCATCGTACAAACGGTTGAACGCCTGCTGAACAGATTCTGGCAGTTGTTTGAACCCATCGGTAAGTTGTATGGCGATGCGCGGATGCCACTTACTATCGTCCTTATGGTCGGCCAGGAAGAGTTCTTTGTGTTCCCATAATCCCGCCGACTCTATCTCCTCTTGCGTCAAAGCCAATGCCGGCGAGAACTGGCCCAGCAGTCCCGACCGTTCCGGCCAAGGTATTTCCCAGATGCGGAAGAAGCCCAACACGTGGTCAATGCGATAGGCATCAAAATAGTTTGACATATTCTGGAAGCGGCGCACCCACCACTCACAACCGTCGGCAAGCATCTCGTCCCAGTTGTATGTGGGGAAGCCCCAGTTCTGACCGTCTGTAGCAAATTCGTCAGGAGGCGCCCCTGTCTGTCCGTTCAGATTGAAATAGCGCGGTTCTGACCACACGTCGCAGCCGCAACGGTTCACTCCAATGGGGATATCACCCTTGAGTATTATGCCTTTCGTGCGAGCATGTTGATGAACAGCCTTCATCTGGGTGCAAAGAACAAACTGCACATAATAGTAGAATGCCACCTCTTGAAAGGCTTTCGTTGTGGGTGTGGAGAGTCGTTTGCGGTCTTTCTCGTTCCAAGAAGCATGTCCTTTCCACTGAGAGAAATCCGCAGAACCGTTCGCGTCGCGCAGATAACAGTACTGAGCATACGGCACCAGCCACTTGCTGGACGCTGCAAAGAAGTCTTTAAACGCTTTAGAAGCCAGGACAGCCTGTCCTTCTTGTTCGAAGATTATCCTCAGATAGCGCAACTTCGCTGCGATGACTCGCTCATAGTCTATCTGCGGCAGTCCGTTCAGTTCCTTTCGCAACGTTTCCAACTCCTTTTTAACCTTTTTGTCAGCCACTTCCGGCAACTGAGTGAGATCAGCATAAAGCGGATGGAGTGCAAAAATAGAAATGCAACTGTATGGATAGCAGTCCGTCCACTTGTGAGTCTGCGTGGTATCGTTGATGGGCAGGACCTGCAAAACGCGCTGGCGCGTCAGCGAAACCCAATCAATCATCTTTCTCAAGTCGCCGAAATCGCCTACGCCAAAACTCGTTTTTGAGCGCAAGGAGAATACCGGCACCAGCGTTCCGGCACACCTGACGTCGGGAATGTCAAACCGTGCCTGCGGTAATTCGTAAACAAGGACCTCGCCGTTGCTCACCTCGGGCAGGTCAATGATGCGATTTTCACCCTGTTCCCATAGCAATGTGATGTTGCGTGGCGCATATTCGGTCTGAAACTTAAACTCCAGACGGCGGGAAGAAAGTTTTTCGACATCAATATCTACAATCCATTCATTGATATGATGGCGCGTCATCGGAAGCGACTGCAGGGGTTGCCAATTACCAAGAAGCGGATCGGAACCGACGATAGTAAGACTTTCGCCCTTGCGCAACTGCGGTGCACGCACCTTCAAGCGAACCGTCTGCCTGTAGGAATGCGGTTTCGGTGTTTCCAAAACAGCGCCGACGAGACAGTCGGTGACAGCCGACGTGTAGAGATGTGCATCTTCCGGCAAGTCTATCCAATGGTCGTAAACAACATACTGGTCAGCCTTGCGGGCGCAGAACTCCAACCTATGCGTCACCACCTGCCACTCGCGCCGCACCATCTGTCCGTTATGCAGCACGCCATAACTATAGTTCAGCGCCGAACCTACAGCCGCCTTGTAATCTACGGAACACGTCCAATACTTACCATCTGTGCTCTTCATATAACAAAGGATATCCGTTTTACCGTCCTTCTTATTCGGATTGGACACACAGACAACCAGCTGTTGTCCGTCCTGCGTAAAATACTCAATGTTAAAGGTTAGTTTCATGGTATTTCTTTTTTAGTTTTTCCACCTTCAAGGTCTGGTCGCAATACTCTACGACAGCAGGTCGGTGGGTGATGAAGATGATGGTTTTATTGTGCTTAGCAAGCAGATTTCGTAACAGTTGGCGTTCCGTTTCAGGATCGAGAGCACTGGTAGCCTCGTCGAAAAGCATGATGCTGCCGTTGCGCAAGAGTGCACGCGCTATGGCAATACGTTGCGCCTGTCCCTCGCTCAGTCCGCCTCCCTGCTCCGAACAGATAGTATCAAGTCCGTCGGGAAGGTCGAACACGAAGTCGGCACAACTCTGCAAGAGCGCCGCATTCATCTCTTCTTCAGTTGCGTGGAGCTTGCCCAGGCGCAGGTTCTCGCGTATGGTGCCGCTCATCAGCGTGTTGCCCTGGGGTACATAGACGAAGTTGGTGCGCATCAGAGGTGAAAGTTTGTATCGTTTCACATGGTCGTCTTTCACCTTATTATATATATATGCCTTTCCTTCCTGCGGTTGCAACAAGGCAAGAATCATGCGCACCAGCGTTGTTTTGCCCGCTCCCGTCTCGCCCAATACCGCCGTACAGGATCCAGGATAGAAATCGAACGACAAATGATCGATGGTTTTGCCTTTGTTGCCATCGTATTGATAGGACACATCTTCGAAACATACGCCGCAAGGAGGACTGAGGCGGATGGGGTCGCCCTGCTGCTCCAGCGGGTTTTCCTCCAGTTCCATGAGTCGTTCGGCGGCTGTAAACACGCCTACAAACGCCGGAACAAGTTTCATCAGCGACCGCGCCGGTCCCTGAATGCGGTTGACCAGTTGCAGGAAAGCCGTCATTCCACCGAACGACAACGTACCTGCCGACATGCGTACGGCAGCCCACAGGAAGGCGATGAGATAGCCTGAGGCAAAGCCGAAGTTCAAAATCAGGTTGCTGATGACGCTGAACTTCGTCCTCCGCACCACATTCTGACGCAGTTCGCTCTGCGTATCTTCCAGTTTTCCCACCATGACATCGTCACTTTCGAGCGTCTTGATGAGCATGCGATTTTGTATGGTTTCCTGTAAAACGCTCTGCACCTTCGAGTCGCTGTTGCGCACTTCGCGCGACAGGCGGCGCATCTGCTGCACATAAACCTTGCTGACTCCAATGAAGAGGGGTACCATAAAGGTAATGATGAGCGTCAGCCGCCAGTCCATGGAAGCCAGATAACAGAAAGCTCCGAGGAACATAAAGAGGGTGGAAAGTGAGCTGGGCAGCGTCTCTGTGAGGAAGTTCACGACGTGGTTAACGTCAAACTCCAGTCGGTTGAGCACGTCGCCCGAATGTCGGTTCTCCTTTCCTCGCCACTCCGAGCGCAGAATGCGGTCGAGCATCTGCTGTTGCATGCGGTTCTGGGCCTTGATGCCCAAGAGGTTGCGCACCCAGATGCCGCAGATGTTTAGCGCGAAATCGCAGAGAATCAGTATGCCCATGAAGGCTACAGCCCAATAGATGTTGCCTGAAGCGGCACCCGAAGCCACGTCGATAGCGTGCTTCACCGCCCAAACCTGCAACAGGCTTACGGCGACACCTGCCAGTCCTATCGCGGCATTCAGACCTGCCTGCAACCTGTTTCCGTGCCAGGCGTACCACAGCCAGCGCAGGATTTCACCAACGCTGTAATGCAGATCCGGCAGTTTCAACACGTTCTTTGCTTTCATCTCTGTACT
>Ga0247609_10004438_pt1 | contig 13954 bp, 18 predicted proteins | sample 172DNAGHGlowgp2_FD_193487 | JGI IMG/M metagenome (GOLD analysis project Ga0247609, IMG submission 193487) | Sheep rumen microbial communities from Palmerston North, Manawatu-Wanganui, New Zealand - 1728 DNA GHGlow gp2 | ecosystem: Host-associated > Mammals > Digestive system > Stomach > Rumen ...
CAAAAGCTCAGTTATAGGAATTCCGCGCTCATTTAACTGATTGATTTCTTGAGCTGAAATTTTTCCCGCAGTTGCCACTTTATTAAAAATTCTGCCCATTTCCGATAAATCAGAACCCGCAATTGCCGAAGCGTCGGCAACTAATTTCAAAGTGCGTTCAAGTTCTTGTCCGGGCTGTACACCTGCAGCTACTGCCAAAGCAGCAACAGTCGCGGCGTCGTTAAGTCCGTATGCCGTACCTCTTACAGAATTCAAAGCGTTTTTCATAATTGCGTCAACGGTTTCTGTATCATGCCCAAGCCCTTTTAATTTAAACTGAGCTTGCTCGATATTCATCGCTCTGTCAAATCCGGGCTTTAAAATTACATCTGTTATTGCATTTGCGACATTTTTAATGCCGTTTGCAATACTTGAAAGCCCTGATTTTATCAGATCCGAAACAAGATTTGCTTTTAAAACTTCGCCGAAAACATTAGTTTGTTTTGCGGTGTCGTCCATTTCGTTTCCGAGTTCATCTGTTGCTTTCTCAGCCTCATTTAATTTATCTTTATTTTCTTTTATATCGCCGTTTAAGTCTTTTATTTGGCTTGCAAGTTCTTTTGCTTCAGAGCTGTTTTTGCCTTGCTCCAAAACTACGTTTTTATACTCGGCTTGTAAGGATTTAAGCTCTTTTTCTTGCTCGGAAATTTTAGTTGTTAGTTTTTCAAGTGGCGATTGAGATTTTGTCATCTCGGAATTTACGTTACTTAAATTCTTTTCCATTTTGGAAAGTTCGGTTTCCGCTTTGTTGAGTGATGTTCTCCAAGTGTTTGTTCGTTTATCGTTTTCGCCGTATTTTTCGCTTGCTTCTTGCAAGGCTCCTTTTAAAGTAGAAATTTTTTCTTTTTGGTTTCTAATTTGTTCATTTAAAACTTTACTTTGTGAAGATAGAGAAGACGCAGATTTATTGTTTTTCCCGAATTCTGCCGTTACTTTTCCCATTTCCGAAGCTAAAACTTTTAAATCTGAGTTTATTTGTGATATTGCTCTACGATATTCCTTTTCGCCCTCAAGTTTTATGGTTCCGCCAAATGTATTTGAACCTGACACGTTTTCACCTCCATACTCTATGTTGGTAGCCACTCATCAGAAGCTTGACGAGTGGTGTTTTTCTTTTCCTCAAATAATTGCTTGGATATGCAGAAATTATGGTAAGTTTTAAAGTGTGTATATAATAAATCCCACTTCTTAAAAGTGAAATGCCCGACTTCTTTTTCGGAAAAGCCGAGCATTTTTGTTCCGACAAATAATATCCACGAAAAATCGATTATACTGCCTGATTCTTCGTGGTTTTTACGTTTTTTAAATTTTCCTTGGTCTTTACGTTTCCGCTTACCATTTTATTTATGGTTTTCGCAACTTTCTGAAATCCGATTTCAGTTATAATTCGCCCTGCTTTAGCTGAGGATATGGAAGCTCTTTTTTCGTCTGATTTTTCATTTTCAATGTCAATTCCTTCATTGATTGCTTCGGTAATAAAAAACTTTAACGCTTTAATGTTCGGCTCCTTTTGGTTTCTGATAAGTTCCGACCACTGCGAAAGTGTTTCATATTCGTCTTGAAGTGCCTCCATAACGTTGAGCGTAAATGCAAGCGGAAACTTCTCTGAATCGGTTTCAAGGTATGTGATTTTATCTATCAAATTTATTCACCTTCTTCATCTTGTGAACTGCTGACAAAAAAGCTTGCAAGTAGTGTGTTAGCCTCTGTTTCTGTATCACAAACCGAATGTTTTTCCCAATCTCCATTATCATTTTCAAAGATTGTGGCTTCAACCGAAGGCGTGGTAAATTCCAAGTTATCGCCTTTTGTTTTGGCATCGGTTATAAAGGGTTTGAATTTAACTTTTGGGAAAAATTCTACTTTGTATTTTTTAATTCCACCGACCATTTTCGGAACTATATGCCCAAAACCAACATATATCGGCGTATCTTCGGAAATTGAGGTAACAACGCCCGTCTCTTGATCAACGGTTTTTCCGAGAAGCTCTGCAAATACTGTGTCATCGTCATCATCTATTCCGGCGGTTAAAGTGCCGCTTTTAAATAAAGAAACTTGTTCTCGGAGCGCGTCATCAGCATAAAGCGAAGCCTCCGACAAATCAAGTGTTACTTTGTATTCAATCGCTCCGGCGAGCGTTTTAACTACTCCATAAGTCTCACCGTCTGAATTTAATTTTGCATATTTAAAATTTTTAAGTCCTATTCCTGCCATATTATTTTTCTCCTTTTTATTTTTTAAATTTTGTTTTGATTTTATCTATTATTCGCGACTTGTCAGCGCGGAATCCGCGCAAAAATTTACTGGAACATGATAATAGCCCGTGTCCTCTTCATAAGTTTCCGGGCCGTTATCTGTCCATATAAAGTTGTTTTCTTTTAGTTTTGTTTTGACTTGTTCTAAAATATTTTTAAAATTGCCCTTTGAATAAATATCAATCGTACCAAAAGCTATTTCGGCATGATTTTCATCGTCATAAAAATTTTCGGGTTTATCGAACCAAGTATAATAAGTAAGATAAACATCGGAATTCCCCGTATAATTCAAAAATGAAATCGGGATTACTTTTCCGCCGACTATAAAATTTGAAAATATTTCTTCAATTAATGGATTTATGTTAATTTATATCACCTTGCTTTTTGATTAAATATTTTTTCCATTGCGGCTTTAATACCGCCCTCAGATCCTTTTATTGCCGGTCTGAAAAAAGGCTGAGCGTTTTGGTGTTTGGTGCCGTATTCAATCCAAATTGCTTTGTACCAGTTTAGCATTCCGTTTTTGTCTTTCCCGTAGAATTTAACTCTCCCGACGGCATCACCGCTTCGGTTAATAATCGGTTTAGAACATTTCACGGAACTTGCCATGCTTCCTGTTTTTCTGTGCCTTGAAGCTGCGCTCCCGATTGAACTTTGCATTACTTTTTGACCCGCTTTAATCATTTCAAGTGCGAGATTTTCATCATTCAATCCTTTGGGAATTATCGAGTTTATGTCCATAGAAAAACTAAGCTCCGCCATTACTTAACCACCAACTCTGCAATTATCTCAGTATATTTTTTGTCATAGCCATAATCGTTAATGTAAGTTATGTTGTACGCATTACCTTTAAATTTAATCATCATATCTTTTGTGATTTCTGTTTTTGGGGTGCGTATTAAAAATCTCGTTTTAATTTCCGAAAAATCCGAATTTGAGCGCAAAAGCTCTGTTCCGCTGATATTTGTTACTTGCGCCCAAGTGTTTAAAACCGTGATTTCTGTTTTGGTTTCAAAACCGTCGGAATCTTTTGTGATTTCATACCTTATAACTTTTATTTTCTTATTAAAGACTCCGGCATTTATCTGCATTCTCAAAACTCCTTTCAAGCTAAAACTTTTTTGTGCGGGGGAATAACCTTTAATTTAATAAGAGCATCCTCGTGATTGCCTGCGCGGGTTCCGCGCCACCTCACAAAAGATTTACCGAGTGCATATTTAAAATGTGCTCCACAACCTGATTTGAATTGCTTTTATCCACATAGTAACACCTGTTATCATACATATCTTGAACTAAGACATAAACTGCAATTACAAAAGTTTCATGACCGTCAATTTCTTCTAAGCTGAGCCCCGTATATTCCGAAATAAAAGCTTTGGCAGAGCTTAAAAACGTGCTAAGCTCTGCCGTTTCTTCTTCGGTTAAATTTTCAAAATCAAGTTTAAGATAACTCGCAATATCTTGAATTGTTATTTCACTCACAATCATGATTCGTCATCTTCCATAAGCCCCGATGATTTCAGCTTTGAAAGCAAAGAATTGAAATCTGATTTTAAATCTGCAATCGTTGACGCCGTGCTGTCCGCTTGATTTTCTGCTTGCGGAAGTCCTGTTATTGACGCACCTTCTTTAATTTCAAGTGTTCCGCTTGTGTGGAATTTCTCGACTTTTTCATAAATAGGGGAAAGCTCTTTTACTTTTTCAATTATCTTTTTTGCGATAGTCGTCGGCACAATAGCTCCGTTACTGCCGTAAGACATTCCGGGACTGTTTGCTCTTTCTTCGCCCGTAACAATGAAGTCCACAAATGCACGTTCCTCTTTGCCTGAATCTTCGGTTTTCTCAATTTGTTTTTCTTCTTTTTCTTGCATATCCATTTTCCTCGCTTCGTCTTCCGCTTTAATTGTTGCGTCAATTTCATCAATTAACTTTTTAAGTTCATTAAATTTTGCGATTTCTTCTTCGCTGAGTGCTCGCTTTTCAAGTTTTGCCGTGTCTAAAATTTTTTGCATTTTTTCTTGGTTTTCTGAGCGTTGCTCTGATAAATACTTTAAATTCATTTTGTTTTACCTCTTTCTTTAATTGCGGGCGAATTGCCCGATGTTTTCTTGTTTTAAAGTACGCAAATTGGGTCCAGCGTCACGCTGGTATTTAAGTTCCATAGTTCTTAATCTCCTTTAAAATTTTTTCGTAATTTGAATAATCAATTTGCTTTTCGTAATTTAAAATTTTTGCTTGAAACTTTTCACCTCTGTATTCAATTTTTGAATTTTTATCTGCCCGAGTTTCGATTGAAGTCCCGATATAACATGGAATTTTGCGGTCATCAATTATAGAAACTTCAAAAAGGTTCATGTCATCGACAAACCGTCTTTTAAGTCCGTCTTTTATTGATTCTTCATGTTCTTTAACGGTTTCAAATCCAAAACTCCAGCCCCGAAGCTTGTTTTCTTTTGCTTTTTTAATCACCTCACTATCTGTAATTTTGCAAATTGCCCGAAGTCCGATATTATCTTCAAAAAGTTCAATATTTCCTTTCTTCGTGGAACCTAAAACTATTGAAGGCTCATGGTTTAAAAGGCATAAAATATCATCGCTTTTCTCAACCGCTCTCTGAAATGTTTTCGGTGTTATCTGCTCAACAAATTTTTCTCCGTTTTCGTCAAGCATAGGTCTTGAATCTCTCGCAACCGCATTGACGTACCCGTCAAGTAAAACGCTGTCATTTCTGATTTCTATTCTCAAAATTTTCACCTCCCGTATTCTCGATATTTGTAACTTTGTTTGTGTTTGGCGTGTAAACTTCTTTTGTTTGCGGATTGAAAAGCACATCTTGAAGTCCGAGCTTTATGAAATTAAGCCCGAGCGGCTCCAAATCTTCCATATATCTACACTCATCAATCTGCATTAAGTTCGAATCGAGTGCCGTTTTGTAGGCTTCAAAGCGTGTTTTTATATCGCCCTTAGTGATTTCTTTTGTATCAAACGCAAAGTAAAAGGACTTCTTCTCTTTCTCAAGAAGTAAGTCCCTGTTAAGCGCACATTCTATGGCTGATAAAATCGGCATTACCGCTGTTTTTATAAACGTTTCCCAGTTCCAATCTGTCGGCACTCCGAAAATATCCAAAATCGAGTTATTTATTGAATTCTTATTTTCATTAAGCTGCATTTCGGTCGATGTGTTGCTGGCTTCCTTAAAATCAAGATTATCATTGAGAACTATCACATTGTTTTCCGTGTTGCAGTAAAGTTCACGCCACGCTCGTTTTAAGCCGGCCATTGCTTCTTTGGTGATTTTCTTTTCTGACTTAATAAATCCCTTTTTACTTCCGCCCGTAGAAACAAGACTTTGTTCAAATTTGAGCGTTAGATATGCCACTTTCAAAAGTTCTTGATTTTGGTTTATAATTCCAATCCCGTTGGCTCCGTCTTTCGTTGACCTAAGCACTTTTAAAAACTCAAAAGGCTTATAGCTTTGACCGCCTATTAAAATATTGTAGTCTTTAAAAATCGGGTCGAAGTTTTCTATTATGTGAACATTCTCAAAGCTTACATAATTAAGCGATTTTACGGTGTTTCTTCGCTTTTTGATATACGCATAAGCACCCCCGAAAAGAAGATAATCACGAACCAAAGCTCTTTTAAATTGTACCCCGTCAAGCGTGTCTTTTGTGTCAAGATTAAATAAGTCGCACCGCTCGTCTTCCACTTCAACAGTTTTTCTTTTTCCGTCTAAAAATTCCTCTTTGTAAAGCTTTATCGGAATCATTGAAACTGTATCGGCAATTAAATTCACGCACTTGGAAACGGCGGAAATATTCATCGCTTCACGTTCGGAAATCACATCTTCATTTAAAAAACTTTTTAAAATTAAATCATCGCTTTGCCTTATTTCATTTTCTTGCTCTTGTTTTTTGTTTCTAAAATTAAAAAATTTCACTTTGTACCTCCTAAAATCAGTATTGCACCGCCCAGCCTGTGTCATCAAAAATTACATCTTGTTGAAGTAGATACACGGCGTTAATTAAAGCTACGACCATATCAACCTTTCCGCTTGATTTTTTCTTGGTAACATAGCGGTTCATATTTGTGTCATAAGTACACCTTGCATTTTCGAAATTTATTTCAAGCAAGGTGTTTTTCTCATACTCAAATTCGCCGTTTGTTATTTTCTCGGATAAAAGCTTTGTCGGTGGGTGGAGCGTGTCGCTGTGCTGCCTTATTTCTACCGTATTATATTTTCGATTCCATTTCTGAGCACTTGAAATTGCGTTGTATCTATCAAAGCCAATCGCTTTAATTTTAACTTTGTATTTTTCTTCGATATTAAAGACAAAATCTTCAACAACACCATAATCAATTGTCTTGTTTCCGCAAGCGATACACTTCATTGATTTTATAAACCTTTTGTAATCAAGCTTTTCAAATTTGCTCTTTTCTTCAAGCCTACCCTCAGGCACAAAACAAATCACATCCTCAATTATTTTTCCGTCTTCTTCCGCACAAATCGCAACCGCTGTATTATCGTTGCTCATCGACAAGTCAACACCGATATATACTTCTCGATTTGTCCAATCAATTTTATTAACCCTACAATTTTGAAGGTATTTTATATCAATAAAGCTTTCTGTTCCTGAGCCTTGATAAATAATATTGCAGTGTTTTGTCAAAAAGTTTTCTCTTGCAGATTCCACCGAAATTGCTCTTGCTCTTTTCTTGATTAAATCTTCCCAAATCTCAGGGATTTCAAGAGCGACGGGATTTGCGTGCTTTAAAATCATGTCATTATCTGCCCAGTTTTCAGTATCATCGGGCTCATATAAAAGTGAAAAGACGGTTTCATCTTTTTGAACGCCGTCTAAAACTCTTTTTGCATAGTTCACTTCATCTTCAAAGGGATTGTTTGCTGTCGGGTACTTAGTGGAAACAATGCAACCAAGCTTATTTAAAATATTAAGCTGTCCTGACCTCATGGCTTCAATCGCGTAGCTATTCGGAAGCGCTCCGACTTCATCGGCAAGAAACACATTCGGGAGTTTTCCGTCCATTTTTGAATTTGAGTAGTTAAGCGGAATATATTTATTTTCATTCGGCAGAAATTCGATATAGTCCCTGAGTATTTTAAACCTATATCGATTTTTATTTTTGTAAATAAAAGGGCTACTTTTTAAAATTTCTTCAATTGCCGTCTTGACTTCTCTTGAAAGAGCTCCGTCGGGTGCTACCGAATAAAATTTAGAGAATTTTGGCTCCAATAAAAAAAGAAGTACGAAAATCGTTGCGATAGTAAAAGTCTTAAAATTCTTTCTTCCGACTTCAAGTATCACGGTTTCATATCTTCTTTTATTTGGATTTTCTCGGTAGACTACGCAAAGAGCTGAGGCATACAAAAGCCATTGATAGCCGCATGAGCATTCGTAAATGCTTTTACCGGCTTTAAGACCTCTCGGCATTACTAAAAGCTTTAAAATGTTTTCTATTTTCCCAAATTTTGAAATATCGAAAAAATATTTATTCCCTTTATCCTCGCAAATATCTATAAAGTTTTGACAAGTCTTTATGACGTATCGGGGTGCAGGGATTTCATAACTAACTACTCCTTTCGCATATTTGTATGCTTTGTTATTTACAAACTTTTCAATTTGATTTCACTTCCTTTTTCTACGCGAGCAGTATTCTAAATATCTTCATTAATCTTTATACGCGAATCGCCAGCGCGGGTTCCGCGTCCGGTTAGTATTTCAAGTAGTGGATCAGGCTTATCATCGTCTTGGCGATCCCTTAAAGTTGTGATTATTCTCATAAGCGTTGCAACTATTTTGTTGGCACTGTCTGTTGTTCGGTTATAGTCCGAGATTGCGGGGTGAGAATATACATTTTTCCGCCCTTTGACATATTCTTTTGTAACTAAAGTTCCTTCTTCTCGGATTGTTTTTTCAAGGTCATTTAAAATCCCGATTTGAACCTGATAACGCTTAAAAGTTGTAAGAAAAAAGAAATTCTGTTCGACGCCATGCTTTTCGGCGATTTCAAGAATTTCTTTGGCTTGTTTATTTAAATTCACTTTTGACAAATTTTCCTCCTAAAAGACTCTTCTATTTAGAGTACAAATTTTCTAGTTTTTCTACCGGAGCAACTAGGGATGAAAGAAGATTTATATTTAATCCAGAATCCGATGTCATATAAATTGCTCCAAGCTTATAGATGGGGATCTGACAGTTATCTTTAAACCTTTTATCTGGAGAACCGTCTTTATTTACCCTCAACCAAGTATATTTCATAATTTCAGTTTCTTTTGGTGCTCCAATTTCGCCCGCATATGGTTGAATACCGAATTTGAAATTAATTTCTGAATAATTAACCGCACCAAGTTTTGATCCTTCAATAACAAGTATTATATCCGGCATAAAAGCGAATTGTTTTTTACCTATCTGTAAGATAAAAGGTTTAAGATCCGTTTTTAGATACCAAGGTAATTTATTAACAACCTTTACAACCTCTATCTGCGAACCGTGTTTAGCGCCCGCATTAAATCTCTCTTTAGTGGTAGCGGTTAAATAGGTGTACCATAGTTTACCACAGCTCCCTAAATCATGCCAAGCTGCATTTTCTTTGTGCCATTTCTCTAGCGCATTCTTATCCAAATTATAATTAAGTATAATGCCTTTCTTCAATGTAATCCACACACAGAAGCCTGCCGGCAACAATGCAATAATGGGATTAATAAAAATTAAAACTATTGTACACCAAATAAGAATAGTACGAGTCATACGTATTTTTTTTACCGCCTTGAATAAATCAATACATTCCTTAGGGTTCATATTTTCTGTAGCCGCTGACTCAACTCTCTTAATATCCTTAATATCATTGAAATATTCTTGATTATTGTTATCACCCGATACTAATTTTGCAGAATTTGCGTTTCCAGAAGTTTTACAACTACCTAATTCATAAGGAGAAAAAGTAGTTTTGTTATATACCTTGTTATAAATTGAACGTTTTGGGTTTTTAGCAAATCCTATTCCTTTTTTGCCATAAAGTGGATTTGTTGCACTTTTAATACTTCTCTTTAATTTTCCTGTCGTTTTTGCTTTGAACGATTTTTTGAGTGATGGCATTCGCATTCCGAACTTCATAACATCGCCTCCCGTTTTCTAGATTCTTAAATATACCATATCATAAATCTATTTGTTGTGCAAAAAATAAATATAATTTTCACTTAAATATTATTGATATATTTCAAATCGCTTACACTAATTATCAAACATAACCTTGCTACATGTTTGTGTGAGTAAAGTTCAGTATTGCTTAGTTTTTTCATTTTGTCTTCCTTTCCAAAAAACTCACGTTTATTAAATCCGGTGTAAATTTATGGGGGCTGTCGGTGTTTGAATGTTCTTCTAAAAAATTTTTGGAGTAGTGGGGGGATTGCTTTGTTTTTGATTTTGCTCATTAATTATCTTTTTTACTTCGTTGTGCGGAATTTGTCCCTTGTCGCATATTGAGTGGTGCGTAGAGCAAAGCGTAATTAAGTTGCTCTCATCAAGCTTTAAATCTTCGCTTAAATTAATCGGCATAGCGTGGTGAACTTGAAGATTATCGCTGTTGTATTTTCTTTTTGTTCCGTACAGATTTCTTAAACAAATTTGACAAAGATAATTATCACGCTCCTTAATTTGTCTTCGCTTCTTTTGCCACTTCGGACTATTTCTAAACTTTACAGCTTCATCTATCTTTTTTCTTCTGACAAGCTTCTTGTTACATCTGTAATTTTCATCATGTACTCTGCCACAATATTTACATGATTTTTGTATTTTAACATCTCCTTTTTAAAAATAGAAAAACCGTACCTTTTAGTACGGTTTAAATTTTAATACTATAAAATATATTTTTTCTCTAATTCTATCTAGCGTTTTGGATAAGCAATTTAATCAAATTTTTAAATAAAAAATCTTTTTCATCACTTAATTTTCCTATACCATCGCTATCATCAAATAACACTGTATCTTCATCAAAGCATTCGTCAGGGTAAAATAACATTAAATCAAGTTTTTTACTAACAAGCACCAGCTGGTTGACTAATTTACTTATCACTTCGACCAATCGAGGATCTCCAATTTCTTTGCCATTAATTTTAAATAAATCAGAATTACTATCCTCGTCAAATTGCTCCGCAAATATTCTTTTACCATTCTTTGCAGGCATCTGCCATAAGGAGAGTTGTCTTCTATTTCCGCCGATGGTATCTAACTTTATTGTTATATTATCTGCAAATGCAACTCCTGAAAAAAACACAGTCACTAACAAAAAACAAAATGCTTGTGAAATAATTCTTTTAATAAACACCAAACCAGCTCCTAAATAAATTAATATACTTGAATTATAGCATATATTTAATAAAAAATCAAGTTTATTATTTTTTGTCTTCATCAGAGCTTTCGTGACTATTTTTATCACTATCACCTGAAACATCGCTTCCCAGCTCAGATATACCATCTGCTCTTTTTTTACCTTCTGTTGTTTGTGGACCATCTATACCTAACGCATCCCGTGTTGCTGCAACGCCTCCCATACTAGAACTTTGCGCAGGATTCAAATGCGGAGGATAGTGCCCTTCAGCTGCAGTTTTAAAAGGATTCGAAATACCGTCTTCCATATTTCTGATAACTCGTCTCATAAAGCCTCTTTCGAGTTTTCCCCCAGTAGCATTCCTTAATTCACAAGATTCGCAAAACATTAAAATGGCACAAAGCGTTGCAGCCGCCTTTTCCACATTATCTGAAGGTAGGCTATCTCTAAATTTAGAATTAAATCTGGCCAAAATATCAGGAGCGTCAATATCTTCTAATGAAAGTTCAGTACTCAAATAATCTAATATTATTCGAGCTAGTGAAATCATCTCCATTGGAGTTTTTTTACATGATTCATCTAAAATATTAAATATTTCTTCATAGCGCATTGCTTCGTCAGAACCTACTTCATTCACTATTAATCTTGCTAACACAGTATTATCTTTTTTATACACTACTTTTAAAATCACTTTACCAAACGGAGTTCTAATTTCATGCCACGATACATGCTCTTTTTTACCTGCATTTCTACCCTTAGATTTATTTGTGTGTTCTTTGGGAGTATCCTTTATAGATTCGGCTACATTTAACGGCCCTGCAAATTTTGGTTTTGTGCTAGAAGTTACAAACGATCTGGTTCCTTTTTTTTTCCTCGCAAAAAATCTTCTCTGAGCACCTTTAACTCTAGCTATTGGTGAAACTTTTTTATCATGTTCATCGCTTTCTTCTTCACTGTCAGAGCTGTCACCATCTAGCGAAACGTCATCAGAGAATTCTGCATCCTCATCAATAGATTTTTTTGATGATGTTGAATCATCTTCGAATTCTTTACTTGAAGACAATGAAAATCTGCTGTACCGATGATTATAATTTTCTGGTTCTATGTAGTGCCCACCATGTTCATCTCCCATAAGCATTAATCTTAATACAATCATTGCTCTTTCGTTATACGAACCAGCTTCTAGTATAGTCGACTTTCCCATTTGCCAATGAACTAATACATACCCTATGCTATAGCCTAAACTATTAAGTTCGTCAAACAAAGTTTCTAAATCGGTATTAAATACTGATTCGTTATATTTAATCCTTCCTTCTGTACGGTTACCGGCACTTGTAGCAGCTATTCGCAAATCCGATTCCGATATACCATGGGCCTCTAATAGTTGCCACAAACACGGTCCCGGATGTGTTACTTCGTTAGAAAGAGTATCATAAATCAAACCATCATATTTTACACATTGAGTTTCATTGTAATCAACGATTTCATAATTTTGTACAAAATCGGATGTTTGTGATTCAGGATGTAATTTAGGCTGTGGCTTAGACTGTGGCTTAGATTGTGGTTTAGGTTTTGGCTTAGATTGTGGTTTGGGTTTTGGCTTAGACTGTGGCTTAGATTGTGGTTTGGGTTTTGGCTTAGACTGTGGCTTAGATTGTGGTTTAGGCCGTGATGTAGGTTGTGGCTGACTCTCAATCTGTGGTTGTCCTTGCCAATAACTTACTATTTTGCTAAAAATACTTCCCATCCTAAAACACCCCTCTTTGTATGTTAACATAAAATAAAAATTATGTAAATGTTTGATATCTAATTTATCGTTTGATCTACTTCTAAAAGTAAATCTGACAAATCAATTGATTTTGTTGTGATTTTTCTTTCAAATTCTTCTAAACAAGTTTTATCGTTTTCATTTAAATAAACAGCCGGCCAAATATGTCCTTCTATCTTTAATTTATCATATTTATCTTGCTGTTCTTTAGTTATGTACAAAGCGCACCCGTAAGTAGGACTAAATACTAAACTTAATCTTCCGTCTTTCAGTAGGGAAATATTAAAAAGTTTTTCTGCCTTTATCAGATTTGTTGTATAAACTTTTTTTAAAGAAGTCGGATCTTGCTTAATGCCTAATAAATTTTTATATAAAGCCTTTGAATTTGGTGGTTTTTGAGCCCCTGATTCGATTACAAATAAAAATTCATTAATTTTTTTCTTTTGGAATATGACTATTGCTTTCTCCGCGGCTTTTTTAGTAAATTTAATTTGTCCTCGTTTTATCATAACAATACTCCTTTCTTTATTTTAAAATGTAAAAGCGACGGAATATCTAGTAATTGTATCATATTTATTGTAAATATTCAATATTATTTTTGATTTTAATAAAAATAGAGCACCTGGAATTCAGGCACCCCGTACAAGAAAGGCTATGAGATATTATCTCACGATATAATTTTATCACACTACAAGCGGGAATTTCGGGAAAGCTTTAAAAAACGATTGTGCTTTTTTCGCTCTGTGCTCCCATCTCCAAGTACACCCATATTTTGAGCAACTTGTTGCCAAGTTAAACCCTGAGAGTACCTAAGTGTTAATATTATCCTCATCTCGCTGTCTTTAACGCTTGATATAAATCTGTCAAGACGATTTAATTCATAAAAGCATTTCTCTAAGTTTAAATCCAGTAGCCCTTTTAAATCTGCTATCTGTGCGGCATAATTTGCAACTTTATCGGATACACCGTTCCCGTTCGGAAGCCCCGTTATTTTTGCGGTACAGTTTGTTGCCAATGCCTCAAGTTCAGAGAGCCTCCTTTGTTGTTCCTTGATTTCTTTTCTCAAATAATAAAGCTGTGAAAGTTCTTTTTTAGTCAATCAAAATCACCTCAAAATATGCAATCTTTTTTAGTATTTCTCAGGCTTGCACCTTCAATTTTCATAACTGCTCCGCTTGTCATTTCTGATATTCTGTCAACTGTTTTTTCGGCTATTCCTCGCTCATTTATAAGTTCATTCAAACTGTGATTGCTTGAAAAAATAGTTGCTTTTTTGCTATTGTACCGTTTATTGATAATATCGAATAAAAGACTTTGCAACCAGGTATCACCGGAGCTTTTGCTAAATATTTCTGTTCCCAAGTCATCAAAAAACAAGACTTCAATATTCGCAAATCTTTCGATTAAATTTTGCTCTGTTTGGTTAGATTCACGATTAAACGTGGATTTTACCGCCTTTGAAATTTCAAACAAGTTGGTAAAGAGAACAGGCACGCATTTCGAAAGTAGTTCATTCGCCATACAAGCGGTTAAATGTGTTTTG
>Ga0247609_10004439_pt1 | contig 13948 bp, 10 predicted proteins | sample 172DNAGHGlowgp2_FD_193487 | JGI IMG/M metagenome (GOLD analysis project Ga0247609, IMG submission 193487) | Sheep rumen microbial communities from Palmerston North, Manawatu-Wanganui, New Zealand - 1728 DNA GHGlow gp2 | ecosystem: Host-associated > Mammals > Digestive system > Stomach > Rumen ...
ATAGATGCTGATTTATTTTGCAATTTAAAAATTTTGTTATATCTTTGACCCCGATTACTGCTAATCATGATGCATTTGGATGTCAATCATCTATGAAGAATGTGGCAATCATATCGTGTTCAGTGTGCTCCCTGTTAGTTGATGGGGTGACCCTGAGGTGCGGGGAATATGAAGGAAAGTTATGAACGCAGAATTGTCATCTAAACTTGCACAAGTCATAGAGCAGATTCCAAAAGATGTGCTTTATGACTTTTGTTGTTCTTATGCGCAGGAGCATGAAGAACTGGCGATGGCATTGGTCAGCGAGTTCTGGAGGCCTGAGAAGGATGACTATCGCTCGATGGTTCAGCAATGTCTGATGCATCCAACGCCTTCTGGTATTAAGAATGGTGATGGTTATGACTGGGGGGCTATTGCAGTAGATCTTTCTCGGATGATGAATTTGGCAGATGAAAAGGTGAAAGAAGGTAGTCTGCTGGATGCTGCAGAGATTGCCCGATGTGTGATGACACTGACTTGTGCTGAATATGAGGCTGACCATCCGTATGGAGAACAATACGGTGAGATTTGGGCACTACGTCGTGAAGGTCTTCGTGACGTGATGGCCAAGGCAAAGGCTATGCTTATCGACCTGCTTGTTACGGGAGAGGACATCGATGATGACTCCCAGAGAGGTTTAATGAAAGAGATAGTTGCAGAATGCAAACCCTTCAAGAAGACCCATATCTGTAGAATGGACGAGTTTCTGGAGGATGCGCAGGCGAAAGTGTTGTCACCGAAGCGATATATCGCGTGGCTTCAGAAGAAAGTGGATAACACACGAGGTGGTTACTTCCGTAAGCCATATTTAGAGAAGATGGTTCGCTTTCTGGATAAGATGGGTAAACGGGATGAAGCTATCGCTGCGATGGAAGCCAATAAAGATAAAGATGACGAACTGAGACTGGTTTATGTGGATATGCTGACGGAGTGGAAGATGTATGACGAAGCTCTCAAAGTGGCTGATGTGGTGGATAGTGCACGTTCATGTATCTATAGCTATCCGAAGAAGATTCTTGCGATTTTTGATCTGATAAACGATCGTGATAAGACCATTGAGGTATGTAAGGATCAATTTAATAAGACTGACAGGAAGCAGGTGTACTTCGACAGGCTCCGAAAGGAAATGACGAAGGAGGAATGGGATGCTTTCATTGATGATACTATCCGTGATGCAGATGAGGTGTTTGTGCATGACTATGATGATGTGGAAGCACAGATCTATATGAAGCGGAAGATGTATGACCATTTGGTGAAGTTCTGCATGCATACCTCATATAATGCGGAAGAGAATCTGGAGAAATATGCAAAGTATATGTCAGAGGCTGACCAAAGGTTAGTGGCGCAGGACATTATTGAGCGTATGAAGCGACGTGCTCCTGAATGTAAGAGAGGTGATGACTATGACCATTTTGCAGGTTGGATAAGGAGGCTTTACAACTCTTCGCCTGAGTGTGAAAAGATAGCGAGAGAGGTAGCGGAGGAGATAGTGAAGGAAAATCCTAATAAGACATTTCGGAGGATGTTTGAGAGGATTGGGTTGATGAGGGAAGATGTATGATGGAAGATTCCTATAGTGTCATAACGGTGTAATATGGAAGAAGATTTGTTTAATAAGTGCATAAGTAGTATCATTAATTCAGTTAAGCCAGGATATGGCTTTGTTAATGATTTCGTGCAATGTTTGCTTTCTTTTGGCCATGACAAAACAGGAATAAGTAATATTGCTGTTGTATGGTCATACGAATTGGGAGAAGGAAATGTAGTAGAACCACAGTATTTTTTCCCTTCAACGAAATTGAGCCTAAGTGGATTCTACAAGAATGTGTTATTTAATGCTAGAAGGGTTGTAAAATCAAATGATGCTGATGTTGCGAATTATGTATCTTCACACTTTATTTGGAAAGACAATTTTGTCTTTATACCTATTAATAGCCAAATAGATTCCAAAAGCTATATTCAGGTAAAGGGGGGAGTGTTCTTGTTATCAAGTAAAGATGAGATACTGATAGATGCGTCACAGGCAGAAATGTTCAGACTGCTATTAAATAGTAAGCAACCGAGTGTATATGAATCGGCATGTGTTAATAACTACGTAGAAGTTTTTCAGCTTCATACTACAGAGGCATTGCCCATTGGTAAAAGATGGGATCAGGTGTTAGATGCCCTTTCTCATCTGTCTGGTAATGAAAGTGATGATATAAATGACATTCATGGTGTCCGCTATGCAACATTTTGGAAATTGAATAATCTTGAAAGAATAAAAGAAGGTGGTTTTTATAAACAAAAGGAATGTTGTTTTGACAGAGAGAATCACCCAAAATCCTCACACGAATCAATCCAGAGGGAGCAGAAGCATTTTATTAATGATGTCAGGGAATTTGCCAATGTCAGCAATGCAGAGGAATGTCCCATGAGAATGTACTCTTATAAGGAAGTGGTTGATTCTTTTGCAGATAAGAATTTCCTTGTGGCTTCTCAGATGGGTGAAAGCGAAATGTCTGCCATGCTCATTCCTGTACATGTAAACGGAGGGATGGGAATTACTTCACTTGATATTTGTTGTCTCTATGTCAAGGATATGCTTTATACTCCTTTTGTCTCGAAAGTGTTTGGGAAACAGTTTCAAGGATATATTCGTCGTAGTTTGGAGGATATCAACAGCAGAGCACAGAGTTACATGGTCACTCAATTAATGAACACCTATTTTTCTCTTAGAGAAAATACAAGTTTCTATAACTCCGCTGCAGATATACTTTCGCGTGTCAACTCAATGAAAGACTGCTTGATATATATGCGTGGAACGCAAGATGAACTGTTGTACATAAGAGAAGAGGATGTTAATAACCCTCGGACATTTAAGAACAGAAGCCTCCAAATAGGTAAGAAGAAATGCTTTCTCCCAATAGAGTATGCAATTGACATGAAATTTAGAAATTTTTTAGCAGATTATAAGATATTAGATGAAAATGAGACGAATACTGCAACAATTTATCGGGGAGAGGGCAAAGAATCTGTTGTTAAATCCGCTTTGTTTATCTGTATTCAGGATAATACGCAGAAAGAAAACTCTGGACTGATAATATTGATTAATAAAACACATGATATTCAGAGGAATGGTGAACATGATTTTGACGTTATCACTCGTGATAATGTGTTTGCTACATACCTTAGTGCGCTATATCTACATCAGTTTGGACTATGGAATAGTGCGGTGAGCAGGAAGAATTACTTGCTAAAAAAACTTCGCCACGAAATACCGAATTGCACTAGAGTAATAGGTGAAAAAATGAAAAGGATTACATCTGAAATTGCAGAAAGAGGATATATCCTGTCAAGTTTGTCATCTAATATGAACACCATAGAGCTTAATAGGAATCGTATAAACATTCTTGCGAGTTTTTTTGCGGCTGTAGATTATGAAGATAGTCGGTTTGCTGATAGGACAATAAAGCAGGATTTGGTTTCCCTTATTGAAGAAAACATGCCTCTGTTTAAAGAAGAATCTTCCTCAAAGGGTGTTGATGTTATATTGAACAGGGAGGTTGAAAAAAGGCCATTGATGATTAGTAATTTCTATCCATTGGCTATTGTAAATGTTATTAATAACGCAATACGATATTGTAGTTTTGCTTCAAATATCATTATAACTCTTTATGAAGATAGAATAGAAATTTCGGATGTTGGATTGCCAATAAGTGAAATGGAGCTTAAGCTGATATTTGATGATGGATATAGAAGTTCTGGAGCTAAAGAGATAGATGCTGATGGTATAGGATATGGTCTACATCTTGCTCGTCGTGTCTTAAATGCGCATGGGTCTCATATTTCTGCAGATTCGGATGTGTTGGGTAAAAATAATTTTATAGTTGAAGCGGGAATAGCACAATATATAAAGTCATTGCCTCCAGTTCTTCGAAGAAGATTCATTTTTGATGGTTCTGAGAGCACAGAAAGACAGATGATAGAATCCATGGTGAAGCGAATAAATGGCGAACTTGCTACTCCTGTAGAGCAATTAGGGGAATATTATTGTAAGAATACCATTCTCTTAAGAAGAATGATAGCAGAACAAGCAAAAATAGGAGGGCCAAAGTTTGTTGAAATGGAAGATACGTGGTTCATGGAACCTGTAGCAAAAGTTACTTTTACGATTAAATTTGGAGATAAAATATTATGTTAGTTAAGAAGAGAATATTGCTATTAGATGACAATATGTCGGTAACGGAAGAGTCAATTAATGTATTGGCACGGGAGTATAATGTTGAGCGATGTAAGGAGATTGCAATCGCAGCACATAGAATGAAAGTATATGAGTTTGATCTTTTTGTGATAGACTTGATGATGCCGCCCAAAGCCCTGAAAATAAAGGATGAGTTTAATGCTGGTTTTCTGTTTTATGAACAATATGTAAAAGATCGTTATCCTAATACTCCTATTTTGTTCTGGACCAATCTGAATGACAGCTCTTATACTGAGTTTATGACGAAAAACAAAGGGAAGACTTGGCTTCATTATCTCCAAAAATCTGAGGACTGTCAAGCTTTGTTGAATGAAGTAAAAACTATTCTTGGTGATTAATCATGCCTACAGTGGAGCAGTTTAATAGAAAAAAGGTATTCTGGAAATATACCTTCTATATTACGATGTCAATTTTGGCAGTGACAAACACTGCATTTTTGATATGTAACTGGCAGGATTTGAAGCTCAACCTTAATCAAGAATCTCTTCTACTTTCGGTTGTCGGTTTCTTTTTTGCTTTTGCTGGAATAAATATCTATTCGATTTTTAACACCAATATTGAGAACGAAAAAGCGGCGTTGCAGGAATTGAAGAGAAAATATGATGGAGAACTTAAGTTGTCATCAGAAATGTTGCAATTTCCACAGGAGCTAATCATGATATGGCATACCTCCCAATATATTGCTATGGCTAACGTTATGCAAGGAAAGTCTTTTGATTGGCTTCGAGACTTAAAGAAGAGAATGAAAAGACAGCGGGATTTTGTCCAGGACTTGAGAGATCATTATCGGACAGAGGTTCATAATCGATATAGGGATGACTTATCTAATCTTGCAAAGGGCGTTTTGATGGTATTGAAGCAACATCAGGCTTCTATTAATAGTCATGATGCATTTTTCTCTCCATTACCAAGCAATAAGGATAATTATAATTCTGTTCTGAACGATGTAATAAGTTTCTTGGATGAGACCGTGACTTTTGAATACGAACCGGAAATCCCGCCGGTAGAGCTAAGCTTTTGGGCTAAAGCAAAACGATTATACCGGTTCGCACGGAAAACATTTGGGAAGAAATAGAAGATTAGGTGTATACAGAAACAATATGGAGCCTCTTTTCTGTAAAAAAGACTATAGGATTATTTGCCAGCTTTTGCGTCCTGAGTTATAGAAACTTGAACGAGAGAAGGATTATTCCCTTTGGGGTCAGGCCCCCAAACTAAGTCTCTAGGGACAGGTCTTCTGATTAAGGTCGCCATCGCGCGCTACGCAAAAAGAAAGGCATCGCTTGACATTCGTCGGGCGGTGCCTTTGTTTTATTTGACAGAAGCGCTCGGCTTTGCCGCTTTCACAAAGCGAAGCGACTGAAAGAACATAAGGACATAATAATGCCACGCAATCGCTTGAAATGGTACTGGTGAGGATCACTGACATGGGGATATCAGTAATTTCGGGGGGATGTCGGGGAGGGAGACTGGCTGTTGTAGGGACAAGATGGAAAAAATGTAGGATTATCTTTGGTGGGTTGAAAATTATTTGTATCTTTGCAATCGGTTACTACTAGTCATCGGTGCATTTGGAGGTCAATCATCCATGAAGAATGTGGCAATCATTTCGTGTTCGGTGTGCTCCCTGTTTGGTGACGGGGTGACCCTGAGGAGTGGGGAATATGGGAGAGCCATATATTAAAGGTATCTTAGCTGCATATTTGGCTGCTTATCGGTTATAGAGAGTGACATAAGGATGCAAGAGACGGCAAAAAAAACAGAAGCGCATTTCCCTGAAAACTGTTCATCAGATGTTGGACGGGATGAGTGTGGAACTGGCAGAGAAGGTTCATCTGCTGTTCATGGCCAACTATATCGACTTCTCAGACTATGACTTCCGTGATGAGAATCTGGTGGAGACCTATTGCTGGTGCTATAGAGACCTCTTTGAACTGAAAACGAAGGCGTCACAGAAAATCGTGAACAGTCAAGTCATCGAGTTCTTGGACGAGTGGCGGCAGGATGCTCCCTCTCTCCATCGGAAGGCAAAGGATGATATCTGCTATTGGATTACCGACGAGTGGTATAGCTTCGAGTCGCCCATGCAGAAGGAGATAGAAACGGCTTATCAAGCAGCTTTGAAGAAGAAAGATGATATGGCTATCGCTTTAGCCTTGTCGCCATTTGCCCAGAAAACGGCAGAACTGGTGAATAGCGGAGCATACGAAACTGCAGCCGGTAGTTGCTATGTCATCTTTAGATGTCTGGCCAAGACGTGCAAGGTGCATGAAGACTGGTTCTTGCGTCCCGATGGTAGCAAGCGTCACCCCTGCGGGGATGCCGAGCGTAGCGGCTTCACTGGTTATGGTGATACCTACACGAAACTGGTGATATTCACCGAGGCTGTAGTGGAACTATACTGCCACCTACGCCAAAAGCCAGATCTCTCAAAGCGCATGGCAGATGAGATGGATATCAACCTGGAAGTGTTCAACCTCGAAACCGATTTCTTCGGTGACCTGCACTGCAGCTCCCGCTTCACAGACATGCTCTGTGATGCCCAAGCCCAATACCAAGACTATTCCGAGTTGGATATGTGCCCCATGTGGGGGATGTGGTTGAAGGAAGGAGGAAAGCCCTACGGAAAACCGTAGGGAGCGGTGGCTGAAGTGGCGATAATAATATGGTAGTTGAGGTGTGATAGAGAGTAATGTGACAATTGATTAAGGATTTGTTACCAAGCACAAGCGGAAGCGCTATAGCCTTTAGGTCATGGCGGAAGCAACTGAGAAGTTTGATAGTTTTGTTCGTAAATAGTAGAAAGATGTTTTGATAGATGATACTTAGTAACTATTTTGCACCAGATACAAGTCTTTATCCTGGCTTAGGGCTTACCTTCTATGTATTTGACAATAGTAAGGTGGTGAATTTTGTACAAGATTGTTTAATTCCTTTCAGAGAGGCCTACATCTCCGAAGAAAAACTTAATCATATTGTGTCGCATTTCCCAACGACAAGGAAAGAAGCTATCTCAAAGAGACTCCCGAGAAAAGGTGGCGTGATGTCTGGTGACTTTGGAGAGATACTCTCATTCTATATGGCATGTCAGATTTGGTCACCATCTGTTAACGTGATGCCTATGAAATGGCGATTCAAAGACAGTAAGAAAGATGCTAGCAAATATACCGATGTCATCTTGTTTGAACTGCATGATGTAGACAACCCATCTGTAGATGATGCTATGTTTACATACGAAGTGAAAACTTGCGCCACTGGATTAGGTGACGGCACTTATAAAGTACATGTAAGGCCGTCATACAAAAATTACAAAGATGGCAAATTGGAGTGCACTATCATAGAGGCAGTGTTTGATGCCAATAAAGATGCGGTGGAAAGGGCTGCTGAGACCATTCCTTATTTGCTTACTCGTTGCGAAGATGAAGATTTGTATAATCTTCATAAACAAATATACAGATTTAGGGAAGCTGAGAAAACAACCTATAAGAAAGTGTACAATGCTGTAGCAATTATGGACAGTACCACTTTGTCTAAACAGATTTCGAGAATGCCAGGAGATCTTTTGAGAATTCATCCAAATGTTAAGAATGTGTACTGCATCCCGATAGACAACCTTCAGAATGTTTATGAAAGCGTTTATGACGAGATGCGCAAACAGGCAAAATAGTGTGTAATGGCAAGATTGACGGACTGGATAATAGAATCGGAAAAATATGAGTTCTGCAGGAGTTATGGCGTTTCTGCAGAGGGTGAGTTTGTTGAACGCCAAGAGGATTACTATATCTCACTGCTTGGAAATCTTCATGATTTCCTAACAGAGTATTATAAGACAGATAACCCGGAAGAGATATATAAAGTGAAACGGGCGATGCTGGGACTCGTGAAGGGTATACTGCTTTACTCTCAAAAGGAAACTGCAAATGAATTTCATGGGGTGACACGACAGAACAACCAACTCTATGTCGCAGCAATTTACTATTTGTGCGACTACTCAGCTGTGGCTGCATGGGTTATGTCGGATTTACGAATGGATGTTTATGAAGACGAAACTGCACAGCTGCTTTCCTTCATCGTTACAGGAGGACGTTCAGCAAGAGACAGAAATGTGAGACTTCAGTATCTTGATGTATTCAAGCTGTTAGAAGATTATATCTTTACCGGTGAAGAGAAGTATCTTAAAGAGGTAGTGACGACCTATAATAGCAAATATGAACGACATGATTTCGACTCGCCGACCGACTTCTACATGACCTGCGTTTTACGTTGTGTTCTAAAGAAGTTTAGCAATGACAATGTGTGGCTATCTCTTCGCAAGGTAGATGTTGAATTTGACTGGAAGGAATACGTCAGGCATTCATACAGACAAAATATTCTTTCGTTCCTACCATCACAGCAGGATGCAATTGACAAGGGATTACTGTCTTTTATTGGAGCATTCAGCCTGAAGATGCCAACAAGCGCGGGAAAATCATATATTACAGAACTATTAATTTACCACGAACTGAGAAGAAATGCCAATGGCCGTGTTTTATATCTGGCACCATTAAGGGCCTTGAGCCGAGAACTAAGAGACCGCTTTCGCAGAATACATAAAGGGTTAGGAATAACATACGCAACCAAATACGGAGGAAGTGCGGCATCGGTAGTGGAAGATACACTTGATGAAGCACAACTCTTGATAGCGACGCCAGAATCGTTTATGTCAATAGAGTCGAAGGACGATGATACGCTAGGCAGTTTTACTCTCGTAATTTGCGACGAAGGCCAATTGTTGGATGATTATTCGCGAGGTATCAATTATGAAATGCTCTTGTCAAGACTAAGAAAACAAGAACAGGTGAGATTTCTTTTTATATCTGCTATCATTCCAAATATTGAGGTCGTTAACAGATGGTTGAAAGGAAATGACGAACAGATAGGTGACAGTACATACCGACCTAGTAAGCTGGTGCTGGTAGAAGCTTTGGCTGATGATGACAAAGTGGATTTAAACGTATATAAAGAGTCACACGATGATATATCTTATACCATCAGTCACTTTATTACAAAGGCCGATGCCCAGGATGAAGAACTTAGACGGTATGACGCTAAGAATCGGAAATGGATATTGGGTAGCAAGGCTGTGGGCTGTACGCTTGCATTAAGGTCATTAAGTGCTGGATCCGTGTTGCTCTTTACGACCAGTAAAACCACAGGCGTGTCATGTACGACATTGGCCAAACATCTTATCAATATGCTAAACCAGGGCGGTTTTGATACACCCAAAAACTATGTTAGCAACCAACAAGAGTTAGACGCCTTGATAGAGTACACTTCCTATTTGCTTGGGAAAGAGCATCTTTTATGCCATGCTTTAATTTATGGATTTGCATTTCATCATGGAGATATACCCCAAGAACTGAGGGAAAAAATTGAGCGTGCATACGACAGAGGAATTATACGCTTAATAATAAGCAATAATACTTTAGCTGAAGGTGTGAACCTGCCAATCAAGACAATTATCTTGGCATATGCGATGGATCAGGGACGTCCAGGAATGTATTTACCTAACACAAGACTGAAAAATATCATTGGACGAGTTGGACGTGCAGGACGCGAGAGATATGGAACTATTATAGTACCAACCGTATATCGAAACGGATATTTGATAAAGCTTGTCAAAGAGGCGTTAAGTACAGACGATAGCCAACTAGATAAGATAAGAGGAACCCTCTATGATTTGATTGATTTTTTGGTAAGGAAGAAAATCATCAATAGCGAAGATGATGTAAACCAACTTTTATCAGTGACAATGTTTTCTGATGCGATAGACGAAATGATTGTGAGGAGTTCTGATGACGACCTGAGGAATCTTGATGTAGATGCAATAGTTACAAACTCGCTTGCATATACACTATCAGACGAAAACAAGAAAGATGCACTTAAGAAGGTATTTGGTGCAAGATATAATGTATTAAATACAACTACAGAGGACAATAAATATCAAATACTTAAGGCAACAGGGCTGAATCTGAGAGAACTGGAATATGTCGAGGCTTATATGACAACTGATAAAATTGCCATTGCGACCAGTGTTGCCAATATGCTTGATAATGATTTCGTGTCGCTGATGATCGATTGTGTGATGGGTTTGCCGTCGGTCAAAGACAGTTTGCAATATGACTCTAAGAAAAGGCAAAAACTTATGGCCGATGTGGAGAGGCTTAAGTTAGTTGCGTTGTTCTGGATGAAAGGGCTACAATTTCATGAAATAGCAACAGAAATATCAACAAGCGTGGATGAAGCTATTTTGATAGTAATGTATTTGCAAGGCACTGTGCATGACAAGGCAACGAAGATTCTTGCATATCTTAAAGAAACAAATGCACTGGACAACCAAATAACCTTATACTGGCCAGAATATCTTAGAATTGGAATATACAGCAGATTGATGTATGAGTTTCATAAGCTCAGAATATCGGAGAGAATTCAATTGCATGCTTTAGCTCATTATTATATTGATAATGGTTATGGGAGTGACATGTATGACTCCCTTGGACAATTGCTGATAAACGAAAAAGAGGATATTTACAATTACATGCGAAGTAAGGGATACCCATATTTGACGATAGTGAATTTGGTTGAAACGATAGAATATTTCGAGAGGAATGATGAGTAATTTCATACAAAGAAGATGTATGCCGCAAGGTGTACTGGAACGCGTTTCAAAAATACTTGGAGATACTGATGAAGGACTTAAAGGGTCTGAAATAGGGTATTTCTTGGAACAGTGTGGAATAAAGGATATTGTACCAGATATAACAAAGTGGAAGCGATTATATAGTGCATTTGCCAACGAACAGAATCAGAAACATTACTCGAACACAATTCTAAAGTTTATACAAACGGTTGTAAATCCGACTCGTTTTACGAGCAGAGAGACTTTTGAGCGAAAAAGGAATGCTTTAAATGAACCTCTGAGTTTCATCGGATATCAACTCGGAGAGAATGGAAAGTTCCATGAGATACAAGTATCTACGACAATAACTGAAGCGCAACGTAGAGCTAATGAGCTACTATATACGTTGAAGGCAAGAAATGCACATTCAGAGATTTTCAGGTATTGTACAGCAGAATTGGTTGATAATAATTATTTTCATGCTGTTTTTGAAGCATGTAAGGGATTATTCGAAAGGATTAGACAATTATCACAAATTGAAAAAGACGGTACAAAGTTGGTTCAACATGTATTTGGAGGTGAGCCGCTTTTAGTTATAAATGCATACCAGAACAAGCAGCAAGAAGATGAGCAAAAAGGATTTCAAGCTATATTAGAGGGGCTGTGTAATATGTTTAGGAATCCAGAATCTCATCAGCCTAAAATAGCTTGGCCTGTAAACGAACAAGATGCGTTGGAAATACTATCTCTTATTTCTTATTGTCACAGGAGATTGGATAGAGTGAAACGCCGTTGTTGAGGTAAAAAAATAAAGCATATGTTAGAAAGCATTACGAATGATTGCAAAAAGGAGTGTGCAGAAAGTCGAGAGACCTTGAGTGCCCTTTATCGGCAGATAGAGGACTTGACAGAGGAAGTGGCCCCGCTGTATGATGTGATAGAAGACTACTTCTTTCAAGATATTGACTATCATCAATTGGAGCCAATACTGCCTAAATGGATTGCTGATAGCGGGCGTTCTCCAGAGTCAGCAATGAGCAAAGAGAATTATGAAAAACTACGGCAGGCATATAATGATTCATTTTCAAATAGGATAATACATTGGTATGATGTGCAGATAATACTAGCAGCTTTCCAGGATAGACTTGTTGCCGTAGAGCGTCATTTGGAAGAAACGTATAGACTTATCCCCGCATACTGTATACATGAGGATAGTGAATATACTGCATGCACCAGAGGAATGGATGATACAGCCACGAAGGTTCACACGTCTATCAATGAGGTGTTTGTTGCTTTGGCTTCTTCGTTCGACCTGTTGACAAAGATTGTATATGAGTGTTCACAATTTGACCTGGCTAAATTTTCAGTATATAAGAGACTGAAAAGCAGATCTGAGGGAATCCTGTATAAGAAAACTAATTTTGGCTTTGATGAACTTAAGAAGGAAGGGCTTTTATATAGCGAACCTGCGTGTGTAAGAACGGTTTGTAGTTTCAGAGATGAATTTATTCATAATGGCTCATGGGACTACCGATGTGCAGTATATTACCCTGTAATTGATGGAAAACCTGTAGAACCTTTTATCCTTATGCCTGATGTGGATGAGACTGGATTGCTGGTTTCATCTGGATCAAGGAATAAGTTCTATTCAAAGGGAGATAAGATAAACGTTCTTTTGCCTGGTTTAGTGAAGGACGTGATAGATGTTTTGAATAAGACTGTGGTAGAACTGAAGAGCGTGTTGGTATTGAAGACTGCAACTAACAATAAGGATAAGGCGACAAAAGTGGCCATGTTCACTCTAATTCGTAATCAAGTGATGGGGGCAAAGGCATTGGCTGGAGGAAAATTTGCCCCCAAAGATTTATTAAAATGGATGGACTTTTTGATGCCTCAATTCCTGATGACAGCACCGATAATAGGGGAGCTATGTAGAGGGATAAGCTTGACAGAAGACCTCGGACAACAACTTATATATAGTGGTTATGAAAAAGGAAGACCTTATAGGATGCTGATGTTTGTTCTGCTGCTGAATGAGAGTAAGAACCTTAAGACGGAATATAAATTGGCTTATCATCTGTTGAAAGAGGCTTACCTGATGACAGATAATATATACGGGCAATTGAAGTGTAGCACTTATCCTTTTGTCTTAATGGATTATTTGGATGAGTTGGAAAAGGCTCTGCCAAACAGAAATCCTGAAGAGTTGGAGGCTGAGGAAAAAATGCTGTTTGAGAGTCTTCCAGAACATGTAAAGGTTTATCGTGGTATGGGCGATGAAGAAAGACAGTCTGGTAACTTTGGAATCAGCTGGACGTTAGATGACAAGTATGCCTTGAACTATGTGTTCTACAAGAAAAATGAGGTGAAGGGAACTGTCGGCTGGCGTGCTGAGATGGAGATTGATAAGAATGATATCTTTGCAGTTTGGGGAGTTAAAGGCGAGAGGAAGGAGATTGTGATTAATCCCAAGAAGTGCATGGATGTGGTATTTATGAAAGTGACGAAGTGATATGCTGTTGACAGAACTGCCTGTATATTTGTACTATAATAAAGAATTACCTTATAAAGGTGATGGGGCGCTGTTCCATTACACTAAGATGGAATCGTTCTTAAAGATACTGGATGATATTACGCTCCTCCCTTCTTCATTTGGAAAACTGAATGACATGAATGAGGGGAATGTGCACAACATGAACATGAATGAAAATTTCATGGTTATGTATAACGCAGAGAAGTATATCAAGGAAAAGTGCCATCTGCTTTGTTTTTCTCAGAACTATGATATATGCGGATTTTGTCATGAGGGGACAAATCATCCTGCTATGTGGGCACACTATGCAGATAATTCGAATGGTGTTTGCATAGTAATAGATAAAGAAACATTTGTTAAAAAGAATTATTGGTGTCCGATAAAAAATTGAGCTGAGTCGACAGAAAAGGGGACAAACCTTTCGGCAAGTCCCCAAAGATTTGTAATTTTGCGTTTGCTACAACCAAAAATTCCA
>Ga0247609_10004441_pt1 | contig 13947 bp, 14 predicted proteins | sample 172DNAGHGlowgp2_FD_193487 | JGI IMG/M metagenome (GOLD analysis project Ga0247609, IMG submission 193487) | Sheep rumen microbial communities from Palmerston North, Manawatu-Wanganui, New Zealand - 1728 DNA GHGlow gp2 | ecosystem: Host-associated > Mammals > Digestive system > Stomach > Rumen ...
CAAGTTTTGATGCTGAAGTAATCTTATCTTGCTTTCCACTTATAGCTGTCTGGACTTGTGAAGCATTTTGGAAGTCACTGTCATTAGTCAAATCTGAAGTCTTTGTTGGAATAGTAGGAGTGCCAGAAATGAGGCTGTATGCAAGTTTGTTCTCAGCTGTTATTTTGTCCTGCTTTCCTGAAAGAGCATTCTCAGTGATGAATTCAGAATCATTCTGAAGGTCTGAAGTCTTTGTAGGAATTGTTGGAGCACCACTGACTAAAGCATAGTCAAGTTTTGATGCTGAAGTAATTTTCTTCTGATAGTCTGTCAATGCAGAATCAGTAATGAATCCAGAATCATTCTGAAGGTCTGATGTCTTAGTTGGTATTTCACTTTTGTCCGCTTTTCCACTTACTGAAGAATTGACATAAGTCTCTGTAGCATATCCTTGAAGTGCTGAATCAGTGATGAATCCACTGTCATTTGTCAAGTCACTTGTCTTTGTAGGAATTGTTGGAGCACCACTGACTAAAGCATAGGACAATTTGTTGTCAGCATCAATTATGTCTTGCTTAGTGGCTATTGCTTCATCAACATATTCTTCAGTAGCATAGCCGCTTATGACAATGCTGGAAATTAGTTCATCAACCTCTTCTTTAGTGTAGTAGTCATGTGAATCTATCTCTTGAGGTGAAAGCCCAGCAACATACACTCTTGGATATGCTGAAGCATAGTCTCTAAGTAGTACTCTCTTTGTGTCAACTGAAATCTGTCCAATCTCAATGTTAATTTCAGTGTTCTTCTTCTTAATCTTGTCAAGGTAGTTTCTTGTGTAGGTGTCAACTCTAAATGTAAGAACATCATTTTCAATAGAGAAGTCTTTGCTTAAGAAAAGTAAGTCATAGCTTTGCTGTCCAATGCCAAGTGAGCCTGCGAAATAAAGGCCAGTCAATCCTTCAATGCTCTGTATTTGGTTTTGGTCATTGATGAACTGAAAAGAAATCTCTTCAACTGTGGAATAGTCAAGCACAATTGGTGAAGAGCATATTTGGTTGTTCCTCCCCACCAACTTCTTTTTGTTGATGTTTATGTAATTCATAGTTAGTCCTTTGTGTTAAATTGTTTAACGCTAACTTCGTTATTTTTTAAGCATTTCAAGTCTTATAAGCTCACGGACTCTTTCATCTGTCATCATCTTGCTGTTCAACTCTGTTATTTCAAGCTTCATGCCGAGGATGTCTTTATTCATGTTGACTACATCTCGGTTTATCTGTGCTAAAGTTTCATTCGTCCTATTGTAGGATGCAACAAGAAAGAATCCAATGATGCCTAGAAGAAGGTTTATTGTATATGCAATTACTGTGTTTATGTTAAATGACATTGTTGAAATCCTCTAAGTCTATTTATAAAAATAACCCCATGCTGAACCAGAGGTCCGTCTGAGACAGCATTGGGGCACTGAGACAAAGGAGCAGAAGTCTCAGTAAATTAGTAAAGCACGGTCCAGCCTCTTGACTGGGCAATCCCTATGGCAGGTAATGAAGGCTCATAGCCTGACAAGTTTCCTCTGAAATCAATTGTTCCATTGTTTACTGGCTTCAATGTAGCACTAAGTAAAGTATCCATGTATCTTGTCTGAAGAGCATTTCCACTTAGCCAAACTCCTGTAAGTGATGAGGTGTTGTCCAATGCCATGCTAAGTGGAGCATATAGTGAGCCATGAACATATACATCAGTAAGTGCAGTTGAATTAGTAAGATAAAGAGTTGCTAAGTTGGAGTTTGTAATCTTCAGTGATGAAGTTGTGTCATTGTTCATAAGGCGGAATGTAACAGGATAATTTCCTTCACGTTTTCCAAATCCATCAACTTTCATCTCACCAATCAAATGTGTGAAGTTAGCTTCAAATGTATACATATAAGGCATCTGCTTTACATTGAACATCTCTTGAAGTTTTCCACCATTCAAAGTCACTGTGCTAAGCAATGGGTTGTTCACTAATGTAACTGCATCAAGATAGCCTGATGAAGCGGCACTTTGTGTATTGCTGTTACTAAAACTAAGAACTCTAAGATTAGCATTGTTCTGAATGTCAATTGAGTTTGGATATGCTAAGTTTGATGTAAATGTCAATGATGACAATGAATTGTTGTTGTAGCATATTACTTTCTGAATGCTATATGTCTGGCCAAAGTAAGCACTTATCAACTTAGAGTATCTTGAGAAGTCCATAGTCATTGGAGCACTTGCAATTCTTGCATTATCACTATACACAGTGATGCCTCTCAAGTTTGGAGCTTCTTCAGCTGTTGGAAGATTTGCTATAGCATCATCCACACCATCAAAATATGTAGATATAAGACTTATGTTTCCAGCATATTTAATCTGTAGTCTTGTTCCTGACAGGGATGCTTTATCAAATCTTTCACTACCAGTTGATGCAAGTTTTATCGCTTGAAGTCCTGAACAGCCTTTGTAGTTTATCTCTCCAAGCCATCTATTGTATCTAAAGTCTGTGCTTATAAGTGAATAGTCATTTTCAAAATTGAATGAACCCCATTTGTAAGAGCATTGAGTATTTGAATCATTGTATAAGTTTATGTATTTCAAATTGGGGCATCCTGAAGCATTCACAGTGTCAATTGCTATAGGCTCTGTTGAATAGTCAGCTCTTCTCATATTTCTTAAGTCGGCTGAAATAAGTCCACTCAATCCTGAAATGTCAACATTTCTGATGTTTGTGTTAGACAAGTCAAGAATCTCAAGTTTCTGTGGTCTTGAGCCATTAGATGCAGTGAAATCAACTCCAGACAATGATGTTCCATTTAAGATAAGCCTTTTGAGATTTGGCATTCCATTCCAAAGAGGACTCCAAGTTCTCTGTGCATTTTCATACATGCCTGACAATTGAAGCTCTTCTAGACTGCGGTTTAATGTGAAATATGAACCATAGACAGGCATGTTTCGAAGATAGCCACCACCATCAAATCTCAAAGTGTTCATGTTTCTAACAGCACTTCCAGATAATGTTATGTAATGTATGTCATATGGTAAGTATATTCTTCTTGAATATGTCTGCAATGTTCCATCACAGTTCATCACTTCATCTTCAATGTGGTCTGTTCCATTAGAAGTAATTCCATCATCATAGTGAATAGTCAACTGTGAGCCTGGTGATGCCTTCACATGTATAGCATAATTGAAGTTTCTTGGAGTGCCATCACCAACAATAAATGTCATCTTGTCATCGACTATTCCGATGAATCGTAATGTTTTTTCCATTTACAATCTTTAGAAGTTCAGCAATAGTCATTGTGCACCTCCTACATCAATTTTGTTGGAGATGTAATTCTTATGACTCCACTAATTTTTACTACACCAATCACATATGTTCCAACATCAGGTCCATCTAATATCGTGTAGTCGCCGAATGTCACTATGCACCTATCTGGCTTTGTTATCTGAAGTGCCGCTGCATCTCCTTCAGCAAATCCAATGAATGAGCCTTGTCCAATTGTGACTGAAGTATCTTGAACCATTTGAGCCAATGCATAGTCACCATCTGAAATGTTCATTAAAATTCCATCTGTCACAGTTCCTAAGTCTTGGACAATCGTCTTCGATGCTTTGTTATTTACATCAGTCATTAAGTTCTGAATTGAATTGTTGATTACGGCTTGGTCTTGCTGATATGAAGAAGTAGCAACATATCCTGATGTAATGCCATTGATTAATGTGTCTGTCTGTGTTCTTGTGTATACATCGGAATAAGATGCTTTTTGGTTTAGTAAATTGTCAACTTGTGTTCTTGTGTATGCTTGATTTGCAGGCATTCTTTCAGCAAGTTTTGAATCAACTTCAGACTTAGTGTAGAGGTTTCCTGATGTCAAATTGCCAAATCTTGTGTTGATATACACTTTGTCATACCACCCATCTAGCACTACACCACTAATGAAGCCACTCAATCCTATGACATCATTTGCTTGGACATTTTCAGCACTTCCTGTGTCACCTTTGTGTGCTACTTCAATCCAATACTCATCTTCTACTGCATCTGTTGGTGGTGTGTTTCCTGATGTAGCAGTGTTGTTTATGTAAGCATAAGAATTGCCATTGTAATAGACTACTTCATAAGCATTACCACTTGGTGGGTTATATATAGTCTCATCATCATATTCACCTTTAAGCAGGAATCCTCTTCCATTTGAACCACGGAACAGCATTCCTGATGTCCAAGTTTCACCACCATTGTTTGAGTTCCTGATATAGAAGTCATTCTCTTGGTAAGTGCTATGCCAATTTTCATCATCAGCTGAATAATTGAACATCACATTATAGCCGTCTCTTCCGTTTGCAAGTTCAATTGTCTCACTCCATTCACCACCAGGGTATCTTGTCTGATAGTATTTGTCTGCTGCTTGTTGGGTGCTGTGCCAATTTGTCCCATCTGCACTCCATCTATATTCAGCAGCTGCTCTTATCACAGCATAGACATCATCCATAGTCACACCACCAGAGACAACAGGAATAGGCTCACCACCATTGGGATCAATTGCACCAAGAGCATTCATAGCAAACCTGAAGTCATACAGCACTCTGTCATAAGCATTCTTTCCTCTTATCTCAAAGAATGCTGGAACTGTGTTCTTTCCATTGACTTTATTGTAGAATGTCTCTGTCCCTGCATCAAGAGGAACTATTATGATGCCCTCGTCGGCATAATCTGAATTAATTCCACTAGGAAGTGTTCTAACCATTGGTGAAGTAGTTGAATCAAAGTCAGTGTCAATTGCAGCATTCCAAGCAACTGCTTGTGACACATCAACAGAAGTAATGCCACCGCTTTCATCATTCACCGTGACAAAATGCAGCTCCCAGTTTGGATTTGCTTGATAACTTATAGACGGTCTTGTCATCAATATAGCACCCGTCTCATCAAGTAAGTCACCAGTATTGAAGTTTATGTAGAAAATCTTATTTGACATAGAAAATCTTATGCTCCTAAAAATCTATTTATTTCATCTTTCATATCAGGGAATGCTTTGTATATCCTATCTTGAAGAAATGATATTATATGTTCAAATTCATCAGTTTTTACTTCACTAAGTCTTCTCTCTTCTATTTTGATAGCCAAGTCTCTTATCTGAAGTGCTATGTCTACTTCAATATACTGAAGATGATTTACAGCAAGTCTCAATTGTCCTGAGATAGCAGCCAAGTTCAATTCTTGATATGTAAACTCATTCCATAGACTCCAAGCAATAGTCAAATGCTTCATACCACAGAATCTACACTGCTCGTATGCCATTACATTGTCTAAATGAAGTCTTGAATCGCCATGACAATTACAGCTCATTGATGTCATCCTCCACTTTTTTCTCTATAGCACTTTCAATGAAGTCATCAGCAAATCTTTCTTCTTCAATCAAATTGTCTGCCTTTACAATTTTTCTCTCTTCAAATCCAGCTTCATCATTCTTATGGCTGTAATAGACTTCATTTTTGAATATGGCTGCTTTATAGCAAGCCTCATTGTTGTTTGAAAGAATGTAAATCTTGGCATCAAATATGTTCCATTTCAAAGAGATAATCTCATCTATGTCATTCTTTCCTGAAATAAGCAGTGTTCTTGGCTGATGTGGGTCATAGCTAACTCTGTATATGTATTCAAGTCTTTTCAATTTGACTATTCTTTCAACATTTTCCTCTCTTTGGAATATCACAGGTTGTCTACTGCCATAAGTGATTTGGTTTTTCCAAATGAATCCTACTTCAGAAGGAAGCATCTTGATAGGTAGAGAATCATCAAGTCCAACTTTCTTATATAAGAAGAATGGGACATCACTCCAGTCAGGCTTTAGAATGCTCCCACCTGCTATGAATGATATAATCCATTGGCTGCCATCAAATGTGGCTGTTGGTGAGCATTCTGTTGCATCTTCAGGAAGTCCAGTGAAAAGTCTTGTCCATCCATTGCCTACATTATAATGAATCTTCCATTTGCCATCTACCATGATGCAGCATAATTGAAGTATTCCACCATTCCAATCAGTGTCTGCAAATGCCATGTGGCTATATTCATATTCATGCAAATCAAAAATCTCGTTCATCTTGCTCCTTTAGCATGGTCCTATATATTTGTTTGTTGTGCAGTCAAATACAAACCCAATAAGCTGCATATATCCATTGTAAGAGTATTTGGTGACAAATTCATCAGGAAGTCCTATCAGCTCTCCAGTAGTTTGGTCAATATTGCCCTGCCCATAAGTTGAACCAGAACAAATTTTTTCAGGGTCATTCCAATGCGATGAGCCAACATCTCTTAGCACCCATCTATGATATGGTTGTTGTTCCAAGTCAATGAACTTATATGCTCTTAAATTCCATACAGGAACTCCAGTGCCACCTTCTTTGTTTGTTATCTGCTGTGCAATGACTCCACCACTTAAAGAGCAAATATCAAAATCAGATGTGATTAAAAGCTGACGATTAGCATTTCTGCTAGTATAATTTCTCATAATCACACCATTCTTTCTCCATAATAAGTCACTCATGCCGTGCAATCTCCCCCAACAATCAGAACAGGATATTGTATTTTATAGCATGTGACTTGATATGAACGTTGTCCATTTCTATTGATTAAGTGAATTTCCCCAATAGGGAATTTGCATTTATAGTCAGCACCTCTAGCAAAGTCATAAGCATTATAGAATTTGAATGCAGGAGAAACCCATTGCTTAGTGTTTTTGTTGTATTCTATCTCTAATACTGCATAATAAAGGCTGGAGCTTGTTATGACTTCACTTGCTAATATTTGAGCATTATTGATAGAAGACACCAATCCATTTACAGAAAAATAACCACCAGTGATGTGTATCAAATCTCTGTTTTGTGAATCTTTGCCCATGTATATATTGAAATGCCCATTATAGACATCTCCACCGGCACTAATCCCACCTCTTGTGACAGGCTTTGCTCTAACCATAGTCCCATTAGGAGAATGCTCAACAAATGTGGTCTTATTGTCACCTACGACTGCTAATTTTGGCAGTAAATTGACAATGTCTCTTACTGTATTGTATATGCCACTTATCTTGTTTGTTCCAGCATTTGGCATTTTAGGGAACAATATCATATAGCACCTCCTTAGTCAATCTCATCCTTGTATAAGTCTTCATCCCATCCATTCTTTGAAGGTGAATGAGTGTAGGTGCATGTAGCAATCCAATATTTTCCATCATAAGAGACTGAACCACCTTCACACAGCCAATTGCCACCAAAGTTAGCTGTAATGCCAAAGTCTCCTTGAGATGGTGAAGAGACTCTTCCTGCTCTTTTTGCCACCGCCCATCCTGCTTGCTTTTTGTTGTTGTGCTTTGACTTTTCGGTAAGAGTATAGACAGGATAGCTGAAGCATTCTACTCCGAGGCTTTGTCATTGCTTTAATCTTATGCCAAATGAACCCTGTTGGCAAGCTAGGAAGGTCTGACAATGAAGTGCCCCAAGCATAATATGCTTTTGATGTAGGTGAAGTAGTTCCATCACCAGGGTATTCATAAGTTGTTCCAGCAATTCCATCATATTCATAGTCTGCTGTATTCCAAAAATATGGAGCAGTGGCATTAGGCATTGTAGAGTATAAATTGTTGTTCCATTTCTTTCTGTATTTTGAAAGTTTCTCAAGTGGAAGACTAAGCATTGACATTGACAATTCAGCATTCTTTGCATTAAATGTAGAGCCTTTTGATGACTTGCCACCATTTGAGTCAAACTCAATGACATAAGTGACTTCCAAGTCCCATATTGGTCCATTGCCGCTGTTTGTCATTCTGACATTCTCAATGTTGCCATAAGTCTTGTCAGTGGTGTTGACTTTGAAGACACTTTCCATTGCTTGTTGGCATAGTTCTTTAGAGCCTTGATATGTTATTGTGGTCTTTCTCTCTTCACTTGAATAATCAACAGTGAGTCCCCTATATTTTTCTTGGAGTTGTTCAAATACACTTGCCATATATAAATGCTCCTTAGTTAATTAAACTTCTTCTTATTTGATCTTGCAGAGTATTTGATGTAGTCAGAAGCTGCTGCATTGTCATAACAGACTTAAGTATCTGTCTGCTATTGTCATTCTTTTCAACAACGACTGATGAATTGAATCCACCTCTTCTTGCTAAGTCATTTGTCTGGACTACATCATCTTGCTGCTGTGGCATTGTCCAATTGCTAATCTTATATTGAAGTTCAGCCAATTCCTTGACTAATCTTCCTTCTTCAGTTGAAAGGTTTCTTCCTAAAGTGCTCTGTGCATTGTCAAATGCTTTTAAGACAGCAACCTCCTCTCCACGGCCAATCTTTTCAAGCCCTGTATAAGTTGCTGACTTTGCATCATTTGTCATTTGAGATGCCAAATTGAGCTTCTTCTGCTCTCTCTGTGCTTGGACAATTCTATCTATGTATTCAGAATACAATGCCAAGTTCTCTTTTGTGATGTCAACTCCTATTGAACGAAGCACATTCTCTCTTTCCAATTGTGAGACTACATTATAGTCTTTGTTGAGAGTTGCTTTAGTCATTGCATTATCAGCTTCAGAATCTTTTGCTTTGTCATTCAAAGTCTTCTTGTTCTTTGCTGCATCAAGTTCTTTGTTGAGTTTTATGGTAGCATCAAGCTCATCTTTATATAGCTTCAAGTTTTTCTCAGTAGGCTCAATCCCAGCTTTCTTCAGAATTGCTTGCTGTCTCAATGAATCAACTAAATCATTATTTCCTGCAATTTCAGCATTAAGAATGTCTGCTTCATTTTGAATGTCAGAATTGTCTTGTCTGAACTTCCATTTGATGTTGACAACCTGTTGGAAATTAGCTTCTTTATTGTTCTTCTTGAACTCTTCAATAAGCTTAGCATTTCCAAATATCTTCTGTGCCTTAGCCATAGTTTCATCAAGCTTGTTTTTTTCTTCTTGGATAGCTTTAATCTTGTCATCCAAGTCACCAATCTGCTTTCCTAGGGATGCTTTTCTTGCAGACTCTCCAGTAGGTGAATCTTGATTAAGCTTATTGAGTTTTTCTTGAAGTTCATCTCTCTTTTTGATTATTCCTCTAATGCTTGCTTCATATTTCTCAATAGTCTTGATGTTGTCTTCATTTTTGCTTATGCTGCTAATGTTTGTGTTGATGTCAGCAATTTCAATCTCAATTTTATTCTTTTCATCTCCTTTAGCATTAGCATATTCATCTAGAAGTCTCTTCCTTTTTTCTTTAAGGTTTTTGAGAACTTCTTGAATATTGTTGTATCTTGACTCAAGCTCATCAAGCTCTCTTTCATTTTTCTCTTCTGCATTTTTCATCTCCTTTATTCTTTCGGTCACTGAATCATAATATTTTGTCAGTGATGCAGTGTCAGTCTTAGAGATGTCAATTTCAATAGGCTTCAATCCATTCCTTTCAGCAAATTCATTGTATGCTTTAATCTCTTCTTTAAGCTCTTCAAGTTTCTTTGTGTCAGGAATTGGGAATATGTTGTTGTCTGCAAAGTCTTTAGCAATGCCCTTAAATGCTTCAAAGAATTCATCTGGAGCTATGTTCAAAAATTCTTCAGCATCTTTGAATATCAATCCTGTCTTTTCAAGCTTTTCTCTAATTCTCTGATAATATTCTTCATTGCTCTCATTTGCTTCTTGTGGGTTTTGCTTCTTGAGGTATTGATAATTCAATGAATAGTCTAAATTCTTACCTTGTCTTGTCGTCCCATTTCCATTTAAGTTAGAAAGTGAAGTGAACAATTGGTCAACCATCTGCTTGCTTGCACCCATCTGCCCAAGCATGTCAGCATAGAAAGCATTGAAAGACTTATTGCCCTGTTCTATAAGGTTGTTGATTTCATTCTGCAATGCCTTTTCGTTTGCTAATGCAGCATTCATCTTCAACTGATGCTTAACTTTTTTGTCAAGTTCAGCATTTTGGTCACCTAATGCTTTTTTCAATTCATCTTCAATTTTCTTTATCTCTTCATCAACATTTACAAGCTTTCCTTTCTTATCGTTGATGTTGTCATAATAGTCTTGTGTGTCTTTCAGCTGCTTCAACAAATCGTCAGCACTGTCATTTGCTTGTGAACTTGCAATTCTCTTGTTTCTATCTTCTTTATTCTCAAATGTCTCTTTCTTTGACTGAACCCAAGTATTCTTGTCATTGGCCTTGAATCTGTTATCAACCATTTCAGCATATTTGAAAAACACATCTTGGAATGCAGTTTCAAGGTTTTTGAAGTCAATCTTGGCAATCTGCTTTTGGAATTCTTTCTCTAATTCATGTGGATCAAGCTTGTTTATGTAGTCAAGATATTTGTAGAAGTCACCACCGAACTGGTCAAATGCATTGTTCGGCATGTCATTTGCATATAAGCTTGTCAGGATGTCACGTTTGTTCTTATTGGTAATTAAATTGCTTCTGTTCTTGAACACGTCTTCAGTGACATTAGCAATTCCAGTGAATTGGTCAGTGTATTGTGTAAGGTAGCCATTTGATTTGCCAATGTTTTCTGAAAGCTTGTTCCAAAATGAAGTAAGACTTTTAGTTATTGTCTCAACTTCTTCCATTGAAGCAACCATGCTCTTCAGCTTATCTTTAACATCACCTAGTGAATCTTGGTAGCTTTCTGCTGCATCAACCATTGACTGTGGAACTGAATATCCCAATGCACCTGCTTCTGCTACGAACTTGTTGAAGTCTTTTTCAGAAATCATCTTGTTCAATGTCTCCATGTCTTTTCTACCGAACACATTGAACATTTCAGTAGGCATATTCTTGCCTTGAGACTTCAGCTTAGACAGTGCATCATTTATGGCCATAAGTCTCTTTTCAGGAGACATATTCTCTAAGTCTCTCCAAGAAAGCCCAATTGAATAGAAAGCATCTCTATATTTCTTTTCACCATCAGCAGAATGGGTTAATGCATAGTCAATCTTATTGATAATTCCAAGAACATTCTGCATTTCCAGTCCTGCTCTATTGCAAGCATGCTGTAAGGAAAGATAAGCATTTGCAGTCATATTGACTGACTTGGCACTTTTAGCTACACTGTCAAGATGAGATGTCAAAGCACCAATGCCTCTGATTACACCTGCTACTGCACCACCAATAAGAGTAATTGCGGCAGCGGCAGCAATTCCATAAGGTCCCATTTTTGAGAGAATGCCAGAGACAGCACCCATCCCTCCCTTTGCGACATCAGCAGCATTCTTAGCTGCATTTGCAATCTTGCCCATTGAAGAACTTGCATCAGCAGAAGTGCTGCTTATTTTCTTCATTGAGTTAGATGCTTGGTTTTCAGCATCCTTCAACCCCTTCTTGAATTCTTCATTATTTATTGACAATCTGGCTTCGATGCTCATGACATATTACCTCTATACAAGTCTATTTATTTTCTGGAGGTGTTTTTATTGTGTTGAGAAAATCTTGTTTGTCTTCTTCTTTGAGCACTTTCAGCTCAATTAGTCTCTCTGCTATAAGTTCATCAGTTCTTTCTGACTGTGCCTTCAATATCTCTTCAGAAGTCCTCTTTGAAATGTTCTGGACTCCTTGAATCCTGCACCATTGGATATAATAGAAACAGCAAGCACTTAAGCTCATTTCTTTTATTTCATTTGGTGACAGCCCAGTCACATTGTGGACTTTTGCAATCATACTTGTCAGCCAATCAAGGTCAAATGCAGGCTGTTGGTTGCCTATCACAGAGGTGCTTGTCTGAGGAAACATCCTCAACGGCTGAAATGCCAAGCTAATAAGTGTCCTAGCAATAACAAGAGCATCTTCAAAAGTAAGCTCTCTCTTTCTTGTCTCTCCAAGTGCTTTCATTGAAGTTGACACTGCATCAGAGTCAATCTTATTATCCAAAGTATAAAAGAAAATGTCTAGGTCAAGCTCAGTTATCTTCTTTCCATTGTCCTTAACAAGAGGAGAATCTATGCACCATAGATAGACATATTGGAAAAGCTTTACTGCATTATATTTCTTGTCATCTATTGTGACGGGAATGTCATTTGCATTGCACAATTCAGTGAAGCATAATGCTGGGTCGAACTTCTCCTCATCTAATTTGTTCAGCACTTCATCATCATTGAATCTTTTCTGGAACTCAGCATCAACGGTAAGTGCTTTTATAGCATCTTGATATTTCTTATCAAGTTTCTGAAAATACATTACAACATACCTCTTACAAAGTCATTACTAGGACATTCTACTGATAAGACATTCACTTTTCCATTATTCCACCAATGTTTGCCTTTTCTTGCTAAACCAATATTGTGCTTTCTCTCATCAGTGAACTCTTGACCTTTAAGTGAATTGCTTATTTTAGTCTTAGTACTTTCTGACAACATCCAATGCTTACCTAATGCACGTTTATTGCCTTTCAAAGATGATATTATCTTTTTCTTCTGTTCATCTGAAATATGCTTACCCCTATTATTTGTGTTGCCAGTACTATGAAATGTCGTATGCTCTACTCTTGTCATTGGCACTAAATCTTCAATGTGCCATTCAGCATACCTAATAGGGTCTTTATGCTTTAATTCTACATCTTTATGATGAAGAACCCAACCTTTTCTACATCTACCGTTGCATTCTGGAAAATAATGACGATATGCAACTTCTTTACACAAAGCTTCATTCATATTTAATCCCTTCTTTCCCATAAAAATAAGCTGTGTCAGAGCTGGGAATGCCTTTTCGAGCAGCTGACTCTAGGCACAGCTTTTAATTTCAAATTAAACCGCTAAGCGGCTAATTTTAGCCTTGGATTGAGGAAAGGGCATGGACAACTGTATCTGCATCCCCCGCCCTCGCAGTCACTGAAGCACTTTGGAATTCAGTATTGGACTCGGTCTTATTTGAAGTTGAAATCAGATAGTCTTTGCCACCAATAGCAATGACTGAACCAACAGCAACACCACTGCCAACATAGAGTCCATCAACTGTAATCTCTTCATTCTGTGAGTAAGGTGCTAAGTCAAGCAATTTTCCTTTTTCATCACGAGCTTCAGCAACATCAACTGTGTGGTTATACTGAATGCTGTTAGCAATCAAACCAGTGCCGAGGTTGCCACTTAAATCGGTTGTAATGCCGAAGTATCTAGTAGGTCTTGAATCTGCCATGATTATTATTTCCTTATATATAAGTTATTTTTATTCAGATGTTATTACTATGTAATTCAAATGAGCAAGAAAGCATTTTCCATAAGTGTCATCAACAATCATCTTTTGGATGTCAACAAACCAAAAGCCAACTACAGGAACTTCTTCAAACAGGTCTGAAAGAGGTGCTTCTTTAAGAACATACTTGTTAAGTTTTTCAATCACTTCTTTACAGATGTTTTCAAACATCTGCCCTGTTTCATCTTCAGTAATCTGTGATGAGACATAAATGCTCAATCTGCTTCTGTAGTCAGGAAGTGCAAAATTGACTTGCTCTGTTCCATCAATCCCAACAGAGACTACATTTACACCTCTAACTTCTGAGTTGTCAGTATTTTTCAGCACTTCATAGTTTTCACTTTGAAGCACATTCATTATTCTTTCAATGATTAAATCATCACTCACAATGTTTGCCCCTTCTTTGCTAATGCAGTCAATCTATGCTTCAATTCCAGCATTGCTTTGTCATAGCCATATTTTTCAGCACTCTTAGCATACTTCTCTATGTCTGAAGCACTGTTCTTAATCGTCACTGATGTCTTGTCACCTTCAGCTTCAAAAGTAGTGTCACTATAGCTCAATCCCTCCAATGCAGGAGACTTATTGATTAGTCTTTGAATGCCAATTGGAACATTAATGCCAATTGTGTCCAATGACTTTCCCCACATTACTTTTGCTAAACCTCTGTGAGCAATTCTTCTCAGCTTCTTAAGTTCACCTTTAGTCCTACAGTAAGCATAGGCAGGTGCTCTCTCTTGCTTATTCTTTCTT
>Ga0247609_10004443_pt1 | contig 13942 bp, 1 predicted proteins | sample 172DNAGHGlowgp2_FD_193487 | JGI IMG/M metagenome (GOLD analysis project Ga0247609, IMG submission 193487) | Sheep rumen microbial communities from Palmerston North, Manawatu-Wanganui, New Zealand - 1728 DNA GHGlow gp2 | ecosystem: Host-associated > Mammals > Digestive system > Stomach > Rumen ...
AAATCCGATTTATAAATATGAAAACGTCGGTGTTGGAGAAAAATCTTTAGGTAAGAGACTCCGCAACATTATCGATGGTAATGAAGATGATGAAGTATTTAATAATTGGATTGAAGCCTATATGGAATCCAAAGATAAAGGTTGGGCGTTCGATTATCGTAAAGAAAAGAAGATCAAGAAAGAACGCGAGCAATCCCATTTCAATAGGCGCAAAGATAAAGCCCAGAAGAAAGTAACACAAAAATGGGCTCAGGTTCTTGGTGGTGAAGGAACTAAGAATCTTACAGAAAAACAGCTTAAAGAATTTAAGCTGGATATTACAAAGCTTCATAAGCAAAAATTTGGCAAGAGATTTAGTTTAAATAAGATGTCCGGTTTAACAGATGAGCAGTATAAAGAATTAATGTCTGGCGACCATGATTCTATTATGGACTTCATTTATCATCGTGATGAGTATATGAAGGGCGGTAAGGAAGCCGTTGATAAACTGCTGGGACGTTCGACTGGACCAATCGGTAAAGCTATCGATAAAACGGGAAGCGCAATCGTTGATGGATTATCGAATGTAAGTGACAATGTTCAAAATCTTACAGATGTAGTGAAAACTGGTTTACGTGGGATGGGTATTGAAACCGAAAATGCTGGTACAACGACATCCAACGTAAAGACTGCCAATTTTATAGGACCTGAGGGTAATTCTGAAACTGGTGGTACTCCAATTGTAGGTGCTGCAGAAGTCGAAGCAACCATGGGAAATTATTCGGATAAAGCATTTATGAATGCTTATCATGAATACTTGAAAGGCACTCCGATTAAAAAAGCGGCTGAAAAAATGAAAATGTCGGAATCGCAATTCCGTTATAGAATGAAAAAGCTTAGTCTTCCGACAAAAAGCAGAAACTCAGAAGTTGAGGCGTATTGGAAAAATCATCCTGAATATGCGGCGGAATATGGTATTAAATTTTCGAATGATACAGAAAAATCGAATACTACTGAAGAAACCGCAAATGCTTCTGGTACTGGTGGTGGTCCAACGACATCATCGTCTTCAAGTACTTCAGATAAAAATGATGCAGCAAATATCAATGAACCTGATTTAGATGCTCTTGGAGGAGATGCATCAGATAAGATTGATAAAAATGCAAAAGCTGGTGGATTAAGTCAGCATGAGTCAAATCTTGCCGAGTTATTCGGTGGAACTATGGGATTTGCTATGAACTCTGCTCTTATTGAAAAAGAGAAGAGAGATAGAGCCGCTGCAGAAGAAGCAAAACTCAAAGGTCAGCGTGGTGAATTAAGTCATAAAGAAAAGATATCAGATAAAGTTGTAGGCGTAGTCGAGGCTGCAAAAGAAAAGACTAAGAGTCTTTTCGATACGATTCTTGGCTCACTCGCATCTGCATTTTTAAATCCCGCATTCCTTGCTAATTTGCTTACGTTATTAGGTCTTGCTGATGTGTTAGCTAATGGTGCTAATTCACTTTTAGCTAAAGCTGGTGCTTGGATTCTTGATAAACTCAAAGGTGCAGGTTCATGGATATGGGATCAAGCTAAAAAGCTTGGTACAAAAGTAACAGATGCATTTGGTTTTACTGATCATACTGGCGCGAGAACTGGTCTAGATGACATGCCTATACTTAACGACAATGCAGTTGGAGATGCTATAGGTGCAGGACTTAGAATTACTGGTGGCGGATCCTTAGGTGGATTTGTAACCGAAAGAATTACTAAACCTATTCTTACTAAATCACTTACTAAGGGATTAGCCAATGCACAGCGTGGTACTGAATTTGCAACTAAAGCATTCGAACTTGCAGAGAAGAATGCAAGTGGTAAAGGAAACCTGATTACAAAGATCCAAGAAAAATATTACAAAGGAAAAGTTGCAAGTGGCATGAAGGCTGCTTCAAGATTTTCTGGAGCAAAACTTGGTCGAAAAGGTATTGCTGAAGCCACAGGAAATGCGATTATGTCTCAGGGCGTTATTAAAAATGCCACTGATGATGTAATAAAGGAATTTGAGAAAGCAGGAGGACTCGAACTCATAACCAAAAATGCTGATAATGCAGCAAAGAAGGCATTTGATAAAGTTATGAAAGAAACTGGTGATGAAGTTGCAGCAAAAGCTGCAATGAAAGCCGCGAAAGAAGAGTCTTTAAATTTAGGTCAAGCTGCATTGCGTAAATCGGCAATGGAATTTGGCCAAAAAGTTGTAAGTGAATCTGGTGCAGATTTAATTGAAAAAGGCGGAAAAGAAGCTCTTGAAAAGGCTGTTAGAGAAGGCATGTCGGAAGGTTTAGTTGTAGCTGAAGCTTCTATACGTAAAGCAGGAACTAACGCTATTGAACAAGGTGCTGGTAAGATTACAGGAAACTTAATTGAAGCCGGTATTAAAAATGCAGATGAACTTGGTGGAAAAGCTATAAGTCGAGTAGTCGCTAAGGGTGCTGAAGATGGTACTGGAAAGGCGATGCTTAAGGGTCTTAAGGACGTTGTAACTGGCCAAAAATCCATTATTGGTGCATTTATTGATCTTATTGGTGGTATATTTAAAGGCGTTAAGAATTTCATTCAAAAGTTCTTTGGAGGAAAAGTAGTTGCAGAATTCGCAGAGTTTGATGTAGTTGAAAAAGAACTTATTAAAGCTGCTAAAAATAATTCCGCAGTTGCTGAAATCGTTGAAAAATCTGGCGCTAAAAATATGAAGACTTTATTAAAGTCAACATCTGCTGAGTCAAAAGAATTAGTAGGCAAAGCTGCTGAAGTAGTTGCAAAACAAAAAGGCGCAGTGGCTGAGCAAGTCGGTAAGGAAACCGTAAATCAGGTTCCTTTCTTAAATATCATATTTGCTATTTTAGGATGTATTACAGCTGCTGCAGATACAGGCGTAGTCGCAAAGCGTTTTATGGTTCATAAAGATAAAGTTAATTTCTTAATGCGCGCATGTTCTGGTGTGTATGGTTTGATTGAAAACTTTCCACATATTGGTACTGCGGTTATGATAATTGATTTAGTTATGGATATAATTTTCCACAAGTCATTTGCAGCTATGGTTTGTACTATATTATACAAAGCAGTATGCGGTATCTTTGGTCATATCGAAATGGCTGCAACTGTTATTGTAAATACTTTAATGGCAGCTGCGTTAGGTCCCGTTTCAGTCTTAGTAAATATGGCTTCCAAATTACTTAGCGGAAAAACACTAGGTGGATGGCTTGTAGAAGGTGCTGGGAAAGTTGCGAAATTCTTTGGGTTCGACCCTGCAGAAGCGGCGAAGAAAAAAGGTGAAAAATGGACTAAAGATCTTGAAGAAGGTCAAGCTGAATTCCAAGAAGGCTACATGAAAGAAAAGATGGAGCATAATGGTGCTTTAACTTTAGATGCTTATAATGATGAGCATAATAAATCATGGCTTTCACAAGCTTGGGATACAACTAAAAAGTTCTGGGGCTGGGACAAGAAATCAGATGCCGAAATTAAATCCGGCTATGATATGATGAATGAAGAAAATACTGCTAATATGAGCACGGTTCCGGAAGATTATTCAACATCTTTTGATAATGCAAGCATCGGTAGTATAAATATCAATTCGGCATATATCCCAATGGGTGGAGATTTGAGTAGTATGAATGTTGGTCAGCTTAATACAGAAGCTACAACATTTGAAAACTCGGGTATACCACAGGCCTGGAATGGATATGATTTTGCCAATAATAGCATATTAACCACACCAGGTTATGGCAAATCTAAAGAATATATGAAAACGGTTGGACTTGGTTCTGGTAGTGCGGTTGGATTTGGAGACACTCAGAATGATCCTAGATGGGCAAATGTTCCTATAGGAAAAATGCCTGATGGTTCTGTATCTACAATGGCAACAGGTGGTTGTGGTCCTACGGCTCTCTCCAATGTAGCAAATTATCTCGAAATGGGTAAGGCTATAGGTAGAGGTTTGATGGAGAAATTTAATCCCGTATCAGTTGCTAGATATGCAAATAGTAAAGGCTATTTGGTAGATGGTGGCTCTAGTGCTGCATTATTCGACAAAGGCTCCTCCGAGTTAGGTCTCAATGCTTCTAGAATTAGTAGTAATCAGCTTAGTTCAAGTTTAGATAAAGGACCAGTCATCGTTGCCGGTAAATCTACTGGCTCTTCTGATGTTTATACAGGTCCTGGTCATATACTTACAGCATATGGCCGTTCGGGAAGTAGTGCACTTATTGATGATGGTATGCATTCCGGTATACGAAAAGTTCCAATAAGTTCACTTACAAAAGGATTTACACATGGATGGTCATACAGTGATGGATTTGGAAAGAAATCCGTTGGTGGTGGTCCATCTATAGGATTTGGAACGGTTATTGATACTAGAACTTTCGGTTCTTATCAGTTATCAACATTTGTAAATCAATTCTATAACAAGTCCATCAAGACTATTGATAATGAAATCTCATTGGCTAACAAAATTCATATTCTTATTACTAACTTTATTGACGTTATTTCAAGAAGTAGTAATAACGCGTCTCTCGGACACATGAATTCAACACTGGCGGCCTTTAGAGAATTCTTTGATACTTTCTTATCGAACTATACGAGCATAGTTAATCAGAACCAATCTGCTCTTAAGTCATCATATGATAAAGCTGCAGATTACTATGAAACAGAAGTTGTTCAGAATGATGGAAAGAATGTAGTTGTAAAAATTGCAGTCGTTCCGAAATCTGAAGTTGCAACTCTTTTCTCTATATATGAAAGAGATGTTACGAGTGATATGCAGAAGATTGCAAGTTTAATCTTCTCTATTCTTCACATGAAAGTTCTTGGTAACTTATGTACTGCTATTCTTTCAGTAGTTGAAAATACTACAAAGATAGGTGGATTAAAACTTCTTTCATCTTATATGTATAAGAAGTTATACCCCACATCGAACGTATTAACAAATGCTCAGACACAGTACGAATTAGATTTAACAAGATTACAAAATGGCGATAAAAATTCTGCTAAAGCTGGCGGAAGTGAAAAAGCCAAGATGAATGAACTTGTTAGCTCTGGTAATACCGATAATTACAATACTAAAACGTCTACAAATAAGAAAACTATTTGGAGTTCGGTTGTTAGTGGCGTAAAGAAAATAGGTAGTGCAGTAAAGTCGGCTGGAAAAGCTGTAAAATCTGGATTATCGAAAGCTTGGAACTGGACAAAATCAGTTTTGGGTTATGGTCCAGGTGAAGGAATTATAAATGATACGTTTGATGGCATTGGAAACTTTATTGATGGATATACTGAAGTTATAAACCAGACCAATAAGATGGCGTCATCTGCTCTTGGTTATGGTGGAAATATCGATGCAAATAAGGTTGTTAAGTGGGTAACATCTAGCAATGTTCTTGGAAAATCGACATTTCCAGATGGAACGCCATCAAGTGGTATGTGTGGTAGATTTGCAAGACTTGCTCTGGAAGCAGGTGGAGCCGCATCCCATACTACAGGTGGTGATGGTAATACATATCCTAGAACGAATAAAATAAAACCTGGATCAAACGGCAAAATTAATTATAGTAAAATTGGCGTCGGAGTACCAATTGGTATAAAATATGGAGTTGGTGGTCCTGGTTTAGCACACGGTCACGTGGGAATTTATATTGGCAACGGTATGCTCGTTGATGCTGGCGGTATGACTGTCCAGAAACGAAATATTGACGATTGGTATAGATCATTCGTCACAAATAACGCAAATGGCGGATATGGTAAAACAAATGAAATGGGTTGGTCGTATACACAGCCTGGTGGTTATAATATTACACCTCATACTGTTAAATCTTCAGTATCGATTGATAATACAAATACTTCTACCGAAGTTTCAGATGATATAGCTGCAGCAAATGGCGGAGATATGATTTCATCATTTACAAATAATACCGCATTTACAAAGTTAGCGGATATAATTATTAAAAAGATGGGTCTGTCCGGCCTTATCAATTCAGGTACACAGTCATATCAAGTATTTTCAGATAACGATGCAACGTCATTGAATTCTAATTCTGTTGACAGTAAGAAAGCATCTTCAAGTGTTAATTGGAATGATTCAGATACTGCAAAGAAGGTATGGAAATTCTTTAAAGCATTAGGATATAGCGACGCAGCAGTTGCCGGTATACTCGGTAATATGTACCAGGAATCCGGTGTTAATCCTAAAGCAATACAAGGTGGAGGCAAAGGTCCTGCTGCTGGTATTGTACAATGGGAAAATTATACTACAAAATCTAGTAGATGGAAAGCAATGTCCGATTATGCCGCAAGTAAAGGTAAAGATTGGACAGATCTTCAGTCTCAGTTAGAATTTGTACAGAAAGAACTTGGCGGCCTTGACAGTTACTTTGCTTTATCTAAATCTATTGAAGGACACTCGGTTGGATCAACGACTTATAAAAAATGGAAAAATAGCTCGAATGTAGAGGATGCTACATATCAATTCGAAAAAGCATTCGAAAGAGCGGGTAAACCTAATATGAGTCGTAGATTGAGTGCAGCTAAAGATTATCTTTCTCAATATGCAAATATGGGTGGAGGATACCTGGTTGGCTATGGTGGCATACCTATTGGATTTGGAACTCTCAGTCGTCAAGGCGTTATAAAATTAGCGTCTTCGATTAAAAAAGCAGCAGCACCAAAGAAATGGTCATATAGCGCAAGCTTACGTGATTTGACAATTGGCGACAAGACTATGAAAGTGCGTCCCGATTGTTCAGGTCTGATTTCATCGGTGCTTATGTTTTCAGATAACCTTCCTAGCGGTCAACCATTAAATTCTTCCGCGATAGCAGATAAGAATAACTCTGTTATGAAGAAAGCAGGATTTACATCCTCATCTTATAATAAAAATAATCTTCAAGCTGGTGATGTTGTTGCTAAGAATGGTCATGCAGAAATTTACGCAGGTAAAATTGACGGTGTTGACAAGGCTTATAATTGGGGTTCTACGAATGGTATACAATCAGCTTCACCTACTGGATTCTCAAATATGGCGTTTACTACAACATGGAAACCCAGTGGAAGCGGAAATGGTAATATAACAGGAAAAGTCGTTTCAAGCGGAAATGATGTAAGTGGTAGCGAGTCAGAATCTAATTCAATAAGCTCACTTGATCCATTAACAAGCTGGATCAACAAAGTATCAACTAATTTATTCGGTGACTTTTTATCATCCACAAATTCGAATAGTACTGAATCTTCTTTTAGTACTGAATCTTCTTTCTCAACGAAAAAATCGTCATCTGGTGCATATTCTGGTGGAAAATATTCTCTTTCTGCATCACAATTACAGGGACTTGCAAATCTTGCTAAACAGGAGCAAGGAAGTGTTAAAGGTGCAGCTGCAGAGGCTTCACTCATGGCTAACTTATTTGAGAAGCGGGGAAGTAAATATGGAAACGGCGGTGACGGATTATATAAATACGTTAGAAACAGTGGATGGTTTGCTAAAGCAGCTCATCATATGGATAATGGTAGTGCTAGTTCTGAATATGTGAATGCAGTTAAGAGCGTTCTCGTTGATGGCAAACGTACACTTCCAACATACGTTGATGAACATGATTGTTTTAGTGACATTACATCTGCGTCTAACAATGGTTCAGCTATCAATGTTTCTGATAGAAGTGCATATAAGCAAGGTATAACTAAGATGAAGAATCGATATGGCTCTAGTTATACGTTCTGGTCATTCCCAGATAAAAATAGTGATCCGTTTGGATATACTTCTAATAATATAGCAGGTTTTGGTCCAACGAATACATCGGCAGGCCCTAGTGGAAAAACCACTTCTCCTGAATTATTAGATGGAGTTGTTAAAAAGCTTAAAAGTCTATATCCCTTCTATGAAGGAGATACTAGTCTGGATGGATCATATACAGGTATTTCTTTTTCAGAATCAACTGTACCGACAACACTTAAAAAGGAAGGGTTTAAACCTACGAGAGACATACAGGCACGCAAAATACAATATGTATATAATGTAGAAGTTAAAAACTCTGCGGTCGTTTCTATAATGAAACGCGTGTTTGATATGAGATATGTAAGTCCAACTTCGGGTTTCGTGACAAATTCTAGCTTCATGAGTGATTATATTAATAAATCGGACTACATATTTGAAACATATAATTCGGACGGAAAAGGAACCAGAAAACAAAAGATATCTGGAGTGGAATCTAGCTCAAATATATCATTTACCAAAGGTGCTAATAACTTATTTACATCTGGCATTACAAAAAGCAATGTCAAAGAAAAAGCACAAGAAAATATCATATCAACGAAAACGGAAATGTATGCGATTGATGATGCTACCATTATGAATGGTGGGGACGATGTTTATACCAGGCTTTCAAATGTTCTCATCACTAAGTATAAGGTAATTATAAAAAAGAATGGTGGTATTCTTAAAGATGCAGATTCTAAGAGAGTATGGTATTTCGATAAATTTATGAATGAAACTAATAAAGGGGTATATTATACAGTAACTCCTACAATTATTACAACAGGTGTGCTAGCAATAGGAAAAATTAAATATACAGCATCTCCTAATTGGATGAATGATGTTCAGTCTTTTGTTAGTAAGAATCCTCGTACTGGAGGTTATGGAGTACAGAAATGGTTAATTAATACCTATACAGATGCTATTCAGTATGGCAAAGGATTTAAAATTGGTTCAGATAAAATTGATTTGAATAAGCTGGCTATAACTAACTATAATCGTACAGTTGGAACGCGTATATCAAATAAGTGGACCGATAGTTCTGCGACAACTGAATGGATTAATTATGAAACGAGACAAGCAGGCGGAGATGAAGGAAAGTACTATAAATATAATAATACAAAATCGATAAATGTTAAATCATCGAAGCCGATTTTTATAGTTAATTTTTCATCAGGAACCAATACTGCTACTGCCGATACAACGAATACGACAGCTGCAAATGAAAATGGGGTTGAATCAGCTACAATAATTCCCACAAATCAGTATACACTTAAAGACCCATATACAGATAAACCATCAGATGTTTATGTAAAAAATGGTGCAGTATATTATAGTCAGGATAGTTCTTTATGGAAAGATATCAAGACAGCAGCAAATAATACCATTGGTGGATCTGGTTGTCAGTTCACCGTGTATGATATGCTGGCATCATCTATGTCTATGGCTCAAGAAGGTGAGGGAGGTACTGTAACAGGCTTTGACTTCAATCCTAAAACTGTAATTGAGAACGGCCTTAAAGATCCTGATGGTTCGAAGAAATATTTTGACGAATCCACAGGTATAATAACCCAAGAGGGTGTTAATAAACTCATGAGAGATTTTCATGAAGCTACAGGTGGTCGTTCGATTGATGCAGATACCAATTATAAGGGCGATGCAAAGGCAGCTCTTGAACGTCTTGCAACTGAGATTTCCTCATCACATAGATTTCCCGCGATGATTACAGGTTCCGGTGAACCCTACACATCTTCTGGTAAGACTCATGCTTTACTTGTCACTGGTATTTCTGATGATGCTACTAAGTTCTTGGTTAATGATCCAGGTGATAAAACGAAAAGCGATGTTTTAATTTCGGATCTTGCTAAAGGATTTGAAAAAGCCGTCTTGTTTAAAGGCACAAAAGATGGTCAAGAATTTGGTCTTGGAGATCTTGTTGATATGGATACATCTGGAGTTGGTGTTGACGATGGCGTTGAAGAAACCAAAGAAGCCAATTGGATGACAAAACTTACTTCCATCATAATTGCAAAGTTAACTTCTCTCCTTACAGGTGAGGATTATCAGCGTATTTACGATGACAATGGCAATTTTGTCGGAAAAACATCTCTTGGTGAAATTTTTGGATTAGCGTCTGGAGAAGAAAATGTAATGGATGACTCAGAAGCAGAAATGCTAGATGACCAAGATGACAGTGAATCAGATGATTCATCAGATGAATCATCCGAGGTTTCAACAGAAGATGCTTCGGGTTTTATTGGTCCAAAAGCAGCGGATAAGAATACATCCTTACTATCAATACTTCCAGAATCAACATCTAAAAAATCCACACCTGGTAAGGCTACACAGAAACCTACACAGGTTAAAGCTACACAGGGATATAAGAGTCCCCATACGCAGTCTAGCCATGCTCAGGGTGATTATAAAGATCCTGTTTTATTGCGTGATGGTCTTGCGACTGAAATAAGGAATTATCTGGTTAAACTAAACGGTCAAAAGAAAACGAAAAAAGAAATCATAAAACCATACATAAATGGTAATGGCCGCATAATGCTATATTTCCCCGTAGAGGGATCGACGATCATTGGGGCGCACGCAAGTACTAGTCCAATGACTGGAAATCGCTATGAAATGCAAATAAACAACGACGAAATATTAAGCATTAGAAAAATTCTATCGTCATCAAATGAAGAAATTGCCGAATACTATAGAGGCGGATCGAAAGACGGTAAATCAACAGGTACACGTACTTATAAAAAAGCAGGGAAAGAAATAAATAAAGCTAACATAATTTTCCCGGGAACTAATTTGAAAATTGGTTTTCTCGATGTTTATCGAGGCCCAGAAGCAAATATTAAATCGTTTAATATGGATGATGGTTCTCGACAAAGTCATTACCAGCAAGCAAATATATCTTCTGGTTATACATCTTTCTCTGAAAATACAAATGAGTCAATTGGAAAAGGACCTGAAGCATCTATTAAATCTGCTCCTATTAAAATTAAACCTACATCTATGAAGTCGTCAAAAGCTACACATAGTGATATCCATAAAGCAATTTATGGAAAGCCTAGCGCTGGCTTAAGTAAGACAGCTATGGGTCCTGGTATGAATGCAGTTAAGACTAAGAATGTTACAGCTTCTGATGAATTAAATGAACTGCTCAAGGGTCTTTCTGATGAAGAAAGAAATAAGATGCAGACTCAAATTTCTAGAGCTAAAAATATTCTTAATATGTCGAATCCTCAGCAAGCTGTTAAGACATTTAAATCTTCGAATATGGCAAAAACAGTTGGTTATGGAAGCGGTAGCGAATTATCGATGAGTAAAAAGATTATGTCCGAATTGAAGAGTACTACGCCTGCTTCAAGTATCGTAGACTTTGGTAAGTATAGTTCAGTTGGTCATGGACCTGAAGTGACTAATACTACTAATAAAGTAGACGTTAAAGTTCAAACAGGTGAAGTTGAGACAAAGATGGATACAATGATAACATATCTTAGAATGATGGCTAATTCTATTACAAATGGTAATTCTACGATTAATCTTAAAGAGGTTAAGAATGAAATTAACAATTTTAATGGAAAAGGCACTAAGAGCGTTTCAAAAACAAAAACAACTTCTAGTTCGGGAACGGACTTAAAGAAGAGATACTCATCAATAAACAAAGGTAGTAGATACGCTACAACATAATTAAATTCGGTACGGATTTTTATATCCGTACCGATTTATTTTATTTAAAAAGACAAATTCATTAATAATGATTGGAAAGGAGGAAAATAATATGGCATCAAATACAACTCATATGAGTGAAGAAGAATACCAAGAATGGCTAAAGATATACGACCGACAATATGGTAGTAATCATAGCTTAAGTAATGAAGAAAAACCAACAGTTGTACACAATACCAATGGATATGAAAATCTTGATGGTACTGATAACGCAGATCAGGATAATGTTAGTGCTACAAGAGCAACATGGGATAGGATTAGGAAAAGTAATCGAGCAGCTTATAAAGCATTCGGCTTACCTCCGCAATTTAATCGTTTTGCAGATCCGCAATATTTAAAAGAGATAGGCGTGCGTCTTGGTCGTGTTTATGGAAGTACGTATATGACGAACCCAACTATAATTTCTCTTAAGCCTTGTGGTGTAAAATATAATCTTATTGGTAGTGGAAAAACTAAATATGATGAATATTTTGCTAATTCGATAAAAGGAATAGTAGCTAAAAGTGGAAGTCAATCCTTAATTCAATTGGTTGAAGATACATTCTTTAAGGATGATACACTCGCATCTTCAACATTATATACAACAACATCGCGAGTTGATGAGTATATACGAGCCGTGAACTATAATTTACGATTGCTATCAGTATATATGGGCATAAGTCGATATGTTGTACCAGGTTCTGAATCTCTTCCAGAAGGTCAAGGTGCCACATATGGTACATTTAACTGGATGAACTATCAAGCAACTAGATTTGCCTCAAATGGATTTCAAGATCATCCAGCTGGTTATGGCGATCAACCTTTGGCGTCTCTCGTAAGTGCGATAGGAGATATAAAATTTGATCCGGATCCGACTAGTCACGAAGACTGGTTCCATTTTTATTGTGATACTGGTACAAACTCCGATGAGACAATTTCATTGTCGACGACTGCATCTATGATTGAAAATGCGTTAAATGAAGGACAGCTAAATGAATTAGCACGAAATCTTAACTTCTTAACTGGTTCAGAGATTTCTGGAACGGACGCTAATGATTTATTATCAGGAGACGGTATGGATGCAGATATAATGCAACTTATTGAGGAAACAAGAGATCAGGCAGGTGGCTGGATAAGCAAACTTTTAAAAGGTGCGACTGGTTACCTTAAAGGTGCCAGAATAGCATTTCCAAAAATAATTGAAGATTGTGAGTACGGTAAATCATTGGACGTTACGTGCCGGTTTATATCACCGTATGGAGATAAGGAATCAATTTATTTATACACATACGTTCCTCTCATGCACATACTTCCTTTTATTGTCCCAGGACAATATGATGGGTTTGCTTATTCGTTTCCATACATTTGTAAAGTTTGTATACCTGGTTTCTTCAATAGTGAACTTGCGGTATTAACAAATCTTTCAATAAAACGTGGTGGCGATGAAGATATGCAATGGACGGCAGAGAACCTTGCAACTGAGCTCACGGTAAGTTTCACAGTAACACCATTAATGACAACACTTATGTTATCTCATACAGCAAACCCAATTGACGCTCTGAAGAATTATTCATTAATGGAATACTTATCCAATTTGGGTGGTATTGATATTACTGATCCAGAACTTAACTTCGATATGCGTGTTGATACTTGGAGAGTCATATTTGGATCTTGGATGACCGATTTTACACGTTATTTTGGTGCATATAGAGAAATAGCAGCTCGTGGTAATATGTCTGCACTTGAAAAAAGACTTATTAAAGGCTTTGCTGACATACTTTCGTCTGCTAAAAAGAACGAAGCTGAAAAAGCTACGTCATCTAATATAAATCAGATGTCAACACAATATTTTTCTCGATAATTTTTTAAATTTATTTTAGGGTAGACTCTTACATAAAGTCTACCCTAGTTTATTTTAAAGAAGGAATAAATATGAATAAATTAATTAAAGATTATCAAGAAAAATATGCATCGCTTCCAGAAGTAAAGGAAGATCTTATTGCATATATAGGAAAGAATTATAAAATAAATTGGGATCAATACGATAAGTTAAAACAACATATTCATTCTTTAGTTGATAATGAAATCACATTGACAATCTTTTTAGAACCTCATCCTTCTCCAAGACCAAGATCGACATCGAATGGCCATTTTTATGTAAAGGGAGCTAAACTTCATAAAGAAGCAATGATGGAATTGGTTCAAGGTTGTGGAATTATTTGCACATCAACTGAAGTTGATATTAAAACTTATTTTGATCCACCGAAAGCATTTAATCCAACAACTCTTCTTTTAGCAGAAGAGGGATTAATTAGGCCATTATCAAATGGTGATTGGGATAACCTTGCAAAAACATATTGTGATATGATACAAGGAATCTTAATAATCAATGATAATATAATTACTAAAGGTACATGCTCTAAATATTATTCAATTAAACCAAGAATTGAATTAACTTTAAAGTATAAAAGTGGATTTGATTGT
>Ga0247609_10004445_pt1 | contig 13934 bp, 11 predicted proteins | sample 172DNAGHGlowgp2_FD_193487 | JGI IMG/M metagenome (GOLD analysis project Ga0247609, IMG submission 193487) | Sheep rumen microbial communities from Palmerston North, Manawatu-Wanganui, New Zealand - 1728 DNA GHGlow gp2 | ecosystem: Host-associated > Mammals > Digestive system > Stomach > Rumen ...
TACAGACCACAATTCTACTTCAGAACTACTGACGTTACTGGTGTTATTACATTACCAGATGGTGTAGAAATGGTTATGCCTGGTGACAACGTTGATATGACTGTTGAGTTAATCGCTCCAGTTGCACTTGAAAATGGTACTAAATTCTCTATTCGTGAAGGTGGACGTACTGTTGGTGCTGGTGTTGTTACTGACATCATTGAATAATTTATGTAAATGAAAAAGTGAAATCAAATATTTCACTTTTTTTATTGCTTTAAAATAGATATAATTAGAATAGGGTGATTTTATGGAGGAGAAAAAGAAAACAATTAAACGTAAAAATTCTTCCGTAAAGTCCGTGAAGAAACCATCAAGTACACTTAGTAGTGACGAGTTACTTGAACAAATTTTACAAAAGAAACGCATTAAAAAGATTAACAAAAAACCGAAATCAGAATTAACAAACGACGAATTATTAGAACAGATTTTAGATAAAAAACGAAATAAAAAATCTGTTAAGAAACCGGTTAAGAAAACTGTTACAAAGAAGGTAGATCTTCCTTTACTTGATAAACAGTATGTTGATAAACGTTTAAAAGAAGTAAATAAACAACTAAAGAATAAAGACTTAACTAGTGATCAATTATTTGATTTAATTGCTGAAAAGAAGAAATTAACTAAAGAATTAAATAAAATAAAAACTAGTGAGAAAAAAGAAACTGGTAAGACTGTAGTTAAAAAGCCTACAAAAAAGCCAGTAAAAAAACCTGAGGTTAAAGAAGAGGTCGAAGAGAAGCCGGTAGAGGTAATTCCAGTTGAAGAAGAAAAGACAACTAAAGAGCTACTTGAATCTTTAACTCCGGAAAAGAAAAAACAAGTATTATCTTTGTTCTTATTATTGTTATTGCTAGCTTTAGTAGTAGGATTTATTGTGGGATCTGCATGTTATGTAAAATTCCATAGGGAACAAGAAAACATAATAAATGAAAAAGAACAAGAGAAAAAAATAGAGGAAGATACAAGGGAAAAGGAATTATTAGAACAATATAATCAATGTTTAATTAGGCCTATATCTGAAGCTGATAGAACAGAGGATGTTATTAATGAAGAACAATCATTAAATGATTATTTGAAAAAATATCGTACTTCTGTAGGATATTTGGACTTAAATGTTGGATATTCATATGAATATAATAAAGATCAAGTTTATTATGCAGCTAGTTCAGTTAAGATTGTTACTGTATTATATATGTATCAAGAAGCTTATAAAGGAAATATTAACTTAGATAAAACTATAAAATATACTGCTAAAGATAAGTGGAGTGCTAGTCCAGCGATGAAAAATATTAGTTATAATACAAATATTAGACTTAGGGATTTAGCAAAATATACAGTTACCGTTAGTGATAATACTGCTTATCAAATGTTAGTAAGATATTTAGGAAAAAATAAGATTAAAGATTTTGCAAATGGATTGGGCGCTAAAAAGATATTTGTTGGCGGAGATAATTTCGGTAGTATTAATGTCCGTGATGGATTGATTTACTGGAGTGCAGTGTATGATTTTATTGAACAAGATAACGCATATGCTAAAGAGTTAAAGGGTTATGTTTTATCAGCTGATCAGAATTCGTTATCTTTAAATGAATATGCTATTCAAGCTGCTCATAAATATGGCGAGTATAGTCCTTATTATCATGACTTAGGTGTCATGTATTCTGAACATCCATATATAGTAGTTATATTAACTAGAGAATATGGGAAGACTATGTTAACTAAAGTTAATGATATTAGTAAACATGTTTATGAATTACATTTAAAATACTATGAAAATAGAGAAAATATTTGTAAACATGAGGTTTATGGCGATTAAAAAGAGTGTTAAGATATAACACTCTTTTCTTTTTTTTCAAATTCTTTAGCAAGTTGTCCACTTTGATCCATACTTTTATATAATCCTTCATTTATTATGTAATCATATTCGCCGATATATTCGAAAGTTAATGGATTAAATCCTTTTTTGAACTCATCTAATCCTTTGTATGGATTATCTTCAGAATAATCACCGGTAATACCATTTAGATCGATGTAATCGAAATCTTTTTTATAGTATTTTATTAGTTCATAATGTAGAAAGTAATTAGGACAGAATTTATTGAATTCTTTATCGTAACCGCTTATTAAAATACTTACTCTATTTTTGTATTTGATAGTAATAGCTCCTGCGATATATTTTGTTTTATTTTGTGCTAAATATTTGGTTGCAGTTTGCATGTTGTTACTAATAGTGTTTAAAACTGCATCTGATTCCATTTTTCTTTTTAGATTATCGTTTGTGTGATCTTTCATTAACTTATTGACAAGCTTTTCGTTTCTTTGAGATTCTTTTTCAAATTTGGCTCTTAAGTTAATAAGTGCTTCTTCAAAGTCGATTTCAACTAGAAAGATATCAATACAGTTATTTCTAGAGAATGCATTGTAATAATTTAAGTAATGGTTTATAGAATAGTTTTTTTTGTTTTTAATGAATTTAAATAAGGTTTCCATTCCTTCTCGATTTGTTTTAATTAATTTCATTCCTAGATTTGTGGATTTGTTTATTTTGTTTCTTGTATTTTTACTTACTGTTTTTAAATTAGTGCTCTTTAATACTTGAATAGCATTAAAAATAGGAAGTTTAGTTTCAAATCTCCTAAGTCCTTCCATCTTTCTAAAACCTAAATCTCTAAGTGTATTCTCAATCAATTGATTTTTATTGTATTTGATTGTTTTATTCTTATCGTCGAGGGTTCCAATACAGATTTCTGGATTTATCTTGATAAAAGCACAATTCTTTTTATAATAGTGTTTTTTAATTTTGTTTAAAAATTCAGTTAACAAAGAAGGATTATAGTAATCTACTAAAAATCCTTTGGGAGAGTATCCATAGCGATTGAACAGACCTAGTTTCTTTGTAAGTATTAGTGCAGCTGCATGAATCTGTCCTTCATCATCTACTAACCCTAGCATGTCATAATCAAAGCCTTGTTCTGATGCTAGTAATGCATAATTGGATGATTGGTGATAGCTACCTAGTGGATGTGACTCAGCAAACTTATCAAATTCAAATATTGATAATGATTTAAGTTTCATACGTCTCTCTCCTTTATGCATGAGAGAGTATTATAACATATCTAAAAATTATTGCAATAAAATTGTTTATGTTTTACAATTAACATAGAGGTGTTGTCGAATGAGTAAAGTAGAAACTAGATTTAGAGGATTGATGTTGGTATCAGTTATAGTAGCTGTATTAGAAGTAGCGATTGGAGTTTTATTAACTACTTATTTGGACTTCTCCGTTAAATTAGCAGCTGTAATAATTGGAACAGTAATTCTATTATATGGAATGTTCTATTTAATTAGATATTTATATGATGGATTAGGAAAGAAAGTATTTGCTATTGATTTAATAATTGCTGTAATAAATATTATTATAGGTGCATTTACAATATTCTATGAATTCTCAACAGTTAATCATTTAGGAATTATATTTGCTATTCATTTGGTTAGTGTGGCAGTTGAAAAAGGATATTTTGGACTTAAGCTAAAGAAGATTTCTGATCCTGCTTATCCATTAGTTTGTACTATAGCAATTCTTTTAATAGTAATGGGTGTTATTGTATCATTTAATCCATTTAAAGATTTCTTATTAACTACTAAGTTAATTGGTGCATTCATGTTTGGTACAGGTTTCTTTGAAGGAATGATTTGTAAGTTATTCTTCTCTAAATCAGAAACTTTGTTAAAAATGTTTTAGTTGAGGCGTTAAGCCTTTTTTTCTTGATTTATATCAGATAATATGGTAAATTATTAAACAGACGAGGAAGTGAAGATATGGAAACAGCACTTTTAATAGTATCAGTTTTATTAATTGCAATTGTTTTATTACAAAGTAATAAAGCTAGTGATGCAAGTCAAATAATTGGTGGCGGTAATGAAATGTTATTCCAAAACCAAAAAGAACGTGGAGTAGAATTGTTCATTACAAGACTTACAATTCTATTATCTGTATTGTTCTTTGTAATTTCATTTGTGTTATTTATTAAGTAGTCGAAAGACTATTTTTTTTTGCTCCGATTATTGAAGATAATCGGTATATATGGTATATTTAATAGTAGTATTTTATATAGTAAAAAGGGACAGTGAAGAAAGATGAAAGATAAAGTTGTTGAATTGTTATCTAATATACACGAAGCTAAAGAGTTAATGGAAATTAATGATCTCCTAGGATTGAAAACTGCTGATGAATTAAAGGAATTACAAGAAGCTATTGATGAACTTGTTGATGAATACATTGTTTTTAATACTAAAAAAGGAAAGTATATTTTGTTAAAGAACTGTCCTGGATTAAAAATAGGTAAGTTATCTGTTAATAAGAAAGGTTTTGGTTTCCTTATATTAGATCGAGAAGATGATATTTATGTTGATGATGATAACATGAATGGAGCTATTCATGATGATATCGTTTTAGCAGAAGTATTTACTAAAGGGGTAAGAAAAGAAGCTAAAATCATTAAGGTTGTTAAAAGAGAATTTAAAAACCTTGTTGGTGAAATATATTTTGAAAACGGCGATGCCTTTATTAAGTTGGATGATGATAGAAGAGATATTGTTATTCATTTAACTAAGGATTCTGTTAAGAATTGTGTTGCCGGTCATAAAGTAATGGTTAAGGTTATCAAGGAACTTGGTAAGAAAAGATATCTTGCAGAAGTAACTAAAATTATTGGTCATAAAGATGATCCGGGAATAGATATTTTGAGTATTGCTTATAAGCATGGTATTTATGAAGATTTTGGTTCAGCTGTAGAAGATGAGTTAGAGTTTATTCCTACTGAAGTCTCTGAGAAAGAATTAAAGGATAGAAGAGATTTAACTGAAGAGGTAATATTTACGATTGATGGTGACGATACTAAAGATATCGATGACGCCATTAGTATTAAGAAGTTGGATAATGGTAATTATGAATTAGGAGTTCATATTGCTGATGTATCTAATTATGTTAAACCTAATACAGCTTTAGGTGATGCTGCATATGATAGAGGTACTTCTTCATATTTAGCTGATACAGTAATACCAATGATTCCTCATAAGTTATCTAATGGTATATGTTCATTAAACGAAGGTGTTATAAGACTTACAATGTCTTGTGTAATGGAAATAGATCATAAAGGTAAAGTAGTTAATTATGATATCTTCGAGAGTTATATTAAGAGTAGAAAAAAGATGACTTATAAGAAGGTTAATGATATTATAGTTCGTGGAATTGTTCCTGAAGGATATGAACCATTTGTTGATGATTTGAAGTTAATGAATGAATTACATTTAATTCTTCGTAAAGAAAAGAATAGTAGAGGTTACATTAATTTCGATTTAGATGAAGCTAAGATAATTCAAGATGAAAATGGTAAAGCAATAGATGTTGTTAAGAGAATTAGAGAAGAAGGCGAAATGCTAATTGAAGATTTCATGATTGTTGCTAATGAAACTGTTGCTACACATATTGCTAATATGGATTTACCATTTATTTATCGTGTCCATGATGTACCTAATGCTGATAAGATTAATGATTTTATGACAATGGTTAATATCTTAGGATATAAGTTAACTGGTAATGTTAGAGACATTACTCCTAAGTCAATGCAAAATATTTTGGATCAATTACAAGACAAACCTGAATTTGAAATACTATCTAGTTTATTGCTAAGAAGTATGAGAAAAGCTGAATATAGTAAAGATAATATTGGACACTTTGGTTTGGCTAGTAGAGCTTATACACATTTTACTAGTCCGATTAGACGTTTCCCAGATTTGACTGTTCATAGATTGCTAAAGAAATATTTAGTGGAGCAAGATATGTCAATGACTACTATTCAAGCGTTAGATAATGAATTAGTTGAAATAGCTACTCATTCATCTGAAAGAGAAGTTGCAGCAGTAGATGCTGAACGTGATGTTGATGATATGAAGATGGCTGAATATATGGAAGATCATATTGGAGAAGAATTTGATGGCGTAATTGATACAATTACTAATTTTGGTTTCTTTGTTCAATTACCAAATCTAATTGAAGGGTTAGTTCATGTACAAACATTAAAAGGTGATTATTTCACATATGTTCCTGAACTACTTGCCATGATTGGTAAATCAACAAAGAAGACATATCGTTTGGGGGATAAGGTAAGAGTTAAATGTGTTGGAGCTTCAAAAGAGAATTCAATGATTGACTTTGAACTAGTAAAGGTTGATGAAAATGGAGATAAAAAACAAGAAAGCTAATTTTGATTATTTTATAGAAGAATCTATTGAATGTGGAATTGAACTTAAAGGTACAGAAATAAAATCTTTAAGAAAAGGTTCTGGAGATTTAAAAGATACTTTTGCTGTTATTAAAAAAGGTGAAGTTTTTCTACTTAATATGTATATAGCAAAGTATGAAGAAGGAAATAGATTTAATCATGATGAAAGAAGAACAAGAAAACTTCTTCTTCATAAAAAAGAAATCAAAAAATTAAAAGAAAAAGTTGAAAGAGAAGGATATAGTTTAGTACCTTTAAAAGCTTATATAAATGATAGTAATAAAGTTAAGATACTATTAGGAGTAGGTAGAGGTAAGAAATTATATGATAAAAGAGAGACGATTAAAGAACGTGATTTAAAGAGGGAAGCAAACAGAGTAAGTAGGTGAAATATGAGAAAGTCATTTATTCTATTTTTTGCTTCTTTTTTTCTTTTATTAAATAGTGTTTTAGCTTTAACTGAAGCACCTGTTGATATTACTAAGATGAGTTTAATAGAAGTTAAAGAGGCAATGGATAAAGGTTATGTAACTAGTGAACAGTTAGTTAAGATGTATTTGGAAAGAATCGATAAATACAATGATCTTTTTAATGCAATTAATCAAAAAAACGAGCATGCTATTGAACAAGCTAAAGAGTTGGATAGGATGCGTAGAGAAGGAAACATAAAAGGAAGATTACATGGTATACCGATTATTGTTAAGTGTAATATAGATGTTTATGGAATGCCTACTACTGCTGGTACTAAAACTTTAAAAGATAATATGCCTAAGAATGATTCAACAGTTGTTCAAAATTTAATTGATGAAGGAGCTATTGTTTTGGCTTCTGCTAACATGAGTGAACTTGCTTTCTCAGCATCTGATTCATATAGTTCTTATGGACATGTTTGGAATGTATTCAATAATAGTAAATATACTCCATATGGAAGTAGTGGTGGTTCTGCTGTTTCTGTAAAAGCAGTATTTGCAGCAGCAGCATTAGGAACTGATACTAATTCATCTGTAAGATTACCTGCTGCAGGAGCAGGATTAGTAGGTATTCGTCCAACATATGGTTTGTTATCTAGTGATGGAGTTATACCTTATGATTATGAAAGAGATACTGTTGGTGTGTTAACAAGAACAGTTGCAGATAATTCTTTAATACTAGATATTATTTCGGAAGGTAAATATAATGACACTGGTTTTAAATCTTTAAAGGGAGTAAATATTGGAGTTGCTACTCAATATGTTCAAGGTCATAAGTCTTATCAAGGTGTTAAAGGTTTAACAGATGAAGATATTTATAAGTTAACTGAAGACAGTATTAATAAATTAAAAGAAGCTGGAGCTAATATTGTTTATTTAGATAAGTTTGTTAAAGATTCTAATATTAATATAGCTACTAGTACTTATGCTGGTATTACAATGTGTTACTACTTTAATCAATATATAAAAGGGACAACGGGAACTGTTAGAAGTTTCCAACAATTAGCTCGTTCATCTGGACATATTCAAGGATTGGGTGGCTATGTTACCCAATGTGATGCTATTAAAGAAAGTTCTAGAGATAATAGGAATAGTAAAAAAGCAGTATATAGAGATTATGTTAGTAGTGTATTTGAAGAGAATAAACTAGATGCTATTTTATATCCAACTTTAAAGAATAAAGTTTATAAAATTGGCGAAGGAAAGAACGTTAGTCCTGGTTCTAGTTTAGGTAGTGTAATTGGTTATCCTTCTATTACTGTTCCAATGGGAATGCTTAGTGATGGATTTAGTTATAGTGTTGAATTTTTAGGTAAACCAAATGAAGAAAGAAAACTTTATAATATTGCATTTAATTTTGAAACTGTTAACAATAATACAGTTAGTACATCTCCATTAACTCCTAATTTATATACTGTTTCTAATAAGGTCTTGGAGTTGAATAAAATCTATGAAGAGAACTTAGATAATAAAAAAGCAGAACCTTGGATAAAAGATGTTAAAGATTTTTATTTAAATTATAATAGTATAGAAGATAAAGATGCTAAGGTTGATGAATTATTAAAGGTATATGAAGAAGACTATAAAAAAGATCAAAATATTATTGATAAAGTATTAACCGTTAAGAAACATGATTCTAAGTTTGTTAAGATTATAAAAAATATAATTAAGGTAGTATTAATCCTAGTTGCTTTATACATTGCGTTATATGTATTTGCTTACTGTGTTTATTTCTATCGCAAGATAAGAAAAAAGATAAGAAGATATAAAAAGCGTCAAGCTATGTTGGCTGCTAAAAGAGGCAAAACAACTAAAAAAGTTGTTAAAAGAAAACCGGTAGCTAAGAAGGTAGTGAAGAAAAAAGTAACTAAGAGAAGATAGACACTTGTTGCCATGTAAAAGGGACTTAAAAGGTTGACAAACATGTTGGCTATATTAGATACTATTAAATGTCTATCGAAAAAATTGTTTCCTAAATTTGGGTAGCAAGGTTGTCTTTTTAGGGTATAAAATGTTATAATTAACGATAGAAGAGAGGATGGTTAGATGACTATTTCTACGATATGGTCTATAATCACTAAAATTATAGATGTTTGTGTAGTATGGATGCTTGTCTACTACATATTAAAGAATGTTAAAAATAACGTAAAAATGATCATGATTGTTAAAGGTATAGTTATTATTCTTGCCTTTAAGATATTAAGTGATTTATTAAATTTATATACAGTAGGTTTATTACTAGAATATGTATTCGAGTGGGGACCTTTAGCTGTTATTGTTTTATTCCAACCAGAAATAAGAAGTTTCTTGGAATCAATTGGTCGTACTAAACTATTAGGACGTCATAAGATATTAACAGTTGAAGAAAGAGAAAGAGTAGTATTTGAAATAATGGATGCTGTAGATTATCTTCGTAAGAACAAAATTGGTGCTTTGATAGTAATCGAAAGAGATGTTTCATTACATGATTATATTGAACCAGCTACTAAGATATATGCTGATGTATCTAGTCCACTACTTGGAACAATATTCTTCCCTAATAGCCCACTTCATGATGGTGGTGTAATTATTCAAGGTGATAGAATCACTTGTGCTGGAGCTGTATTTAAAACTAGTATGGATCCTAACTTAAATAAGAAGCTAGGTACTCGTCATAGAGCTGCTTTAGGTATTGCAGAAGAAAGTGATGCTGTAGCGTTAATAGTTTCAGAAGAAACTGGTCGTATTAGTATCGCTGTTGATCATGAACTACATTATAATTTGAGTTTAGATGAATTTAGAATGATGTTAGTTGATGAATTAAAACCTAAAACTGAATTATTCTATGATGCTGATGAAGAAGGAAGCGAAGGTGATTTAGATGAAGAATAAGAAAGCATTTAAACCTTTCACTAAATTCTTTAAAGGAATTTATAATGTAATCGATAAGGTTATTGTTACACCAATTAGTACTATAGTATATAAGGTTCAAAGTAAAATTGGTAAAGATAGTAAAATTGAAAAAGTATTAAATCAACCTAATGTATTATTATATTTATCATTAGCAATTGCTATTATTCTATTCTTTATAGTAGATAGAAATGCTGTATCATTCGTTGGAAGGGATGCAGAGTTCTTAACTAATATACCAGTAGAAGTAAAATATAATAGTAGTGCATATGTAGTTGAAGGTGTTCCTGAAACTGTAGATGTAACTTTAGTTGGTAAAAAATTAGAGATTTATTTAGCTAAACAATTGGGAGATAGCAAGGTAGTAGTTGATTTAACTGATTATCAAGCTAGCAACAATCCTGTTAGAGTTAAATTGAATTATAATAAAGCAGTTAAGAATGTAGAATATAAAATAGATCCTACATATGTAACTGTTACAATTAAAGAAAAAGTTAGTGATAGTAAATCTATTAGTTATGATTTAATGAACGAAGATCATTTGGATCCTAAGTTAAGTGTTAAATCAGTTGAGTTATCTAGAACTAATGTTAAAGTTAGAGGTTCTCAAGAAACAATTGATTCTATTGCAACAATTAAAGCATTAATTGATTTAAGTAATTCAGATTTCACTAAAGCTGGAACTTATACAGTTGATAACTTAAAACTAGTTGCTTATTCAGCAACTGGAGAATTAGTTAATAATGTTGAAATCGTTGGAACTAATATAAGTGCAAAAGTTGAATTAAATTCATATTCTAAGAAAGTTGCTGTTCAAGTTAATACAACTGGAACATTAGTAAGTGGTAAAGCTATCAGTTCTATTACAATTAATGGAATAGATGCTAATGAATTCGAAACAACAATCTATGGTGATGAAGCTGCCTTAGAAAGCATTGATAAGATACCAGTATCAATCGATGTAGAAGGTCAAGGTAATAATGGCCAAAAGACGTTGAACGTTACAATTTCTAGACCAGTTGGTGTTAGAAGTATAAGTGATGAGAGTATTACAGTAGTTATGAACTTTGCTGAAGCAAAACAAAAGACTATTACAATATCTGGAATAAGAACAACTAATACACCAAATGGATTAACTGCTAACTTGTCTTCAAGTTTAGATGCAGTAGTTGAAGTACAAGTAATCGGTACTGAAGCTATTATTAATTCATTAGATGCTAATAATTCTGGAATATATGCTTATGTTGATTTAACAGGTATGACTACTGGAACATATTCTGTACCAGTTCAAGTATCTGGAAGTGATTCAAGATTACAATATATTGTTACTAAGAATGTAAGTATTGTTATTTCAAAACAAAATAATTAATAAAAAGGTCTAATAGACCTTTTTATTGTGGAAATAATATGTAAAGTTTATTTGATTATCTAGGCGTTTGTGCTATAATTTAGTCAAGGTGGTTTAAATGGCAAAAAAACAAGGTTATAAGATTAGTTATAAAACAGAAGAACAAAAAGAAGTTACAAAACTAATTGTTATTATTCTAGTTGTTACTGCTTTTGTAGTAGGAGCTTACTTCTTAACTAGAGCTGTTGTTACTAAAGATCTAGGTAAGAAAACTGATACTGAAGAACAAGTAACAGAAGGAGTAATTAATTATAATGTAGCTATAGTTGGAGAAATTTTAAATAGAAGCGAAAAGAAATACTATGTAGCTGTATTTAAAGGAACTGGAGAATATGGTTCTGAAATGGCAACTGCTATTACAGGTTACGAATCTCAAAAAGGACACCTTCGTGTTTATAGAGTAGACTTAGATAATAAGTTTAATGCTGACTTCTATGATCCTGAACATGTTAAATTAAATGTTACTGATCCATCTGATTTCAAATTTGGAGATGTTACATTACTAAAAGTTGAAGGTGGAAAAGTTACTACTGCTATAACTGACTTATCAAAGATTAAAAAAGAATTAAAATAAGAAAGAGTTTAACAAGTGTTAAACTTTTTTATTTTGTGTTATTATTAATTCTAGAGGTGATACCATGGCAAATAAGAAACCTAATAAGAAACAGAGTGTTGATAAAAAAAGTAGAGTAGTAAAAGGTAAAACACCTAAACAAGTTTATCAATTAAAGAAAGCTAAGAAACAAAAAAGAAAATTTATGAATGGTAAGTTTTCTTTAGATATTTTAGACATTCTAATACTAATAGTTGTTGTAGCCATTGTATCTTGTTTATTAACAGGCATTATTTTAAACAAGCAATATCGTAAGAGTGGAATTCTATTAGATGAATCTTTGTCAGCAGATAAAAATATTCAAGGTTTTATTAATACTTACGAAGAAATTGTTAATAATTATTATGAAGAAGTGGATAAAGAAGGAATGCTTGATGCTGCAACAAAAGGAATGCTTAATTATCTACAAGATAATTATTCAATATTCTTAACTGATACTGCTGCTGAGTCATTATCTGAAACATTAGATGGAACATATCAAGGAATTGGAATAGTAGAAATTGGTAATGTAGTATTTGATGTTTATAAAAATTCACCAGCTGATAAAGCAGGCATCAAACCTAATGATGAAATAATTAAAGTAAATGGTAAAGAAATAAATGATGAAAACTATCAAAACATTTCTAGTTATTTATATAAAGATAAGAGTAATGAAATAATTGTGAAAAGAGATGGAAAAGAATTAACATTTAATCTTTCTTTTGCGACAGTAGTTATTCCTTCTGCTTCATCAACAATTATTAAATCTAAAGACGCAACAAAGAATATTGGATATATAGGATTAAATACTTTCTCTAAATTGTCTTTTGAAGAATTTGAAAATGAACTAAAGAAATTAGAGAAGGAAAGCAATATAGTTTCATTAATAATAGATTTACGAAATAATAGCGGTGGCTATGTTTTATCAGCTGCAAATATAGCTAGTTTATTCTTAAAGAAAGGTCAAGTTATTTATTCACTACAATCACAAAGTGATATGCGAGTTATAAAAGATGAAACTAATGAGAATAGAAACTATGAAGTAGTAATATTAGTTAATTCGGGAACTGCTTCGGCTGCTGAAATTTTAACTGCTGCTTTGCATGATAGCTATGGAGCAAAAGTTATTGGTGTTAAAACATTTGGTAAAGGTAAAGTTCAAAATGTTAAAGCAACTAATAATAAGATTATTAAATATACTGCTGCCAAATGGTTAAGACCAAACGGTGAATGTGTTGACGAAAAAGGTATTACTCCTGATATAAAAGTAGATATAGAGTATAAGAATGGAGTAGTATACGATAAGCAATACGATAAAGCATTGGAATTATTAAGATAATAAAAGACGCACTTTATGCGTCTTTGTTTGTTTTTTTTAAAAGAATAGTATATAATGTTAAACGGATGCGTGATTTTATGAATGAATTGAAAGTAGGAGACAAACTTAAAATATTCTGCTATAAACACGATGGAACATTAGAACACACTTCAGAAGAAGCTGTTGTGTTAGAAAATACTCAAGAATATTTGGTATGTGGTAATGGAAGAACAAAGATCACAGAAAAAGATGGACGTAGTCATATGACTAATGAGCCAGCTGTCTTATTCTTCTATAAAGACCACTGGTTTAATATCATTGGGCAATTAAAGAAGTTTGGTTTATTTTATTACTGTAATATAGCGTCTCCTTATATTATAGATGGTAAATCGATCAAGTATATAGATTACGACTTAGACTTAAGAGTCTTTCCAGACGGTGGATTTAAGATTTTAGATCGTAATGAATACAACTATCATAAGAAGGTTATGAAGTATAGTGACGAAATAGATAAGATTGTCAAGACAGAATTAACCCACTTGATAGAGAAGAAAAGAAAGAACGAAGGGCCATTTGCTTCTGGCGTTGTTGAAAAATATTATGATATTTATGAAAAAATCAAAAATAATTAAATTTTTTGATTTTTTTTGTTGCATTTACATTTTATTTGTTATACAATGGATTAGATGTTTTCGAAAAAGTGTAAACATCTAATATCAAATCTAGATTTTATGCTATTTTGTCAAGTCAATACTTTTTTTAAAAAAAATGTAAAAAGAAGTTGACAAAGGGAATTGTGATTTGGTATATTACTAATGCAACGCGCTAAGTGTTTGCGAAATGATCTTTGAAAACTAAGTAAAAAAGTCAAATTGAGTAGCTTTGTGATCAAAATTCAAATTATAAGAATTTAATATAAAATTCTTTTTTAATG
>Ga0247609_10004447_pt1 | contig 13932 bp, 12 predicted proteins | sample 172DNAGHGlowgp2_FD_193487 | JGI IMG/M metagenome (GOLD analysis project Ga0247609, IMG submission 193487) | Sheep rumen microbial communities from Palmerston North, Manawatu-Wanganui, New Zealand - 1728 DNA GHGlow gp2 | ecosystem: Host-associated > Mammals > Digestive system > Stomach > Rumen ...
GAACTTTTTACCTGCTTGTGCTTCAACTTCTTTTAAATAATATTTAACTTCATCCATCAAACCTTCAGGCATTTTGTTGCCGTTGTTGATGTATTCCATACAAGTTTCAGTTGTGATAGTTAATCCCGGAGGTACAGGAAGCCCTAAATTAGTCATTTCTGCAAGATTTGCACCTTTACCACCCAAGAGATTACGCATATCAGCTTTGCCTTCTCTAAAAAGCCAAACTCTTTTTTCTGCCATAATTTTTTCTCCTTTATTTTCATACGACATATTTAAAATATGTGCTATTACTTATAATTTACCCTTTTATCGTATCATGAACATAGTTAATAGCAAATTATAATAAGAAAAGATAGCAATAAAAGATTGAGTCAAAAACCAGATTCTGTTATACTAACAATGGTAATAGAAAAAGGAGCTTTTAAATGGATGCAATAATCATATATTGTACAGTACCTGATAAACGGGTTGCAAAAGAAATATCAAAGTATATTATAAAACATCATTTAGCAGGGTGTGTGAGTGCTATAGACAGAGTTGAATCAGTTTTTTCATGGGACGGAGAGATGGAAAAAGAAAAAGAAATACTTTTAATGATAAAAACCTTGCGTTGTAATTTTGAAAAAATAAGAGCTCTTATAATGGAATTGCACCCTTATAACGTTCCTGAAATTATATCAGTTCCTATAGTAGATTGCAGTAAAGAATATCTGGAATGGCTTGTACACGAAACGCAACATTAATAAAATCAGAACTTATTCGTTATATATCATCTCTTGCTATAACAGTAAATACTGTTACGAAGGCAAGGGGAAATAAGGGTTTTTTTAAAGAAGGACGTATTGATGTGTCTAAAACCCTGGACGATGAGTCGGCTGTGAGAGTTTTAGTTCATGAGTTTGCACACTATTCTCATTTTAAATTGGATAAGACTCTAAATAATCTTGATATACTTTTTGGAGAAAATTCTGAAGGTTTAACAGAAGAATTGTTAAAGGTTACCCATTTTGTTGATAAAAACGCTCTTGCAGAAAAATTGAATTCTGAAAAAGAGCGTTTGACGGAAAAAATTAAAGCAAATACAGATATAATAAAATCTGTTTATCCGGATTTTTCAATAACCGATGATTTTAAACCTTTTAGAAGATATGCAGGCTGGTCTGATTTAAGATATTTGGAAAAGTATGACAGGGTTAAGGTAAGTTCTTTAAAATCAGATAAAATATATTCGGTAGCTACAGTAAAAGAAGACTTCCCTGATATAAAAAAGGAATTTATTGCATATCTGGAGTTGAAATCAGATTACAGGAAACGTACAAAAATATCACGAAGAATAAATAAATTAGAAAAATATTATTCCGAGCCGTGTGAATTGTTTGCAAGGTTTACAGAAGGAATATATCTTGATATTAATAAGGTAAAAACAATAGCTCCAACAGCTTTTTCTTTGTTTCTGGAGAGGTTTAACAAAAATTATTATTTTGGGTTAAGAGAGCTTTTTTCAATAGTAAGAGTGCTTGTATATTAGATAACCTATAATTCATATTATATTGATTTTTAAGATTATAAGTTTATTTGTTCACTAAAATAATATCCATCAAATGAAGGGTTGATTTTTGAAAAAAAATCATTAACATGTTGGTGAAGGTAGAAAAATATACGAAGGAGATTACCCCATGGCAAATTTAAGTGCATCATCGCTTTTTGCAGGTGTTAATGCAGGCATAAATAATTCTTATGCAGTGTTGTCTAATCTGTACTCTGATGGGCTCACGCAGAAGAATTTAACCAAGGCAATGACTAATCAAAATCTTTTAACAAGTGGTTACGGAACAACCTTTGCTTCATATTTATCTCAAAACTTTGGGAAATTGGATAAAAATAGTGACGGAACGTTGTCTTCAAAAGAAATCAGTAAATTGACAGACCAAATTGCAACAAGAGGAATGACAAGAGAACAGATTACGTCTCTGGGTGCAATGAGCGGAATATCTGCAAATACACAGGCAACAATACTGGATCATTTTAATGATATTGATTCGAACCATGACGGTTATGTGAGTAATGCAGAAGTTCAGGCATATACATTCCAATCCAAATTAGAAAATCAAAAAATACGAGATAGAAATAATATGATTAATAAAACATCTTTATTCTACGGTGATGATAATAAAGATTACAATGATACAACGAGTTTGTTATCATACAAATGGTTACAAGAAAACAACGAAAAATCCTAGGGAATTATAGGATGAAGCACAAAAGTAGAGATTGTTAGTGATTAACAGATTTATGCTATTGGCAGATTGTGCAAAAAAATGGCGGTGTTATACCGTCATTTTTTTTTGTTACTAATATAAATGATTGAATTTTTGTGAAAATAATCAACTTTTTTGTTGAAAAAAAAGAGAAATGTGGTAATATAAGAAGGTTAGAGTATAAAATTTATAAGGAGAAACAGTCATAGCACCGGAAGATAAACGATTTGGCAACAGACCAAGAGAAAACAAAGATAAAGTAATTATGAACGAAAGAATTCGTTCGGCAGAAGTAAGGTTAATAGATGAAAATGGTGAAAACCATGGTGTCGTACCAACATCAAAGGCTCTGCAAATGGCAGAGGACGCTGATTTAGATTTGGTTGTGGTAAGCCAAAATCAAGATATACCGGTAGCTAAAATCCTTAACTACGGTAAATATAAATATGAACTTGAAAAGAAGGCAAAAGAAGCTAAAAAGAAACAACATACCGTAGATGTAAAAGAAGTAAAAGTCAGATATAAAATAGATACCCATGACTATCAGGTAAGAATTAAGAATATTAATAAATTTATAGCACAGGGAAATAAAGTTAAAATAGTTGTTATGTTGCGTGGTCGTGAGATGCAGCATTCAAACCTTGCGTTTGATTTGGCAAATAAATTCATGGCTGATTTAGAAGGCGATACGATTGTAGTAGAGAAAAAACCTCAATTAGAAGGAAGAAACGTAACCTTGTTTTTAGCTCCTTCTTCTAATAGCTAAAATTAGTAAAGTCTGTGGCGATTAAGCAGGGTGTTCTTTATTATTGAGAGTTGTTTGATGTGTCCCAAATAAGATAAAGAAGTGATAAATATAATTCAGTAATTATTTCTTGACTAAAAATATTGTTATTGTAGAATAATTGTATGGGCTTTATTTAATTTTTTATATAGAGCTGATGACAATTGAATAAAAAATATAATGTGTGCCGCAATAGCTCCCAGTGGAGCGTAAGCGGAACGGTTCAGAAAAGTAGAGCCTGCTCTGCCGACTGAGCTGATGACAATTGAATAAAAAATATAATGTGTGCCGCAATAGCTCAGTTGGTAGAGCAAGGGACTGAAAATCCCTGTGTCCTTGGTTCAATTCCGAGTTGCGGCACCATTTTTGTTATGTAAAGATAAAATCTTCTGCAACTCGGAATTACATTCCGAGCCTCTCAAAAACAATACTTAATTGTTTTTTCGGCAGAGTGGCACCATTTTTGTTATGTAAAGATAAAATCTTCTGCAACTCGGAATTACTACCTTTTTTCAGGACATTTGGTCGGAAGTGTTTTCTGTTATTGTGTGGGTGAAAGCCCGAAATAATCCGGCTTTTACCGATTTATTAAGGTCGGAAATTGGTTGAGTATAAATGTCCGAAATATCCGATTATGGTAACAAAAATGTCCGCTTATTTGCACTTTTTGTCCCAATATATACACTCAAAAGTTATTGTCGGGTTTCACCCAACCTACAGGCTTTTTATTTTGCATTGAATTTTGAAAATCTCTAGAATGGTTATTGTGTTTACACAATAGCCATTCAGAAAAGTCACTTTTGCAATTTTAGTGCAAAAAATTGCACCCTACAGGCTACAAGCTAAATCATATTAAAGAAAATAAAGCCCAATTTGGTCAATATTAAAATATTTTGTTTGGTTCCATGGACCTGCAGACTTTTATATTTCTTCCCATACATGAGTTTTTGCTAAAACGTCTTCAAATTTTATATTTTGATCTCCTAATTTTAAATATTCATATTTTGCTTTGGCTAAATTTTGGCGTTCTTGTTCAAATTGCAGGCCCGTTAATTCTCTGTATTGAGCATCTCTTGGCAATAAAATTTCATTTTCTGATTCGTTTACGGGATAATATTTTTGCTGAAATTTGTGTATATCATGACCTCGTTTTGTTTTTATTACATGAAATTCTGAAGTATCACCCATTGTACAATGTAAATCCTTTGATGTCGAAACATAAGTGCCGCTATGTGACGACATTTTACCGTTTCGGTATACAACCCCCTTATATACACCAAACTCTTTATCTATTTCATTTAATGAATAATCCAGACACTTGACTACATCTTTTGCTGTTTCAGAATCAAAATTGATCAGTCCTTTTGTCCTGTTTGCATTTGCTCCTTTTTCTAATTTAGGTATAAAATGCCCTTTATAATTACTTAAAAAGTAATTTATATCTAAGAAAAGTTCACGACAATGAGATTTTGTATCCTGTGAACCATTGCCGATATACATTTTTACAGCTTTCATTTTTTGTGGAACCTGAACACCATCTTCAGCCAAATATAATAGCGATTGATAATAGTCTCCAAGAATATCACCTAATGGTCCAACGTGGCGCATTTTCTTAGAGTTCAGTTCTAATAACAATCGATTATATTCACTTTCTGTTATCTCTGATAAATCTTTTGAAAAAGAACCAGCAACAACTTTTGTTGATTTATTAACTCCATTTATTTCAACAACATCTCGTTTTAAACTTTGCGCAATTTTACCTTTTAATTCTATTAACGGACAATCCGTTGCGGAATTACAATATTTTTTAATTGCACGCATGTATAAATTTTCAAAATTTATCCTTATCATAAAATGAACCGTTTGTCCCTACTATATTTATATAAAGTATTTTTCTTTTTAAAAATTGCTTTATTGATATAAAGAGCATGTAGGGTGCAATTTTTTGCACCGAAGTAATTATCAAATCCTTTGTTTTTTCTTCTCAAATCGACTGTTATTTTACAACTTAATTGTTTTTTCGGCAGAGTGGCACCATTTTTGTTGTTATATTAATTATATAAATATATTTGTTTGACAGGTGCAGATAATATTTCTATATATGGATAACATTTATGTTGATGTTGTGTATTAGGGAACAGTTCTGTATCATTTCAAATAATCTTCAAACTTTTTATCTATTATTTTATAACCACAGCCTTCATGCAGGTTCGCTTTTGCATATATTTTTTTTGCAGGGTACTTTTTACACATAGGTAATCTTTTCTCATAAACAGAACACAGACCCTCTTTTGAGACATACTTACAAGCAAAAATCAGATTTCCGTCATCATCTTTTCCTTTTATATAAAATCTTTTATAAGCAGGAAAAAGAAATTGCATTATTTTAAATTCTTTCTCTGTATAGGTATCAAAACTGTACATATAGTTACAGCATTTACCGCATTTTTTACACTCCCCTACAATTTCGTACTCAACTCTTTCGGGTACGAAATATGATAAAAATTCATTCTTTAAGTTTTGAAGAAAATTGATGTTCATAATGATTTTTACTATTTCATATGTTTTTGATAAAATATTACCATATAAACGGAGTTGGGGAAAATAATTATGCCAAAATATTCTCGAGGATATGACGATTTTAAAACAAGAGTTTCCAAATCAAAAAAAAATAATGATGAAGATTCTTTATTTGATACCTTAAAAAGGTTACTGATAATCGGGGCTGCTGTCGTTTTAGGGGGGCTGGTTGCTTTAAAAGCATATTTAATGGTTGTACCACCTATTGCAAACTTATCAGAATTTAGACCAAATATGGTTACAACCTTTTATTCTTCAGATGGGGAGGTTATTAAAACCTTTAATGCGTGTACTTTTTCAAAGGTAAGCATAAATGATGTTCCAAAAGCTTTACAGCAAGCTATAATTGCAACCGAAGATAAGAATTTTTATTCACATCACGGATACGATTTATTCGGGTTAGCACGTTCAATGGTTGAAAACTTGTTAGCAGGGCGTGTTGTACAGGGTGGCAGTACAATAACACAACAGCTTTCAAGAATGTTGTTTTTATCTAACGAACAAACTTATTCCAGAAAACTCAAAGAAATAATCATTGCAGCAAAAATAGAAAAATCCCTAACTAAAAATCAAATTCTTGAAATGTACATGAACAATGTATATTTAGGTTCTGGGGCTTATGGTGTAGAAGGTGCGTCAGAAACATATTTTAATAAAAGTCTTAATAAGTTAACTTTAGCGGAAATGGCTCTTATTGCAGGTTTACCACAGGCTCCTTCCGTATATTCACCGTTTAACAACCTTGATCTTGCGATAAAACGCAGAAACAAAGTGCTTGAAAGAATGTATAAAATGCATTACATAGATAAAGAAACAATGAAAAAAGCTCAGGCAGAAAAAGTCAACCTGACATCAGTGCCTAAATATTATACTTTGAACAAAGCTCCTTATTTCTGTGATTATGTAATAAGAGAACTGGCACGTTTAGGATTTACAGAGCAAGAAATAACATCCGGCGGATATAAAATCATAACTACAATAGATTATAAGGCTCAAAAGCGAGCAAATGAAGCTTTAATTAACGATTTAAATGCCTGGGGTATGCGTGGAGCAAACAGTCAGGCTGCAATATTTTCGTATAGTCCGGTTGACGGAAAAATACTTGTGTATGCAGGAGGGAAAAATTATGCCGAAAGTCAGTATGACAGAGTTCAGGCTATAAGACCTCCGGGGTCTGCATTTAAACCGTTTATCTATACAGCTGCTATACAAAAAGGATTAACTCCTAACGATATGATTGATGATACACCTTATCACATCGGACAATGGGCACCTCACAATTACGGAAACAAGTATAGAGGACGAATTCCTTTATATAAAGCACTTATGGTTTCTTCAAACGTGTGTGCCGTAAGATTAATAGAATATGTCGGAGTTCGTGCAGTAATTCAAGTTGCAAGAATTATGGGAATTAATACTCCACTGCAATACGATTATACAATTGCTCTTGGCTCTAACGGTGTTAAATTGTTTGAATTAACAAGAGCATACGGTATTTTTGCAAGTGGCGGATATAAAGTTGAGCCTTATGCAATAGAGAGAGTAGAATCTTCAAGAGGTAAAATTCTATATTCAGCTCCGAGAGCAAGAATAGAAAAAGTTTTAGATACAGAGGTTGCTGCAACAATGACATCAATGCTAAAAACCGTTATAAAGCATGGTACGGGTATGGCAGCAAATATAGGTAAACCATGTGCGGGTAAAACCGGGACAACAGATGACTACAAAGATGCCTGGTTTGTAGGTTACACCCCTAGCGTAGTAACCGGCGTATGGGTTGGGAATGACGATAATTCAAGAATGGGAGGACTTACCGGAGGTACTGTTCCTGCAATCATTTGGCGTGATGTTATGAGTGTAGCGACAGAACCATACGGAAATGAAGAATTCGGATATCCGGATATGTTAAATATTAAAGGTGGTAAAACAGTTGAGCAATTAACCTCTAAAAATGCAGGAAATTACAAAGATGATTCTGATGTAAATGCTCCTACGGAAGATGTTGTGCAGGTTAACAGTTACACCCCTCCACCGGTGGAAAGAGTTCCTGCATCTGAAAATCAAATGTCCAGACCTTCAACTCCACAGGTTTCACAACCACCTATACCGACAGCGGGACAAGATTTTTAAAAAATTTGATTATGAAATGGAGATGAACCTTGGAAAACGATAAAGATAAACGATTAGAATTTGTTACGAATTTAAGTGCTGGAGCTACTGTTTCCCAAACTGCACAATTATATAAAGCCGAAGAAATAATTGATTATTTAACATCAAAAGATTTAAGTTATTCTGATGTTATTAACTTAACACTTGCATTAAATATAATTTCAGAATTTTATGATGTATGTGCGACAGTTTTTGTGAAAAATAATACTCTAACATCAGCTGCACTGGGTTCAACGCTGTTTGATTCATTTCAAAAAGCTGTTGATTGTAATCCAATTGATGCAATATGCGGAGTGGCTGCCTTCACAAAAACGGTTGATATTAATATTGTTAAGCTTTTGACTCCACAACATCTTGTCGTTTCTGTAGATTTTTCTGAAGATGCCCTGGAATATATGGATAACAACAATATTAAATATGTAAAATTAAATATTTCGCTTAAGGATTATAAGAACTATCTTACTGATGAATATGTAAAAACTCCGTTTGGGATAGTTGTTCAGAATAGTAACAAAAGAGAACTGGACAAAGATTCTTTTAAAGTTGTTTCAAAGGTTAAACCAACAGTAGAACAAATTGAAGATGCAATATTCGCATGGAAAATAACAAAATATCTGAAAAGTGCAGCCGTAATTGTTGCAAAAGATTTTAAGACAACAGGTATTTCTCAAGGGTTACAAACACCTGCCTTTGAATATGCTATGAATTCAGCTTGTGATAATTCAAAAGAAGCCGTTCTTGCAACTGATGTACCTCTTACTATTCATGATTTAAATGTAGCTGTTCAAAACAGACTTTCTTTAATTATTCAGCCCGGTGTAACAAAAGATGTTTTAAAACAGGCAGATAAGTTTGAAGTAGCAATGATATCAACAGGTATTTCAAATTTTTCATTATTATAAAAACAGTAAAATGCACTATATAAAAGGGGGTTCGACTGTAACACTTGACAATATATACAGTTAGGGTGTTAAATAGAAGTGTAATAATTTAAAGGAGAAATTTATGTCAAAAACCTTAGTTTCTTTTTTTTCTGCAACAGGAATTACAAAGGCTGTTGCTCAAAAATTAGCAGAAATTTTAAAATCGGATATTTACGAAATTAAACCAAAAATCCCATACACAAATGCTGATTTGAACTGGATGGACAAAAAATCAAGAAGTACTATGGAAATGGATGATAAGTCCTCAAGACCTGAAATAATTGTTGACAAAATTGATATTGAAAAATATGATACGATATTTTTAGGTTTTCCTATCTGGTGGTATGTAGCACCAACATTAATAAATACTTTTTTAGAATCCTATGATTTTTCAAATAAAAAGATAATTATTTTCGCAACATCAGGCGGAAGTAATTTTGGCGGAACGATAGAATACTTAAAGAAAAGTGTTCCTGCTTCAACTAAAATAATTGAAGGCAAAATACTAAATTATAATCCTTCAAAAGAAGAAATTAAGGAATGGTTGGATTCTATACTGATTTCAAAATAACAAAATTTTTTTAAGAAAGACTATATTAAAACCTTAAAGCAGATAAATTCTTGTTTTAAGGTTTTAATAATATATGAAATAACACAGATAAAACATCATAAACATATTTATGATTAACCTCAAAATCTGTTTGTAGTATCATGATACTGATATATTATAAATTACAGATGGAGAGATTATGAACATAAAAGCCGGTTGCGAATTAGAAAATGAATTGTTTAAAAATGTATTTGATAAAACACCTGAATACATAAAAACTAACAATTTAATGGATTTTTCAAATGAGAATGAATTCACGTTTACACTAAAGCGTGAACACTTGTATCCATATAGCGAAACTACTAATCCTGAAGGCTTAAATTTAAATGAGTGGTTTGAAAATTACGCAAAAGAAGCAAAAGTTTCTACGGCAGGTATAAGAGGTCCTCAAAATATACTTTATCCCCAAGATACGAGATTTCCGATAAATCTTGTCGGTATAGTATTAGCAACTCTTGCAAAAGCACTTGTTGTAAAAGAAAAATATGGCGAAAAAGAAATTATAAAATTGGCAGGTAGTGAAGTACGTTACAATTCCCAACTGTATCTTGATGCTATTTCAAGAATACAAGCGGCGCAAGGAATAAAAACGTTAACCCCAAAAGACAGAAAAACAATTCCTATCTGGCTTGCATCATTTTTAGCCTTCAAATTAGATTTGGTCGGAGGTGAATATATAACCTCAAGCCATGGTATTTCTGTAAAGACAGCGACAAAAGATTTAAATTCGCAGGGTAGTCAGTATCTTCCAGAAGAATCTATGGAATTTGTCAATAAAATAAAAGAAATCTTTGAAGAAACTGAAAAAGAAGGCTTTTATGAAATTAAAATATCTGCAAAAAATAATCCATTGATTGATGAAAGTATAATGTCAAAACTCAATGACGGAATTGATTTATATGTTGATTACCTGAAAAACGGAGTTGCAGAAGATTTAACAAAATTAAAATCAATGAAAAACAAGATTGTTATTGAATGTGTCGGGGGTTGTGCGTACAGAACTTTAAGCAGAGTATTAGATAAACTGGGAATTTCTGATAAATATGATTGGAACAATACTGGCGAAGATCCGTTCTTTCATTCTATCGGCAAGTACGATACCGATCCTAAAGGTAATAAAACTTTTTATGATTATTCCGTTGATGCAACTGTTGTTTCAAAGAAAAGTACGGGAGAAAACTTTTTCCCTGTTATAGAATCAATCGGATACGATGTAACGTTAAGAGAATATCCTCTTGGGACTGCTGTTTTAATCACAGATCCCGATCATGACAGATTAACTGTTTGTGAATTAGAAAGTGAGGGTAATATTCCGACTTTAGAAGAAAACGGTATCTCTTATGTTAAACTTGGTTTTGGAAGAGTACTCACAGTATTCACTGCAAATCAAGCTTTTTTGATGCTTATGGACTACCGTACAAAACAACTAAAAGCAACCCACAAGTGGAAAAATCATCCGAGATTTATGATTAAAACAACGGCATCTGCTCTTTCTTGGGACGAATGGGCAGGAGCAAATAATGTTAAAGTTGTAAATGTGCCGGTAGGGTTCAAGGAAATTGCAAATATAATGAAAAAAGTTGAATTACAGTTAAAAACTAATCCGGATAAATCAGTAACAGTAGATGATGTGTTTGGAAATACTATAGATTTAGGTATTCAACCTCGTTTAATATTTGCAGGCGAAGAATCCGGAGGTATGATTATGGGGGCGGAAGATACCGTTAAATCCCTGACCGGCAGAGAAGCTATTGCTATGAGAGAAAAAAGTGCAACTGAAGCTATTATTGTTGCGTCTTCACTTATTGCACAATTGGAAGAAGAAAATAAAACTCTTTCTGAGTATTTACTTGAAGTATTTGAGGGAAATAATATAACCTCTAAATATGATACGAGAGAAGATATCTCTTATTATAATGAATCAGAACCTGATATAGAAAAATTAAAACTTGCAAAAACAGAAGGTGAAAAACAAAGAACTAAAAACGATTTATTTTTCTTATCTCTGGCAATAGGAATTGCAAAAAATAAATTAAATCTGAAAGATGCAATTTCAGTGCTAAATGATGCGTTTACAGATCTGGATTTTTCAGGAATAACTGATATTAAATTTGTAGGTGACGGAACTTATCTCCAATTTAAAGATAAATACATAGAAATAAGACCATCAGGAACCGATGCAAAAACAAAAGCATACGGAGGAGGAAAGTCTTATGATGATATTTGCAAATATGCTCGCATTTTAGGAAATTATTCAGGCGAAAGAACAGAGCTTCACAAGAAATTTATTTCTGATGATTTTTACAATAAATCTAAAGATGTAGCTCTTGACGACTATTTAAAATTTGTAGAAAAAGATGCAAATAACGAACCTTTTGTTATACCTGAATATAAATTTTAAGATAATTCAATTGTAAGGTAATAATACAGTACAATATAATAACGATTTATTCGTTTATTATATCCCCTGTTTTGATAATTCTTCTTATATAACCTTTGGTTAAAAATCTTCGGTATGTTCCGTAAAGTTTTATTCCGCCCATTCTTAACAGTTTCCCTTCAGGACATACAACAGTTATACTTTTATCATTAAAATCAGTAGAAACGACTTCGCCTGTTTTATGTCCTTCAGTATTGGCATTTATAACAGTTAGTCTGTATGGATTTGGATAAATTGCAACACCTTTATGATAAAAATAACATCTCCCCCAGGGGTGTATTCCTCTTATCTGTGCTATAATATCCTCTACAGGTTTTGAAAAATCAATATCCGTATCATAATCATTAGAATAATAGGTAGCATTTTCTTCTTTTTGAAGAACCGGAAAAACAACATCTTCGCTCATTTTCTGTAGCAACTCACAAATTGCACCTCTTGCGGTGAGAGCAGTTTTAGCTTTCAGTTCTTTACCTGTGTCGGAAGGTAATATTTCAACCTCTCTTTGATCAAGAATTGCTCCTGTGTCAAGTCCATCGTCCATAAGATGAATTGTAACCCCGGATTTTTTCTCTCTGTTTTTTATTACTTGTGCATAAGGATTGGGTCCTCTGTATTTTGGTAATAAGGAAGGGTGGATATTTAAGGTTGCTGTTTTGGGCATATCATATGTCAGTTTTTCCAACTTTTCACTCCAAGACGCAACTATCATTATGTCAGGATTTAGTTTCAAAAGTTGTTTTCTGAAACTTTCGCTGTTTGCACTTGTTGCTTTTATTTCGTGTAATTTATAACTTTTAATATAACTGTAATCAATATCAGGATTGACTATATCTTTTATCCATCTTATAAATCTGGGATATTTTATTCTGTCGTGACGAAACACTCCAACAATCTTTGAGCCTGAATCTAACGTTCCTGCTATCATATTATTGAACATTTCACCATATCCGATAATTACAACCTTCAGCATCTTTTTAAATCCTCTTTTATTTGTTTTTTTAATTCATCTAAAGAATTAAAAATTTTTTCATCTCTTATTTTATTTAAAATAGAAATATCAATTTGTTTACCGTATATATCATTATTAAACCCTATAATATGAACTTCTGCAACAGGTTCATTTTTTCCGTTATTAATAGTCGGTTTAATCCCGTAATTTAACATTCCTTTATATTGTTTATCCTCAAGCGAAACTTCTGCACAATATACTCCAAACGGAATTTTGGTTTTTATTTCCGGATATTTAATATTTGCTGTAGGAAAACCTATTGTTCTGCCTATTTGATTACCTTTTATTATAGTTCCCGAGATTTTAAAACAATGTCCCAATAATTCATTGGCTTTTTTTATATCGCCTTTATTTAAAAGTGTTTTAATAAAAGATGAGCTAATTATATCGTTTTGAGTTTTTACAGGGGGGATTTCTATATATTTATAATTATATTTTTCCTGATATTTGTTAAGAAAAAGTGCATTTCCTGCTTTTTCTTTCCCGAAGGTATGATTAAACCCTGTTAATATATATTTAGGTTTAAAATTTGAATAAAGAATTTTTTCAAGATAGTCCTTTGCTGTCATCTGCATCATATTTTTATCAAAATCCAACTCTACTGCATAATCCACCCCCAAGGAGTTAAGGATTTCTTCTTTTTCAGAATTAGTTGTTATATAATCAACATCATTATAAAAACATTCGGCAGGGCTTTTTTGAAAAGTTACTATAACAGAGTTTGTATTTGTTTTTTTTGACAGCTCCACTAACTTATTGATAAGTTCAAGATGCCCCTTATGTACACCGTCAAAAAATCCCAAACCGATACAGGTATTACTTATAACACTTACTTCTTTTAAAACCTTCATATCCAATATTATAATATAAAACAGGCTTAAATAATAATTATTAAATTGTTAAAAATGTATGCAACTTAATAAGTTTATAAAAATAATAAGCAAGGTACTGTAAATTCGACAATAACCTATGTTTGTACTATGATATTAAATATGCAAGATACAATAATAGTCAGCGATTTTGACGGAACTATTACAAAAACTGATACTCTGTCAAAGTTCTTGGAAGAATATGCCGACGATAAATGGCTTGATATAGAAAATGACTGGAGAGATGGCAAATTTGGGTCACAAGAGTGCCTTGTAAAGCAGTTTGC
>Ga0247609_10004451_pt1 | contig 13927 bp, 10 predicted proteins | sample 172DNAGHGlowgp2_FD_193487 | JGI IMG/M metagenome (GOLD analysis project Ga0247609, IMG submission 193487) | Sheep rumen microbial communities from Palmerston North, Manawatu-Wanganui, New Zealand - 1728 DNA GHGlow gp2 | ecosystem: Host-associated > Mammals > Digestive system > Stomach > Rumen ...
CGTTACAGCAATCAGTGGTGATCGTAAAACCTGGAGGAACGGGAACACCCAGCAGGTTCATCTCGGCAAGGTTTGCACCCTTACCACCCAGTTCCTCACGCATCTTTGCATTACCTTCGGCCTTACCGTTACCGAAGAGGTAAACTCTCTTTTGACTCATACGTTTTCTATTGTTTAAAATGATAAATAGTATTCACGAAGTGCAAAGATACAACATTTTTCTAAACCCTGCAAGGATTTAGCATTTTTTATAGTGAAAAAATTGAAAGTGTGGGATTATCGGCGGCCGCGGAGGATAACGTAGATGATGACGGGGGCGCCAATGAGGGGCGTGACGGCGTTGAGGGGAATGACGCCAAGGGTGCTGGGGAGGAAGCACAGGACGTTGCACAACAGGGCAACGACGGCTCCGGTGAGCATGGTGGCGGGCATGAGGAGGCGATGGTTGTCGGTACGGAACAGCAGGCGCGCGATATGTGGCACGGCGAGTCCGATGAAGGCCACGGGACCGCAGAAGGCGGTGACGATGGCGGTGAGCAGTCCGGTGATGACGAGAAGCCAGTTGCGGACGCGGATGATGTTGACACCGAGGTTTTCGGCATAGCGGTCGCCGAGCATGAGGGCGTTAAGGGGTTTGATGAGCAGCAGGGCGGCCAAAAGCGCCGCAACGGTGACCAGCGAGAACCAAGGCAGCATCTGGGTGGAAACGCCACTGAACGAGCCCATGCCCCAAACCATATAGGAACGCACGCCCTCGTCGGTGGCAAAGAAATTGAGCAACGAGATGGCTGAATTGGAGATGTAGCCTATCATGATGCCGATGATGAGCAGCATGACGCTGTTGCGCACCATCGTGGAAAAGAGGAAGATGACCATCATGACGGCCATAGCACCCACAAAGGCGGCGGCAAGGACGGCGACAAAACCCGTGACGGAAACGCTGCCCGCCGAGAAGCTGCCACCGAGCCAGAGCATGACCAGGGCGACGCCCAGTCCGGCACCGCTATTGATACCAAACACGCTGGGGCCAGCCAGTGGATTGCGGAAGGCCGTCTGGAGCATGAGTCCGCTGACAGCCAGTGCACTGCCCGCGAGCGTGGCTGTCAGAGCCTGCGGCAATCGCGACTGTAGGATGATGAATCGCCACGAGGGTTTTATGCTTTCGTCGTCGCCGAACAGGATGCTTATTACGTCCTCGGCAGGAATGGACACCGAGCCCACAAGGATGTTGAGGACGAAGAGCAATGCGATAAGCACTGCAAGGAGGATGCAATACGTGGTGCCTTTATTCATCGAGCAGGGTGAAATAGCGTAGGGACGGAAGATTGTCCAAATCGGGATGCAGCAAACGAATGAAGTCGGACAAGAGATAGTCCGGACGGAAGGGCGTCTCCTCGTAGAACAGCGTCTGCTCGACATTGCAGGCATAGACCTGACGCTGGCGACAGGCTTTCAGCTGGTCGTAGCCACGGTGTTCGCTAAGCAGTTCGCGGTAGTTGGTAGGATGGTCGGAGGAATAGCGGTAGAACCACACGTCGGCTTCCCCACCCTGTTCCAGAACGGCCTCGAAGGGCAATGACAGCGAGCCGCTATGGTCGTCGGCAGCCCACGGATAGCGGCCATTGGCGTCGCGAACCATCTGACCGAGCGTGCTACGGCCACCAGGGACGTACCACACGGAACCAACCATCTTGTCGATGAGTGCCTCGCGGCCCTTACCTGCCTTCGCAGCCAGGGCTTTTAGCGTCTGGTATTGTTGGTCTACAACCTGGAAGAGGCTGTCGGCCTTGTCGTATTCGCCGTAGAGCAGTCCGTAGAACTTCATCCACTCGGCACGAGCCAGCGGCGACGGTTCCATATATTCTGCACATTCGACGAGCGGGATGTCGATATCCTCCAATTTGCCGTAGCCGCCACTATTCTCGAAGGGCGAGAGCATGATGATGTCGGGCTTCACGTCGATGATGCGCTCGACGGTGGGGTTCATGCCGCCACCGCAGTCGGCGATATGTCCTTCGCGCACGCGCTGTTGAACATAAGGTATCTTGATGTATTTCAAATCAGCAACAGCAGCGATACGTTCGCCAAGTCCCAGCGTCGTGAGCAGCGAGCAATGGACGGTGGTAAACACCGCTGCACGCTGGACGGGCGTACGGACTACGGAACCGTGGGGCAATCCCTCGGGCAGTGACTCTCCGCGAGGCACGAGCAGATAGGAATGGAGCACCCTACCTTCTTTCCACGGGTTGCGGATGACCGCCTCCGTATAGCCGTCGTGACGGACAATGGTCAGCAGCGAGGCATACTTCAGTTGTAGCGTATCACCGTCGGCCTGTGGTGAGCTTTGACGCCCACCACAAGCAGACAGCAACACGGCTATCAGCGCAAACAACCATTGCCCCTGAAGCTTCTTCATGTTTAGTAATTAACAGTTACTATGCTGGGGTTAAGCACAATGCGCGTAGGACTGACACCACACTCAAAAGTGGCAGAAACGGTGTTGAAGTCGTCAGCGTAGATGTTCACATAGCCATTGGAGGTATAGTCGGGATAGGTACCCCACTCACTGGTAACCATCTTGTAGGAAGCAATGATGACATAACCTGTAACGGGGTCAATCTCGATAGCTGCGGGATATTCGATATCCTTGGGCTGATATGAGCTCAGCGTGCCAGAAGACACGTCGTACATCGAATAGCTGACACCGTCGCCGCCATAAGGAGTGTTATAAGTCAGGATGGTCTGGCCATAGGCAGCCATACCCGTTGCGTTGGGAACGACCTGAGTCACCGTGCCATACGAATAACGATACACACCAGCATGTTCCTGAGCATAGTCAGGAGCAGGACCATATACGCCATAGTCGAGGAAATAGAAGCCTGTACCATAGATGGCAATGGTCTGAGGGTTGCGGATGTTCTCGTTCGTCAGCGTTTCGGTCTCGCTTGTAGCAATATTGATTTTCGAGATAGAGGCATTGCCGTAGCCATAGTCAGAGTTGGCCACATACATGATGCCATCAGAGGAAATGGCGACACCCTCGGGATAAGAACCCACCTGGTACTTCTCCTTCAAAGCAAAGTTTACAGTATCGATAGCGGCCACGTAGCCACCAAAGGTTGAGACGTAGATGTTACCTTCATAGGCGGCAATACGACGAGGACTTTTACCTCCCTGCTCACCCAGCATAGTTGCATCGGTCGTCTTGATGGTGTGCAACACTTTCAAAGTCTTGGCATTGGTGACAAACACGCTATTCTCACCGTCAACAACGATGTACAGCTTGTCGCCATAGCGCAAAGCGTCGTTGGCGGTCAGGCCGAGTTCCATACCGTTGCTCTCCTTGAAAATATTCAACGTGTTCTTTTTGGTAGCATACTCAAAATAGGTCAGGGCACTGTTAATGCCTGACGACTGACTACCTGAACAAACCACATAGACACCACTGTTGACCCACACTTGTTCTGTACCGTGATTTTCAACGTCGTCATTCTCACATGCAGTGAAGAGGGCTACGCCCAACAGCATCACTGCCAAATTCAACATCTTTTTCATTTTTGTTTTTGTTTTTGAAATAATTAAAATTTATAATTGACTGTTAACTGATAACTCCTGCCTGGCATAGGGTAATTGCGGACGATTTCGTACTGCTCGTCGAACAGGTTCTTCAAATCAAATCTACCCGTCAGCACATTATTCCCCCAGCGGAATTCGCGCCACAGACACAGGCCGAACTCGCTGTATCCGTCAATGCGTGTGCCGTCGTAGTGTTCATTGTTGGCCCACCGGCTGCTCATGCCCAGCGCGTGAAGCGTGACGTTGACCCACGGATTCTCGTAGCTGACAGAACCTCCTGCCGTATGCTGCGGCAGATAGGCTACCTGCTTTTTGTAGTGGGGCGACTCGCTGTCGGTCATGTTCATGGCACGCTGAAAGCTGTAGTTTGCTGCCAACGACAGTCGATGGTCATCAGCCACCTGCCACGCAGCACGCACGTCCACATCAACACCATAGACATCGACCTTGCCCAGATTGACGCAGTTCCACACAAACATATCCCTTGGAACGGCAACAATCATGTCTTTCACACGATTGTAATAGCCGTCGAGAGATGCCTGAAGGCTGATGGCTGACACCTGATGTTGATACGTTGCACCCAAATTCAACTGGTTGGCACTCTCGGGTTTCAAGTCCGGACTGCCGTAGTGGTAATAGTAGCTCTCGTTGAACGTGGGTGAGCGGAAAATGTTCTTATAGGACGCTCGCACATACAGCGATTCGTCTTCCGTCAAGCCGTAGGAAACGGACAAGGACGGCGACAACCGGCGCATGTTGCGGGCACTATAGCCTTCCTTCGAATCATTCAGGTAGAGCGAATACAGCAGGCGGCCCGTCATCGTCAATCGTTTGGCGTGATATTTGGCTGTGGCACTTTGCAGCACCGTATGACGATAGGGTTTGCCCACCACCGTACGCATCGATGAACCGTTGAGGTTGTTGAAACTGTAATCGGCCGAATAGTCCAACGACCACTTGTCGTGAGGCACATACAGCAAGGCAACAGATGTGTACACCTCGCGCTGCCAATAACTGGCATCATTCACTCCGCCAGGCATCAACTCGTCCTTGAAAACACTTTCATTCCAATTATATTTCGCATGAACCTTCATCGACAGCTGCTCACCCCAGCGCGTCTGATACAGCAACTGTCCGAAGGCATTACGGTCGCGCAACGTCTCGCCACTCACATTGGTATAATAGTGTACCTGGCCGGGCAGTTGGCGGTCGTTGTCGTAATAGTACACCTTGCCCGTCAGCCTGTTCACCTTATTTATATCATACACGAAGTTCACCTCCGCGTGGCCCTGATTCATACGGCTGTGCGTACGGCGGTCGTGCTGGGTGACGTTTCCGTTCTGGATGTCGTAGGGATAGTCGTTTTCGGCATAGGTGTACTCGCCGACGACACTGAAACCAAACCTGTCTGTCACGTTCTGGTCGTAGCGCACAAAGGGACTCACATAGCCGAAAGAGCCTACCTTCAACTGGGTAATCAGGTGGGGTTGCAGATTGTCGTTAGGCATTCGCAGCGTCTCTATATGTAACACAGCGGGTGTCGACGCCTGTCGCGCAGGGATGAAGATGTCGTCGTTGTCGCCAATGGTCAGCATCAGGTGTTCCACGTTTTCCAGCGAATAGCGTCCGAGGTCAATCTCGCCACTCTGACAGTCCGAGAGCATCACGCCGTCGTAACACACACCCGTATGCTTGGCACCGAAGCCACGTACAGACACTGTCTTCATACCTCCTGCGCCACCATAGTCGCGCAATGTGATACCAGGCAAACGGTGAAGGGCATCAGCCATATCCGTCACGCCCATCGTCAACATGTCCTGACGGTCTAACAACTGCATCGGAGCCGTACTTTTCAGCGCGTGCTGGCGGCGAGACTCAGTGACGGTTACCTCTTCCAACTGGTGAATCCGGTTGGTAATGGTGTCCGTCTGCGCCGAAGCACACACCGTCAGCATCCAAAGTAGGAAAGATGTCAAACACTTCTTCATTGCACCATCAGCCCATATCTACAGTTATTTCATATATTTCCGTCGTAGAATCACTAACAGCAACTCCATTGGCTACACGCAGGCCAACAGCCCAAACGATGAAGCCAGCAGCATCAACGACAACCAGTTGGCGACGCTTCTCAAAGAGCGTCATCTTGCGGTCAGTCATCAGGTCGCTCAGCAATTTACGCCCCTTCATCCCAAAAGGTTGCATACTATCGCCCTCCTCCACTCTGCGAACAGTCAGCGGGAAGTGTACCTTAGCAGCATCGAGCGTAGCGATAAGTGGTTCTTTCGATACATAAACAGCCGTTTTCCGCAACACAAAACGTACGGTTTCATCCAAGACATACGTCCCCTCCTCAGGAATCCGCATGGGTTTGAACGGTTTCAGCGAGGGCTCAATAATCAGCCGCTCACGATCCTTCAAGACATCATAGCCTTGTTCAGAATGCACGATTCCACCGCATTCCGCGTCTAAGAACTGACGCACCTGACTGCCGTTGAAACCGTAGTTTTTGAGCCATTCATATATTACATATTCACTTGAATGGAATTTCTCCAATTCGCTCAGTTCAAGTATGTTACGCTTTTTATAATCACCAAGCAGCACATCCAGCACCGTCTGTGCTTCACTCACGTTCTCCGCCATCCGCTGAATATTGTCGGAAACTGCAGGGTTCAGTTCACGAAGCAAGGGCAGTACCTGTAAGCGCACCTTATTCCGCAGAACGTCAGCCTCCAGATTCGTGCTATCCGTGACGTATTTTTGTCCCCTCTTTGCCAAATAATCCTCGATTTCTGCCCTCGAAACACACAAAAGTGGTCGTAAAATAGAACCATTTCGTGGTTGAATACCCGTCAAACCACGTAATCCGGTGCCTCTGACTAAGTTCAAAAGTACCGTTTCCACAGAATCATCACGGTGGTGAGCCACACAGATGCCAGCGGCACCAATATCCTCACGCAGCTGTTCGAACCATTTATAACGCAAGTCTCGCGCCGCCATTTCAATGCTTATTTTGTGCAGTTCGGCATATTCTCGCGTATCAAAATGGGCACGATGCAACTCAACGCCAAGCTTCTGACAAAGTTCCGCGCAAAAGGCTTCGTCCCTATCTGACTCGGCTCCACGCAAATGGAAATTACAATGAGCAGCGTGTATCTGATAGCCAGCCTCCTTGAGCAACAAAAGCAATGCAACACTATCTGCACCACCGCTTAAAGCGACTAAATATAAATCATTGGCATTAAGCAGTTTATGCTTTTTGATATATATCTCAACCTTACTCCACATAAAGCACCAAACCCTTCAGGTATTCGCCCTCGGGATGATAGATATTGATGGGATGATCGGCAGGCTGATGCAGCTGATGCAGGATGCGCACCTTACGCTTGGCAAGGGCTGCTGCCGTGAAAACCGCATTACGAAAATGGTCTTTCGTGACCACCTGTGAACAAGAGAACGTAAAGAGAATTCCACCCTTCTCTATCTTCTCGAAAGCCTTCTGATTCAGGCGGGTGTAGCCCTTCAGCGCATTGTGTAACGCACCACGGTGCTTGGCAAAGGCAGGCGGGTCGAGGATGATGAGGTTGTAAGAGGTAAGAGGTGAGAGGTGAGAGGTGAGAGAAATGTTCTCAAGGAACTTAAAGGCATCTTCGCAGAAGGCCTCGTGGCGAGGGTCGTTGGGAAAGTTCAGTTCCACGTTTTGTTTCGTCAGTTCGATGGCTTTTGCCGACGAATCCACGCTATGCACGAGTTCAGCACCACCTCGCATGGCATAAAACGAGAAACCACCCGTATAGCAGAACATATTCAGCACACGCTTGCCACGAGCATAGTGCTCCAGCAACGAACGATTCTCACGCTGGTCAACAAAGAAGCCCGTCTTCTGGCCTTTCAACCAGTCTACACGGAACTTCAAACCGTTCTCCGTAGCAATGTTATCATCGCTTCCTCCAACGAGGAATCCATTCATATCATCAGCCGTCATAAACGGCAACGTGGTCTCACTCTTATAATAAATATGTGAAATCCTCGATTCCATCACATCCTTCAGTGCGCGGGCTATCTCCTTGCGACACAGGTGCATACCGATAGAATGTGCTTGCATAACGGCAGTTTTGTCGTATACGTCGATAATCAAGCCTGGCAGATTGTCTCCTTCGCCATGAACCAATCGGTAGGTATTGTTATTGGGGTTGTCGGCAATACCAATGGCTTGGCGCATCTTCAAGGCTGACGAGAGGCGGGAATGCCAGAATTCATCGTCAATCTGCACGTCAGAAAACGACAGTACGCGGACGGCAATAGAGCCTTCCTGATAGTGGCCAACTGCGATAAAATCGCCTGAATTGGTCACCACGCGCACTACTTCGCCTTCCGTAATGCCCTCGTCAATGCTGGCAATAGCACCCGAGAACACCCACGGATGGAATCTTTTAAGACTCTCTTCCTTACCTTTACGCAGCCGTACTTGTTTCATCATTATCAACCTTTATCAGTTCGTAATCACCCGTCTGCTCCAGTCGCATCAGCTCTTCGTAGAGCATGATGCACGACCAGGCATCCGTAGCAGCATAGCGTTTCTGCTTGTCCTGCAAGATGTCAGCCTCCCAATTCGTCAGCTGTTCTCGCTTCGAAATCTTCTGTGCAAAGAAGTTGGCATAGAGTTTCTGAAGACTCAGGTCCTCCACTCCAATTTCGCGCACATGATCCTGTAAATCAATGAAATAACCTGCGTTGAAATCGCCCAATTTGTGCAACGACAGCAGGTCATCACGCAAGGAGAGGCCAATCTTAGGCACCTGCTTGTCCTCCAACAAACGCTTCACCGACGGAGACATTCCCAACTGGTTCAGACGGAAAAGAAAGCATACGTCGTATGACGACACCTGCAGGAGCGCCACCTGATGCGTCTCTCCTTTCTTAAAAGAAGGACGCGTTTCAGTATCAATTCCCAATATAGGCTGAGACAGCAGATAGTGCACTGCCTTGTCAGCATCACGCTCTGTCAGAACCACCACAATGCGCCCCTCAAAGAGCACGCGAGGAAGTGCTGCAATCTTTGCCTTGTCGAATTTATTATATATCGTTTTCGTCATTCGGGGTGCAAAGTTAATAATTAAAATTGATAATTGATAGTTGATAATTGATAATTATTTAAAAAAAACTACCTTTTTATGATGAAATCTAAGAAATAGTTAGTAATTTTGCACCTTATAAACGAAAAAACAGGTCAACATGGCAAAAAAGAAGACAAGCAAAGCCTCAGAAAAAAGAGCCTCATCGATTGGAGAGGCATTGGGCTTTAACAACATATTCCACAACGAGCGCCTTAACTTTGTGTTCGGTTTCCTATTGTTGCTCATCGCAGGTTATCTGATATGGGCCTTCGTGTCGTATTTGGTAACAGGAGCCGCAGACCAAAGTCTGATAGAGACGCCTCGCGACGGTGAGATACTGAACGAGCACCGTGAATTCCAAAACGCCTGTGGCAGCATCGGAGCCTACGCCTCGTGGTTCTTCATCAAGCGTTGCTTCGGACTTCCGGCATTCCTCATCCCCATTTTCCTGTTGTTGCTGGCAGTCAACCTGATGCGCGCCTACAAGGTTGGACTGCTGAAGTGGTTTATGTGTCTGACTATCTTAATGATATGGGGTTCCATCACTGCTGCAAAGTTCCTGACGCCATTCTTTGAGAATGCCTGCTACAATCCTGGCGGCGACCACGGTCTGGCCTGCTGCCAGCAGATAGAAGGCCTCATCGGCACACCAGGTCTGACGGCTATTCTGGCACTGACGGCTATAGCCTTCTTCACGTATCTGAGCATGGAGACCATCATCATTCTGCGTAAGATAATGAATCCGCTTCATTACTTGAAGAAGATTCCTATGACCATCAATGTTGGCGATGGTGACAACGAACCAGCAGACAACAACACCGAAAACAGCCGCGTCTACGACAATCCTCAAACCGAGGAAGTTATCTTCGACCTTGGAAACGACCAGAAACAAGCTGAAAAAACGAGCCATATTGTCGACAACTCTTACGAGGAACCCGACGAAACGCCCCAGGAAACGGATGATACCGAGTTTGTTATTGAGGGAACCGAAGAGGAGGAAACTGCTGACGGTAAGAATCTGGCAGGCAACTATGGTGACATCTCGACCCCCTACGACCCCAAGCGCGACTTGGAGAACTACCGCTATCCGGAACTCGACCTGCTACAGCAATATGAGAGTGACGGCAAGCCGTTCATCGATATGAACGAGCAGAACACCAACAAAAACCGCATTGTCGACGTGCTGCGCAACTTCGGTGTAGAAATCAGCAGCATCAAGGCCACCGTAGGTCCTACCATCACACTTTACGAGATTACCCCAGCCCCTGGCGTGCGTATCTCACGCATCCGTAACTTGGAGGACGATATTGCCCTGTCGCTGTCGGCATTGGGCATTCGTATCATTGCACCCATTCCTGGCAAGGGAACTATCGGTATTGAGGTGCCTAACGCCAAGCCAGCTACGGTGTCCATGCGTTCTATCCTTGACTCCAAGAAATTCCAGGAATCAACGATGGAGCTGCCTTGTGCCGTTGGTAAGACGATTACTAACGAGGTCTTCATGTTCGACCTCGCCAAGGCTCCACACCTGCTCGTTGCTGGTGCTACTGGTCAGGGTAAGTCGGTTGGTCTGAACGCCATCATCACCTCTTTATTATATAAGAAGCACCCTGCCGAGTTGAAAATCGTGCTCGTCGACCCCAAGAAGGTAGAGTTCAGCGTCTATTCGAGCATCGAGAAGCACTTCTTGGCCAAAGTGCCTGACGACGAGGCAGAACCCATCATCACTGATGTCACCAAGGTGATTCGCACGCTCAACTCGCTGTGTAAGGAGATGGACACCCGTTACGACCTGCTGAAGATGGCTCAGGCCCGTAACATCAAGGAATACAACAAGAAATTCATCGACCGCCAGCTCAATCCTGAGCACGGCCACCACTTTATGCCGTATATCGTCGTTGTTATCGACGAGTTTGGCGACCTCATTATGACCGCTGGCAAGGAGGTTGAACTGCCTATCGCTCGTATCGCCCAGCTGGCGCGTGCCGTAGGTATCCACATGATTATCGCCACCCAGCGTCCTACGACGAATATCATCACAGGTACCATCAAGGCTAACTTCCCAAGCCGTATAGCCTTCCGCGTGGGTGCTATGATTGACTCGCGCACCATTCTTGACCGACCGGGCGCCCAGCAACTGGTAGGACGAGGCGATATGCTCTACTTGAACGGTGGCGAACCTGTCCGCGTACAGTGTGCCTTCGTGGATACGCCCGAGGTCGAGCGCATCAACAAGTTCATCTCTGACCAGCAAGGCTACCTCAGTGCCTTCGAACTGCCAGAGCCCGATACCGACGACGGAGAAAGTGGCGAGAGCCGTGACGTGGATATGCAGCATCTTGACCCGATGTTCGAGGATGCCGCCCGTCTGATTGTCCGCGAACAAAGCGGAAGCACCAGCTTGATTCAGCGTAAGTTCGCCATTGGCTACAACCGCGCAGGACGCCTGATGGACCAGTTGGAGAAGGCCGGTATCGTAGGACAGGCTCACGGTTCGAAGCCTCGCGAAGTATTAATCATGGACGAAACAAGTCTCGAAAACCTTTTATCACAATGGAAATAAAGAATAAATATGCTCGATGGTTCAGCCGTCGAGGGGCTATAGCCCTTATCATGGCACTCATTGCGGCAATGCCCGTTAGTGCCCAGTCTGCCAAGGAAATACTCGACAAGGCAGCAGCAGTCGTATCAGCCAAGCAAGGCGCGCAGGCCAATTTCGCCATCGTTGGCCTAAACATGAACACCAGCGGCACCATTGCCATCAAGGGTCGCAAGTTCCGTGCCACGACCCCAGATGCTGTCATCTGGTATGACGGAAAGACGCAGTGGACGTACATGAAAAAGAACGACGAGGTGAACATTGCCACTCCCAACGAAACCCAGCAGGCAGCCATCAATCCCTACAACTTCATCTACATGTACAAGAGCGGCTACAAGTACACGACTGAGAAGAAGGGAAGCAACTATATTGCCCACCTGACGGCCAACACCCAGAAGTATATCGTGGAGATGTACATCACCATCGACCAGAAGTCGTACATCCCGTCGCAGATACGCTACCGTACTGCCAAGGGCTGGACAAACATCGAAATCAGCAACTTCAAGCAGATGCTAATTCCCGATGGAACCTTCCGTTTTAACGCCAAAGAGTACCCCAACGCAGAAGTCATTGACTTAAGATAAACCGTGCTCGACGGTTCTGCCGTCGAGATTAACCATACGCCAACATGAACAAGATTCAACTATTCTTCCTGCTTCGCAAGAACACCAAACTCAGTGTCAAGCGCCACCCGATGTTCGAAGCCAACCAATACGGCAAGTTCTTCGGCTACCTCGCCGTCGCCATTATGGCCATTGAATTCATTGCGTTAGGAACCTTTCTGGGCTGGATAGCCGCAAAGGAAGACGCCCCAGAGGCACTCTTCTTTGCCTTACCCTTCATACTGATTGTCGACTTCGGTATGCGCTTTATGGCCCAGCAGACGCCGATGATGCTGGTGAAGCCCTATCTGCTCACACCCATTAGCAAGTATTCGGCCATCGAGTGTTTCCTCACCTCACAGCTTCTCGACTCAGGCAACCTGTTCTGGATGACTTTCTTCCTGCCTTACGTATTCATTGTCTGGTGCGGAGGAATGACCACCTGGGCAGCCATCGGAATGCTCGTTCTGTTGCACCTGATAATCCTCGTCAACAGCCAGTGGTACCTGCTTGTGCGCACACTCGTCAATCAGAGCCTGTTTTGGTGGGCACTGCCCATTGCCTTCTATGGTGCGCTCATCCTGCCAATCTTCGTGCTGCCGGAAGATATGCTCGACAAAATATTCGATGGAATCGGTAGTTTTATCAGCAGCAGTGCCTTCACATGGTGGACGTTCCTCGTCTTTGCCGTATTGTTCTGCGTGCTGTTCATGATTAACCGCAAACTGCAGATGAGCCTCGTTTACGATGAAATATCAAAACAGGAGAAAACGAAGCTGAAGACCGTCTCAGAATTCAACGCCCTGAACCGCTTCGGACAGATTGGCGAATACCTGAAACTGGAAATCAAGAGCACCATGCGCAACAAGGCCATCCGCTCGCGATTCATACAAGGTGTCTGCTTCATCACGTTCTTCTCGCTGATGATAGCCTTTGGCGATATGTACAGCGGGCGCTTCTCACGCAACTTCTTCTGCCTCTACGCCTTTGTGTTCTTCGGTGCCGTCAACCTGACGAAAGTGATGTGTCCAGAAGGCAACTACATCGACCTACTGATGGTGCACGAGGAGAATATCCTGACGTTGCTCCGTGCCAAATACTATTACTACAGCGGCATCCTGTTACTGCCCTTCCTGCTGATGCTGCCAACAGTCATCACGGGTCGCATCTCCATCCTGATGATTCTGGCCTACATGCTGACCGCTATGGGACCCGTCTACTGCATGTTGTTCCAGTTGGCTGTGTTCAACAAGGACACCCTACCCCTGAACGAGAAGATAACGGGCAAGAACCAGATGGAAAACAAGTGGCAGGGCATCCTGTCGTTGGTGGCTATGTTTGCACCTGTCGTCATGGTGTTCATTTTCGAGGCCATCTTCGACGCCACCATTGCTTACATCTTGCTGATTGTCATTGGTTTGGCGTTCGCAGTGACTGAACCCATGTGGTTGCGCAACATCTATCGTCGCATGATGGTACGTCGCTACACCAACCTTGAAGGCTTCCACGCAACGAGGTAAAAGAAAAGGATAAAAAAGTCCTTAAGTCCTGTAGTCCTTGCAAAAAAATGAAGACAGTACTGATTCAGGTGGGCAAGACGGTGAACAAGCACTTCATAGCCGGCATCAACGACTATGTGGAGCGCGTAAACCACTACATGCCCTTCGAGGTCGTCACCATTCCTGAACTGAAGAATACGAAGAATCTGACGGAAGACCAGCAGAAACAGGCCGAGGGCGAGCTGATTCTGAAACAGCTACAGCCTTCCGATACCGTAGTACTGTTGGACGAACACGGCTCCGAATACCGTAGCATTGAGTTTGCCCGCTGGCTGGAACAGAAGCGCAACACCGCACGCCGTCTTGTCTTCGTCATTGGCGGACCCTACGGATTCTCGAAGGACGTCTATGCGAGGGCTAACGAACAGCTAAGCCTTTCGAAGATGACCTTTTCACACCAGATGATTCGCCTGACCTTCACGGAACAAATCTATCGCGCGTGTACGATAATAAAAGGAGAACCCTACCATCACGAAT
>Ga0247609_10004452_pt1 | contig 13926 bp, 7 predicted proteins | sample 172DNAGHGlowgp2_FD_193487 | JGI IMG/M metagenome (GOLD analysis project Ga0247609, IMG submission 193487) | Sheep rumen microbial communities from Palmerston North, Manawatu-Wanganui, New Zealand - 1728 DNA GHGlow gp2 | ecosystem: Host-associated > Mammals > Digestive system > Stomach > Rumen ...
TTTGATTTTCAGAATAACACAAATATGCAACCTATTGCACAGTCTTTGATTAACTTCTTAGATAGAAATCTTGGGTTACTGTTTTATGATGCAGCTTGTATTCAACAGAATCCAGAGGTATTGTTTTATCAATCTATGAGACCAGAAGCTATGGCTGGTAATAAAATGGCTATTGATTCTTATGGTTATTCGGATAAAGCACCATCTTTATTCCAGCAATTCTAAGAGGTGATTTTATGATTATCTTTGGTAGTCCAGACGCACTGAAATATTGTAAGAGTAGAGTAGTTATAAATTCTATAGTAAACTTCAACACAATGTTTGAGTGTGTTCCTCAACTCATGTATCTGAATCCTTATCGTAATAATCAATATTACGGTAATACAAATTGTTATGAGTTCGACATGTGGTATGTAAACTATCTAGCTTCAACACCAGAAGCATTTAGAGAGTTTATCAATCTAATGAGAGAAGCTTATAACGGTAAGAACATTTGGATATTGGTAGACTTTTCTACTGAGACTGCATCAAATGTAGTTGAGACATTGATTAAGTATATTATGGAAACTTATGGATATGCTTGTAATGTTGCTCATACTCCAGATGATACAGAAAACTTTGTAGAAGGACAGTTCTCACCAATGGGTATTCAAATGTTTGATGCTCATATGGAAAACTATCTTCAATATTTTGGAGGTAGAGGACTTGAATCTGACCCAGAATAGAGGTGATTATAATGAATGAGTTATATAAGAAGACCTTATATACTATAAATGCAAAATGGCTTATTCACGAAATCTTTGAATATGATATCTCTAAAGCTAATATATCCATACTATTACAGTATGGATATATTTCTCCACAAGAGTTTAATATGTATTCTCAGATGAATAGAATGCAAAGACAAATTGCAATTGGTAGACTACAGCAGAATCCTATGTATTCTTCTGCTATTAGTAGAGGATTTGAAGAAGCTAGAAAGAATCTAATAATCTCTAACAATATCAAAGAAGATGACATTGTATCTATTAAGAAAGATGCACTTTATGTAATGAATAGACTGAATGTGACAGACTTCGGTAATATTCACTTTACACTTCGAGGAACATACTCAATGTTCTTGATTTGTATGGGATTAGAGATATACTTCTTCTGGGATGAAAGAACTGATAATTATGATATTCAGATTAAAGGTATTAGTGATGATAAGTTATATCTTCACGAAGCTTTCATATCTATTATATGTGATATCTTGAGAAATGTACAAAAGCAAGATATTCAATCTGCAATGATTATGATTAGTCAGATTAGAGAGAAGTATGATAACGGAGAACTTCCTACAGAATGCTATAGAGAATTTAATTCTTCATCATGTTATAGACTTAAGAATATGGGTTATGGTGTTATAGATTTGACTCAGGATGAAATGCTGACTCTGTTACCATATATTGACAAGTCTTATAATTGTGCATTCTTATTAGAGCTTCATAAGATTCTGATGGAAATGATGTTTACTAGATAAGGAAAAACGTGCTCTTTGTAGCACGTTTCTTTTTTGTCTTAATAGTGGAACTTTAATATAAAGATTCTTGTAAAGAAGGAGGAAACAGTATATGTCAACAAACTTTTTAAATAGACGTATGGACTTAGAGCATATCTATGGAAAACATTTTATAAATGATAATATATTTGAAATGGTTAATATGCTTAAAATGGATACAAGTTATCCAGTTAAACTGTCTGGTAAGATAATTAAATTATTTACAGCGGCTGTATCATATCCATTTTATAAACATGACGGTAGTGATAATTTTGCTGGAGATGACTGGTTACTTATAAATACAGAAGGCGAAGTAATTCTTAGAGTAAAGTCTGAGAATATTTATGACTTTGCTGGTAGAATTATTGATAATAATATTGGTGATGAAAAAGCATATCCTGCATCGCCGAGTGTATTTACACAAAATGATTATGTAATGGTGATTATCGATTTTGATGATGATAATGCTATAGGCTCACCATCTATTCATCTTTGTTCTCAGACTAATTTTGAAAATTTCATTACAGGTAATTCTGATGGTGGTGGTAATATTAAATTATTTGATATTACTGGAGATGAAGAAGTAGAATCTATGGAGAATCCAATAGATACTGAAGTGTTTGGGGAAGCTCAGATATTTGAATCTAATAATGAAGGAAAAGAACCAAGTAAAAGAAAGTATTCTATAGTTCGTAATAGTAATGATAATGTATTATATCATACCCCTACTACAAAAACTATAGAAGAGAATACAATTTATAATGCTATTCCAGTAGCTAATGTAAATACTATAAATGTAAATAAACTAAACACTTCTATTCAAAACTATATCATTCCTACTACAAATGTACAAAATGTACCTAAAGGATATGATACTGTAGACTGGTTTACAACTTATTATACTATGGAAGGACAAGTAAGTGATGAGTTTATATCTGAATTTACACTATCAAATGATGAATTAACTAACTCAGCTTTATTTGGTAAAGGATATATAAATCGTCTTTATAATTCTTTAGACTCAGATAAACGTGATGAATATTGTTATGTAATAGGTGTTGACTCTCCTAATAATCGAAAAACTATAGAAGGTTTAGAAGAGTCATTGGTAGCTTATCCAATTAAAAAAGATACAAATAGATTTGCTGTATTATCTACAATAAAAAATAGCTCTATTACATGTGGTGGTAAAAATGTAAGTATCTATTCAGACGATATGTCTAATTATGATAGTACATATTGGACTAGTGATAATCTAAATGGTTTTGGCGTATATCATCATAATGTTACTGATAGCCCTAAAAATACAAATATAGATATTTGTATTGATGGAGATGGTAAAGCAGCTACTAAAACAATGCAGTATTTATATGAATCATTTTATTTAAATTCTGGCGATAGAGATTATCATTATAGAATTACACTTAAAAGTACAAATGATTGTATAGCTCAAGTTAATACAGACACTAATTTAAAGTATGCTAAACGCTTTATAGAATTCTTTGGTAATAATGATATTAACTATATAAACACTATGAAAGCTAACTGTAATATATTACCAAATAATAGAAACAGTAGATATGGTATAACAGCTTATAACGATGCCGAATCTTCTTATGATGATAACCATTCCTTGATTTGTGTTGTCACAATGTATCCATCAAATTTTGAAAGCACGTTATTTGATACTGGATTTGAATCTAAGACAGATAATATACACGATATAACTACAACAATATTTGATGATAGAATTCCAATATATAATATGTATGATGAAGATAATAGAATTCTTGCATATGAATTATTGAATCTTCATTTAAATAGTACTAATCCATTTACAGTTAACTCTACAATTAATTCAAAAACAACTTGTCAGACAAATGGACAAACTATTGAATATAATTGTAGAGCTAGTAAAAGAATAAATAATAATACTCATCTTAATAGTATCTTAGCTGAATATAAAAACGAGGGAGATAATGAACATCCTTCTTATCCACATGGTCATTATCATTTATTAACACCTGTATGTAAACTAAAGCTTTTAACTATAAATACTCCATATTATGATAATACACCACCGAGTTATAACAATGCAGAAATTGCTACTCAAACATTTATAATTGATAGACAAATTGAATTTGCATCTGATTATATATCTGCTGGTGCAGATAACAAATACTATATAACTATAGATGGTACTAATCATAAGCTATATAGAATAAATCCGAATTCTAATATATTTGAATTCGAAGAAGTTACTACATCTAACTTTAAATATATTGATTCCTATAAAGGTAACTTTGAATACTATTATTATTTAAATAATAATGATAATAAAGTATATAGAATTAAATATCATTTTGCTCCAACAGGAACATTCAATGTCAATACTGTAGAAGATTACGATTATATTACTAAGCCAGTATTCTTATTTGAAATGAATACAATTAGTGGTGATAACGTACCGAATGATTTATGTACATTCTTTGTAAATGCTTATGTAAATATGACTATAGTAAATAAGCAAGAAGTTACAGAACATACATTACAAGAAGCTGTAAATGAATTCAATGGTTATGTAAATAATAGTAACTTTGGTGGAATAATAAAGTATGTTGTCGATAGATATAAAATACACCCATATATTCCATCTGGTGATGATAGATTTATCAATTACACTGCTAGATATAATAGTGGCTCTGTAATAACTAAAGGAAGTTATCAATTAGTTGATTATGATTATAAAATCTATCATCCTAGTGCTAGATATTCTAACCAAGTAATTAAATTAAAAGACGTGGTTGGAAATGAACGTGCTATACCAGAAAATAGAATAGTGCCTCATGTTTCTAATACAAAGATTAATGGTAGTCTTGTATATGATAGCATTGCTTATTATAATAACTTTATTAAGTCTATTAAAACTACAGACAAATTTAATAAGTATGTAATGAAGTATGTAAATGGTTGTGGTATAAGAAAAGAATATTATGAGAACAGTTCTTTATACGATTTCTATATGTATATATGTAATAGAGATGTTGGCAAAGCATTCAACAGTCCAGAATCATTCATTAATAACACAACTGACAATTTAGCTTTATTCTCTAAAGAAAATATATTAAAGATAAAAGCAATTGATACAATTAACAATAAATTTTTGGATGAGAACAATACAGAAATCAGTATCGCATCTTCTCTATTCTTTAAAAGAGATATAAATACTAAGAACATGTTTGGTTATAACCAGATAACTATTCTTAAGTCAGATGATACAGATGCTACAGATATTTATAATTCTAGAGATGAAATTAAAGTTAATGTAGAACAAACTGGCGATAAGACTGTATATAGTATCTCTATCAGTGATGGTAATCCTTACTCTGTATCTTTAATTCCATTCAATGGTTCTCTAGGAGAAATCAGTGTTGATTTTATAGAATGGAATACTTTATTGTTAGCCTTAAATAACAATAATAAAGTAGATGTATTGTCTAGTTCATTACTAGATATTAAACATGAATTAAATGAATGGATTAATGATATGGGTCAGAATGTAAATAGTAATGTAACTATAGCTGAAAATAATGAAACTACGACAATAGCTAATGGAACTACACCATATCATCCAGAACATGCTACTAATGCTGTATTTGATGATAAACATGGATTATATGAATTCCATGAAGGTTGCGGATATAATGATTATCCAGATAACTATAATAAATATAGAAATTTAAATAATAGAGGTGTTCTAGTATTTGAATCTGATGACTTTCAAACTATAGAACATAGAACTGGTAAAACTGGCGAACAACCGTCTGAATATACATATGAACTTATAAGAGGAGAAATATATCCTAAGCGTATGTATATAAATTCCAATGGTATTCTTTGTACAAAAGAATATTTTGATGCAGAACAAGATGAAACTAGTCAGGATTATAATAATACTATTGCTGGTTTAATTAAACGTATAGAAGCACTTGAAGAGGTTATTCAGTATATTCAAATTCAAGAATAATATAAGAGAGACCCATCATCTGGGTCTCTCTAACATTATATTAAAATATTAAAGGAGGTATTTGTATGCTTAAAGGCGTAGATATTTCTAAATGGAATGGTAGTATTAACTTTTCCAAACTCAAGGGACAAGTAGATTTTGTTATTATCAGAGCTGGATATGGTAAACTTACTTCTCAAAAGGATGAACGCTTTGAAGAATATTATGCTGCTTGTGAAAGGTATGGTATTCCAAAGGGTTGTTACTGGGCATCTTATGCTACATCTGGTTCTGAAGCTGTTCAAGAAGCTAAAGCTTTTCTTTCTTGTGTAAAAGGTAAGAAGTTTGAATATCCTGTTATGTTTGACTATGAAGCATTTCCAGGAGCAGAAAGACAGAAGAATAAGTCTGTCTCCAGAGCAGTAATTACTAACTTCATGGATACTGTAAAGAATGCTGGTTATTATGTAGGTCTGTATTCTTACTATTCTATGTTTAGAAGCTTTATTCCCAGTGATATGCAAGATGGTAGATATGATATCTGGCTTGCACATTATGCTTCTTCTACTTCTTATACTGGACATAAGATGTGGCAGTATTCCTCTAAGGGAAGACTTAATGGAATCTCTTGTGAATTCGATATGAACTACTGTTATGTAGATAATTATCCAGAGATTATTCAAAAGGGTGGTTATAATGGTTATACTAAGAATGGTGAAGTTGTAACACCTACACCAGTAATAGAACATACAAATGTAACTTATCCTATTGATTCTTCTACAACAACATATGAACAGAAACATTATGCTTATAGTGATAAGACCCAGTTATCTAAACACTTTAATGTACAAGAGTTCAAGTGTAAGTGTGGTAAACATCATGACATTGTAATTAATACTAGACTCGTTGCTGGCCTTGAAAAGCTATTTGAGAAGTTCAACTGTTCTATGATTATTGTAAACAGCGGATATCGTTGTCCTGAATACGATACTAATATGAATGGTTTTGCTGGTAAACACTCTGTCGGTGATGCTGCAGACGTAGTATTCTATGATAAGAATAAAGCCGTTATTTCTACTAAGAAGATTTCCTGTGCTGCTCAAGATATGGAAGGTATATTCGGTGGTATTGCAAATATCAATAAGACATATACAGCAATCCATCTTGACGTAAGACAGGGTCATAGATGGCTTGGTAATGAGGTTGTTTCTAATAATACTGTTACTAAGGACTTCTACTCTTATTATGGCCTTTCTAAGGAAGATGTATATGGTAGTACACCAGAGCCAGTTGCAGAAACTCCTAAGATTGATACAAGTGTAACATCACTTGTTGCTGGAGCTAAGATTAATCTTAATAATACAAATCTATATGCTTCTTCTACTACATCTAATGTAGCTAGAAAACTATCTGGTGATTATTATGTATATGATGGTCAAGTAATAAGTGGAAGAATTCGTATTACTAACTCTGCTGATAGAGTAGGCAAAGGTATGAGTAATGTAACTGGTTGGATAGATGCTGCATCTGTAACAGCTACTAAAACAGAGGCTGCTCCTAAACCTACTCCAGTTGTAGAAACTAAGAAGGAAGATACTGTTATTACTGCTGGTAAAGAAGTAAAACTTAACAACACACCTCTTTATGCTTCTGCAGGTGCTTCCAGATATTCTTCTAAGAAAACTGGTACTTACTATATATACAGCGATGAAGTAATTAAAGGAAGAATTCGTATTACTAACAAAAAAGAAAATGTAGGAAGAACGCCGATTAATAATTATGTAACTGGTTGGATAGATATATCTGATATTAAGTAATATAAAAAGAACAGGGACGTAAAAGTCCCTGTTCTTATTCTTTGACTCGGAGAACTATTTAGTAATGACTTAATAATGTTAGGAGGTAATTGTATGGAACAGGATAAAGTAATCCTTAATGGAAACGATTTCCCTGATATTACTATGTATTTAAACAACGGAAATCCTACACTGAGAAGTCCATCTTCTGTTTACGAAGTATCTTTAATGCAAACTAAAGAAACACTTTCTGATATTGATAGTTATGGTAGATTCATTAAGAATGCTATTACTCAATTCAGACATAATGGTAGATTCTATAAAGCGTATAAGGCTCATTTAATGGAGCTTGGTTTAGACCATTGTGCTTATTTACACAATGTAAGTTCTGATATGGCAGAGCTTGAAATGAACCATGTTATTCTTACATTATTTGATGTAGCTCTTATGATTTGTGAGCACTATATTAATACATATGGTCAAGTATCTACTTTCCATATTGTAGGTGCTTTAAGAGAAGAGCATAAACATAATAGAGTACCAATCATTATGATGTCTAAAACTGTACATCAGTTATATCATGATGATGAGTTATTCTATGTACATCCTAATCAAGTATTTGGTAAGTGGACTGAACTGATTAGAAATTACTATAATGGTATTACACCAGAGATTTGTAATAAACTGTTATATTATATTAGACTTGCTCTTAAAGAGAAGGAGTCTAATGATAATGAATTGCTCACCCTAGCAAATGAAATTAAGAATTGGAGTGAAAGGAATTATGGAAGTGCTATCTACACAACTGAATCTCCAAACCCTTATCATTATTGGAATAACCCTAATCCTGGTACTGGTTTTTGAGATTAACTTATTCAGGTCATTTAAGAAATGGCTTGAGTTTAAATATGCAGAACTTGAACAGAAACAATATGATATTGATACTCATTTGAATGTAACAGATGATATCGAAACTCGTTTAGATACAGTAATCGAGAGCTGTTTCCAAGAATACTCTTTAATGAATTTAATATATAAGACAGATTGGTATATTAAAGAGGAAGAAGAGATTCAGATTAGTAAAGATATCTGTTCTCTTGTAAGTGAAAGAATATCTCCTGTAATGCTTAAACAATTATCATTGTATTATAAAGAAGAGGCTATTTATGATATCATTGCAAAGCGTGTATATTTCAAAGTAACTAACTTTGTTATTGAGCATAATAAGAATAAACCTCTCTAAGTATTAAAATACTGTAGAAAGGAGGATATGAATGAAGTATAACTATGAATTCGATATGAAGTATACTGATAACCCGTATATAGATATCATTGTACAGTGCGTCAAGATACTTGGTATGAATGCAGTAGTAAAAAATGAAAACCAAGCTCTTCATTATGAAGACGTACGTTCTGCAAAACATGCTACAGATTACATCACTTTCAAAGAAGGTGATTGGAATGAACAGAAAAAAGGTGCTTATTGGGAAGAGAAATACTTTGAGTGGAATAGTTATTACAGAATGCTATACGGATTACCGCCAATGTATACTCTTAACGATGAAAAAGCATATCTTGATGCTACTGGATATGGTGATGAAATATATGAAGATATCGGTAATGCTTGGGTAATTCCAGAACTTTATAAAAGATATTTTATAGATATGAGTCAGTATACACTTCCAGAAGATGTATCTAATGTATTAGATTTGACTGGAAGATATCTACATGAACTTTCATTAGAAGAATTGTCTATGATTGAATCGTGTGGTATTATGAAACAGATTCTATCTGAGTATGGAGAAGACCCTCATTATCAATATATCTATCATTTAGGAGATAAGAGGGTAGATTATTATACCGCACGTAAAGCAGTAAACTTCTCTCTTTTATGGATTCCTTCATTAAATACATTTGATATCATAGAGAATAAGTTTAAGAGAGTATTTGATAGAAACCGTAGATATACTATGGCTACTGTATACTCCGAAGCTTATCGTTTTATGTCATATCATTATGATGCATTTATTGAGATTCTTATTATCATTCAAACAATGGTAGATATGATTTCTGAAGTACAAGAATACATCATTAACAAAGATGTATTTGACTCTAGAACTATCAGATATCTATTTGAATCTTATGGTATTGCATATTATAAAGAAATTCCAGTAAAGTATCAGATTCGTATTATCAAGAACGTTAATACTTTATTAAAGTATAAATCTTCTCATAGAAACATTATTGATATTCTTGAACTGTTTGATGATGATACTATTACTGTATACACATATTATCTTATGAAGACTAAAAAGCTTCATAGAGATAACTTCTTCTTTTATACAGAAGATGATGTAAATCCTAAATATGGTACAGAAAGAGATTATTGGATTGGTCCTAAATCTGATATATCTAATAACAAAGTACCACTAACAAACGTAAAGTATAATGTAGATGAACCAGAATTCATTCAACAATGTGTATATAACTACGAGTTGATTGATGAAGAAAAAGAAGATGAAACTGAAAATCGTAAACTAACAGAAGAACAAGTAGTAGCATCTATGATTGCTAGACCTCTTGCTTCTGTTACAGTATTACAACCTGTCAACAGTTTCATTGATACTTTTATGCGAAATGAGACAGTTAACTGGTTCAATATAACAGAATATAATACTGATACACAAGGCTCTAAATATCTAAGAAAGAGAAATGATTATCTTACTGGATTTGGAGAGGCTATTGCTGAACGAATCAAAAAGTATTTTGATAATCTATGTATTATTACAGATAACTTTGCTTTAAACTCTTATAATTATCGTAGAATTAAGTATGAGTTATATGGTATATTAGGCGTGTTCGATGCTAGTATACTTGAGAGTGAGAATTTTAATACTATGACAGATGCTGAACTTGAACAGTATTTTTATCAAACAGATACTTTAATTACTGACGCATATGTTACTAATCATAATGTATTAAAAAATTCTGGATATGATACATTAGAAGATTATAGAGAAAACAGTTCTGATAGATTTATACTAAATCATAGTATTCCTTATATGACATACTTTGATTATAAACTTGAAGATACTGAAATATATGAGGATGTAGATAATCATATACAAGCATATATATTCCAAAACAATAATAGCTTTACTATTATTCCTCAATTATATCCTGATAACTATGATAAGTGGACTAAGTTATTTAGAGAAACTTATCTAATCGCTGTAAGAAGTTATATAGAGGGCATCTTTACAGATTATGAAATAGATGAGGTTAATAATCCTACACCACAATATATTGGATGGATGGATTTAAACTATGTCGTAGCACAGTTAGGTAAAGGTATTAGTGAATTTGAAATTGGCGATAAGGTAACTACAATAGGTCATGATAATATTCCTATCTATACATCTTCGTATATATACGAGATTATTACTAAAGACATGGTGGGTCAAGAGTTCTATAGAAAGAACTATGACTTATGTTTTCTTAAAGTACCAATCTTAGACCCTAATGCATATAAAATGCTAGAACGTTATGATATGCGTCGTAATTATGATATGATTACGTTAGCAGACCCGTTCTGGGATGGTGTATCTACGTTTGATATTCTTACAGAAGCTGAACGTGAAAAGCTTCATCAATCTAAGAAACAAGAAATCCTTAGTAAAGACTTCACTATTGAACGTACCAAATATATAGGTGTAGAAGCATCTATAGATTTAACTAAGATGTCATATCAGATATGCTACTTTATGAATATGCTATATGATAAGCATAGAGATGAAGAAGCATTAATATTAGATGTAGACCAAGAGCTAGTATCTTCTGGTAGAGCAAGACTGAATGATATACTTACTTTTGCTATAGCATTGAATTATCTATATCAAGGTGTAGAACCAGATAACATTGCATCTGATATGGAAAAGAATATGTATATCAACGGATTCAATTTTGATAATGACTGGAATGATATTTATAACTATCTTGAAAATCAACACCATATCTATAATAACTATCTAAATGACCCTGTAAAAACATATACTTATACAAATGAATTTGGTGAGGAACATACTGTAGAAAATGGTTATGGTATGAACCCACTACAACAGGGATGGAAAACTGAATTATATGAAGATTTTATCATATATGACTTTGGTGGTAAAGATGTCAAATCATATTTAGGTTTTCCTATATATGATTCTAGCACTGGTGAACCTACCAATAAACGTTTACTAAAGAATGATGATAATACACCTAATGATGTAAGAATCGGTGCATTTTTAAGCGGTCGTTATGAACAGTGTGCTGATGATTGTATTACAACAGCAAAGTTTGATTTAGACTTTGGTGCTTCTGATATATGGAATTACAATCTATGTAATGCTGTTAAATATGATTGGAGTACTGGAGAATTTTCTACATTTGATATATCTTGGAAACCTACTCAGTATCCAAATGATGATAACAACTCTCATGGTTTATGGTTATCTACAGATATTCTTAGAGTAATGGATGCAGATGTATCTGATTTGGAAAGATTTGAAATGCTAAAGAAGATATATTATTCTAACACTAATCTATATAACCATTTAACTTATATGATGAGAACAGCTCAATCTAAACGTATGTATGATATTTATAAAGTAGTATATGATTCGTATATGGAAACCAAGATGAATCATGACTTCTATAAACTCATAAATACTAATGGTTCTGCTATATATACAGATAATAATGATGAGAATTCTACTTACTATATCATAGATAGAACCTATTATATTAAAGATAATGAAGGTTTTCCTGTATATGAATTAGTAGATAGTGCTACTGGTGCTACAAAGAAATATTATTTCTCTCATAATACAGACTTTACCGACTGTAGTTATATAAGCGAAGATGGTACTGATATAGTAGAGTGTGAGTATATTGAATCTAAGCTTATAAGAGAACATAAAAAAGAATATTATGTATCAAATGACTTACCAGAAGAATTCCCTCGTGGATTTATGTTCCCTGATAATATATATGAAGAACAGGATAAGAACTTTGTAATGGCTGAGCAGCATTATTATATGCTACAAAATATAAAGAATCCTAGAATTCTTATTCCTATTACAGTCGATTCAGAAGCTAGTCCTATTACAATGATTGATGTAATTGAAGGAGATACAATATTTGTAGAAAATGGTGTAGAAGGTAATATAAACGTTACTAAGAATGAAAACGGTTCTGTAACTGTTATTATTACACACCCAGATTATCTTGAACCTATTGAACTTACTGTAGATATTGAGTGGAAAATTGCATCTGATTATTACGAGTATATGCAGTATAGAAATATAGAGTTATATAATCATCTTATTGATATTAAGTATAACTATAATAATGTGTATGACCCAGTGAAACAAGCCTATGTACCTAGTGATGAGAAACGTATAAGAATCGAAACCCTATGTGAAATGATTGTAATAGCACTAGAAAAATACTTTGATAGAAATGAGTGGAGATATATCTTTAATCTTATTCCTACTGCTAATATTCAAAACATCCAGAACTATATTATGAAGATGGTAATCTTCTTCAAATCTTGGAAAACACAGATTCTTGATACTGCGGTTACTTATGTATTAGATGACCCTTATAATAATCATGTACAGATTCTAGATGATATGTATTATAATACTACATTTGATAATCTATTAGAAAAGGTTAGACCTAAAGAATATAAATACTTCCATAATTATACTGAATACAGAGACCCAATTAAAATTGGAGAGAAGGTTGACTTTGAAGTAGTAAACTTTGAACCATATTGGGTTACATTTGGATTCGGTGAGAAGATTTATGGTCATAGATTTGATTATCCAGTCTTTAACTCTAATCTTAACTATAGAGATGCGGTTGGAGTTAGTGAAAAGATTGAAATTAATACAGTTGAGTATACTGGTGAAGTCACTCAAGATTCTAACGGAAACTATTTATTCCCATAATTAGGAGGTATACTATGGATAATAAAAAATTAACTATCTTTGACAAAGGTAATGATATCAAAGAAACCGCTGGTGTAAAAGGAACCAGTATTATTCTTAAAGAACTTGATAGCGGTAAGGTATTATTCAGAGGTAGTAATAAAGTAATTGTATCTGGTTCCGAATTTAATGCAATTAAGGACTTTGATTACGATAGCTTTATGTGTGAAGCTGATAATGACTTCTTATCTAATATTCCAAGTTATGACCAGGCATTTGCTGCAGCTGGTAAACCATTTAGATTTGTATCTGGTACTAATACTCCAATCGGTGTAGAGAATATTGCTGCAGCTGGTTCTAGTCTTGGTTTCTATACTGGTGCATCCAATAGTGTTCTTAGTAATGTAACTAGTGCACTTACTTTCTCAAACACAAAGCATCAGCAGTTCTATCAATATTTTACTCGTAGAGTTTGTCTCTGGTGTCTCGGTATTGATGGCTGTGGTGTAGAAGCATCTAGAGTATTCAAGGTTCATAATACTAAGTGGATTGCTCCTTATGGATACGCAGATTATAATGATGGTACAGGTGGTAATAACACCT
>Ga0247609_10004453_pt1 | contig 13925 bp, 11 predicted proteins | sample 172DNAGHGlowgp2_FD_193487 | JGI IMG/M metagenome (GOLD analysis project Ga0247609, IMG submission 193487) | Sheep rumen microbial communities from Palmerston North, Manawatu-Wanganui, New Zealand - 1728 DNA GHGlow gp2 | ecosystem: Host-associated > Mammals > Digestive system > Stomach > Rumen ...
TCAGGCATCACTTGGCGAACCGCCTTATCTTGGACGTACCAAGTTTGGCATCCGTAAGCAGGATGGTCTTGACCTTGCATTTATCAAGGGCAAGAATCAGTTACCTGTAAGCCTTAAGGCATCTGCCTTTGATGCACAGGCAGAACTTCGTGACGGTATCGGATTCTCGACAATCGAGAACTCCATGCCATTCTTCCGTGAATCAATCATGTTCACAGAGAAAGAGGAACAGGATTTTGCTACGTTCTCTTCATTAAGTGCAGACCGTGGCGCAGATATTCTCCAGAATATCGTTAAGAAACCTCTTGATCTTATTCGTGGTGCGAGAGTCGTTCCCGAGAGAATGATTTGGCAGTTGCTTGCACCTGCTGATGGTGTACCGAAGATTCACGTTGTTATCAACGATGAAGCATTTGATATCGAGTATATGAGTGCTGCATCGGCGGTTGAGTACAAGAAGTCGAACTTTGTTGAGATCAAGGGCGATTCACAGTGGAAGAACAGTGCGAGCGCAACTCCCCTTGCTGATCTGATCGAGATCAAGAAGAATTTTGCAAACGCAACCGGGTACAGCCTTACAAGATTCACCATGAATCAGGAAACTTGGGCAGAGGTACTTGAAGCCGAAGATACCAAGAAGCAGGTACTTGGCATCCTTGCATATCAGAACGGTATTCGTATGAATGACGAGGATGTTGTACGTTACCTTGCAGGCAAAGGCATTGAGATCGAAGTATACGATAAGGTATACGTTGACGAGAATGGCGATACAAAGAAGTTCATTCCTACAGGGTATGTTTCTTGCCAGAGCGCAGGCGTATATCTTGGTGAGTTTGTATACGGCACTACTCCCGAAGAGAGAAGTGGTAGCCTTACAGACGGTACACTTTCTATCGTTGATACAGGTATTGCTGTATATACCTACAGTACAAACCATCCTATCAACACTCATTGTGTTGTATCCGAGATCGGACTTCCTACCTATCAGGGCATGGACAGCGTAGTTTGCATCAATGTTGATGCCGGATCAACACCGTCTGCATAAGCAGATAGCGAGGTAAAGTTATGACTTATGACCACATGGTTAAAGTCAACGGTAAATGGTACGGAGCAGGTGACGAGGTAACTCCCACGTTGCCTGCTTCGGTGGTAACAAAAAAAGCCGTTGAACCGAAACCCGAAACTACCGCAAAGAGGTCTAACAATAAGGGAAACAAGAAATGAAAGATGAATACACAATCTTGCAGAAGATCAAAATACGACTTGGACAATATCATACAGATAACAATTCAATCGTGTTTGACGATGCAGAGTGTGACGTTTATCTGAATGAATTGCTTTCCGATGCAAAAGAGTCGGTTATCAATGTCAGACATTATCCTACAGCATGGACGGAAGAACAGATTGAAAGCGACCTAAAGAAGTATGAAAAAGTCCTTATCAAGTTGGTCATTTATGACTTCAATAAAGAGGGGATGGAGTTTGAAAACTCACATACTGAATCAGGCATTTCAAGACAATTCCAGAGCAGAGCGAGGATAATGGCTGACGTATTACCATTTGTGGATATGTTTGCATGAGAAGAATCAGACACGTTCGATTACCACAAGCAAATAAGCAGAAGTTTTATTATGCGAATTGGTACGAAAAGTCAACTGAATATCAGACGGACGAGGACGGCAACGTTAAATACGTTTTGGTCAATGGCAGAGAACGACCGATAGAAAAGGTTGTACCTGCTCACTTCTCACAGCCTGTTGAGTTTGAAGCAAGCATAAATATGGGCGGTAGAAATGCCGAATCCGTAGAATATGGCATAGATGTAAGCGGATATAGTGCAATTTTGACAACTCCTAAAGGATTGTTTGATATCACGGAAACAAGCATCATATGGCACACATCAGAGCCGAAACTTAAAGACGGATACGCTGACGAGACAACTTGTGATTATCACGTTGTAAAGAAAACATCTTCGCTCATATATGACCGCTATGTACTTGCCAAAAGGGTTAAATAATGGGCAGAACTAAAGCACGAAGAACTATAACAGCAGAGTTTTCAGCAGAGGGTTTAAGGCAGCTTGCGAGAGAGTTGCATCAATACAACCACAGCATAGAACGAGCAAATGAGTTATTCGTGCAAAGGTTAGCCGAAGCCGGATACAAGATAGCAACGCAACAGATAGTCAAATCATTTCCGTCACTTGACCACGATAAGCCTATAGGCTCGTTGGACATTATAACGGATAGTGATGGCATCGTGTCAGGATGCACATTACAGTTTAGTAGTGAGCAAGCGTTGTTTATCGAGTTCGGTTCAGGTATCCATTTTAACAAAGGTACTAATCACCCATTAGCAGGTCAGTTTGGTTATGGTATTGGTACATATCCTGGTCAAACTCACGCTTACAATGATAAAGGATGGGCGTATCAAGGCGAGGATGGCAGATGGCATCATTCGTATGGTACAAAAGCTACAATGCCAATGTATACGGCAGGTGTTGAAATGCGAACAAAGATAATCGAAATAGCAAAAGAGGTATATGCAGGTGTTATCTAACGAGGTTTTTGAAAAGGTTTTCACCATAGTCAAGTATGCTATGGATGACCTTGAAATAGTAGACGGTAGAGGGGTGTCAGTTCCGAAATGGGCTGACCTTTTTTATGCTCAAAGCGACCACGAATTGATAGATACCCATTTGCCTTGTTTGTCTATGCGTCAAATCGGTGCGCCACAAATCGGTAATGATCTTATGAGAGATACGCAGAACGGTGTTAATTCAACCTTTCAAGTCGATGCGTACTCCAACAAGTCTTATGACGAAGCCTACAGCATTATGAATGATGCAGGTGACATTTTCATACGTTTAGGTTATGCCTTGACCTACGGTGTTGAAGAAATGCCAACAAAAAGTGAATCGCTATGGCGGTTTACAGCAAGGTTTAACCGTGTAATCGGTGCGAATGAGACATTAGCACTATAAAAAAAGAAAGAGAGGACAGAAAAATGGCAGTTGGCACAGCAGGCGTTTCCACTCTGGGCGTTAAGTTCGGTTGGGGAATCGGCACAGGTACAACGAAGCCGAGTTCATTCACTTGGCTTGAAAGATGCAACTCTATTGGTGGTATCGCACTCGATACAGAGCAGATAGATGCGTCTGCACTTGAAGATGAAATCTCCAAGTATATTGCAGGTAGACAGGATACAGGTGGTACTTTCCCTGTCACGTTCAATATCTCGACCGAGGTTATTTCACAGCTTGAAGCTATGATTACCGCATATAACGGACTTTCGGGTTCACAGAAACTTTGGACAGAGGTTTGGTCACCGTTCTTGTCTGATGGCTTCTATGCAATCGTACAGGCACCGAAGCACATACCGCAGCCTGATATGTCGCAGAACGAACTTATGACCGTTGAAATGACATTCATCCTTGAAGATTACAAGGGTATGTCAGCAGGTATCGAGCCTACCGCATCGGGTTCGGTTTAATTTACCTTTATCCGTAGACCTCCAACTACGACCGCACATAACATCTTGACGCAGGGGGCGAGTTGAAAGACTTGCCCCTAATCGTCAAAACAGAAAGGAAAAAGTAACCATGAAAACATTTACCGTTAATGGGGTTACATACCCCGCAAAAGAATTTAGTTACAACGTAATCTGCGACCTTGAAGATATGGGCGTACAGTTATCCGATTTTGGAACAAAGCCTATGTCTATGGTCAGGGCATATTTTTCAATCTGCGCCGGAAAGGATTTAGAGTTCGTTGGTAAAGAGATTGAAGCGCACATAATTGCAGGTGGAAATCTTGAAGAGATCATTCAGACGATTTCTGATGCAATGGAATCAAGCGGTTTTTTTCAGGCTCTGTCGAGCAGAACGAACAGCAATCCTGCGACGAGCGAGGAAACGCCGAGCAAAACAAAGAAGTAAGGCAAAAATACAAAACCCTGCGTGAATTATACACGAAAGAGTGGTTTCCATACGCATATGCAATGGGCATCACTTGGGAAGAGTTTTGGGATATGACACCTGCCGTGATCGAAGCGTATAAGGCAGGATACAAACTGAAAAAAGAAGAACAAAATGTCTTTGCGTACCTGCAAGGCGTATATGTCCGAGATGCACTTGCGTCCACTGTGGGCAATATGTTCAAGAAAAAGGGTGCAAAGGCAACTGAATATCCGTCAGAGCCGTATAAGTTATATGACAATCAAACCACGGATAACCATGGTGAATCTGACGGCGGTATGAGCGAAGAAGAAAAACGCAAGAAAACAGAAGCGTTGTTCGGTATGCTTCGCTTAATGCAAGCTAACTTTGAGATATCAAAGCAGGCAGGGAATACAAGGGGTGACGAGTAACATCGTCACCCCTCTTTTTTCGTATAAGGGTATAAAAAATGGCAGACCATAACATTGATTCGTTAAATATAAAAATCACATCGGATGCGAGAAGTGCCAATAATGCGCTTAACACACTTGAAAAGCATCTTAACAGCCTTGCAGGATCACTTAATAATTTAGGCGCACAGAGTAGTGGCTTATCAAAGTTTTCAGCAGGTGTAACCGAACTTTCTACCGCTATGGTCAATTTCAAGAATAGTGGTATTGGTACGGCTGATTTTACAAGGCTTGTAAAGAATCTTGGACAGTTATCCACTATTGACCATGCAGGTATTGAAGCAACCGCATCATCACTTGATAAACTTGGTCAATCTATGGGCAACATATCCGTATTGTCCGAGAACGCAAGCAAAGTTACCGAGTTCACCAACGCAATGAGTCAGTTAGGTCGTAAAGGTGTATCACAGGCTATTGAGAATCTGCCGAGACTTACTGACGCATTTAGAGAGTTGCTTATAACCCTTAATGAGACACCTGAAATCCGTCAAGACGTATTGTCAATGACGCAGGCACTTGCGGAGTTTGTAAGCGGTGCTAAAGGCTATGTCAATCAGGCAAAGTCTATGCAGACCGCTAATGCACGTATCAAGATAAGTGTGGGATATGCTGACGAAGCATTAAAGAAGTTTGCCGAGACAGCGAAAAGAGCGTTCAAGTTCCTTGTTACGAGTCCGTTTAAGGCTTTTGCATCTGGGGCAAAGACGCTTGCAAGTGGTCTACAGAGTTGTGTTGGCAAGTTAAAGACATTTGCCACACATTCAGAACGTGCAGAAAAGACTGCTTCAAAGTTTGCACAGACAGTAGGTACTTTATACGTTAAGTTCTGGCTGCTTGCAAGGGTAATGGGCAAATTATGGTCATCCGTGAAGAGTTCGTTTGACTACCTTGAAACTGTCAACTACTTTTCATCTTCATTTGAAGCAATAGCAAAGAAAGCTACGTCAACTCTGTCTGATGCAGGTGAGGAATCTGCACAGGCTTACTATAAATCTTTTACAGACACGGCAACAACGCTGACACGCAAAATGTCGGGATTTGATATATCCGGCGGTCAGTTAACAATGACCAAAGGTGCTAACCTTGGTCTTGATCCTAATACTACGCTGAACTATCAGACTACATTTGCACAGATAGCGTCATCTATGGGTGTCGCATCTGATAAGGCTGTTATGCTTTCAAATGTTCTGACAGAGATAGGTGCTGACCTTGCATCTGTCAAGAATATGGACTTTGAGGACGTATGGCAGAATATGGCATCAGGTCTTGTCGGAATGTCACGAGCCGTTGATAAGTTTGGTATCAACATTCGTGCATCGGCAATGCAGGAAAAGTTGCTTGAACTTGGCATCAATGCCACCGTCAAAGAACTTTCGCAGGCTGATAAGGCATTATTGCGTACAATAATGATCCTTGATGCGTCCAAGTATGCTTGGGGTGACCTTGCCGATACACTTGATACCCCGGCTAACCAGATTCGTATGCTGACCGCTAATCTGCATAAGTTAGCAACGATGTTTGGTTCACTTTTCTTGCCTATCTTGAAGAAAGTATTGCCCTATATCAATGCCCTCGTAATAGCTTTGCAGAGACTTATGCAGACGCTTATGAACGTCTTTGGTATAGATTTATCGGAAATGTTACCAAAAGGCGGTGCAGGGGCATCTGACGCACTTTCAGACGTACTTGACGATGCAGAGGGTACAGGTGATGCGTTAGAGGACGCAGCTGATGAAGCAAAGAAACTCAAAAACAACCTGCTTGGCATTGATGAACTGAATATCTTAAACGATAATTCCGATGCACTTACGGTTGATGATCTTACGGCTGACAGTTTACTCGATCAGGCATTTATAGATGCAATATCAGAGTATCAGAAAGCGTGGGATGAAGCGTTTAAGAAACTTGAAAACAAGGCACAGGAAATTGCTGACAAGATTGTTGAATGGGCTAAAAAGGTATGGAAGCCCATTGGCGAAGCGTGGGATGCTGTCGGTGATGAAGTCATAGAAAAATGGAAGTATATGACAGGAGAGTTAGGCAAACTCTTTAAGTCGATTGCATCCGATTGGGCAGAAGTATGGGCGCAGGATAAAACCGAAAAGATATTTGAGAATATCTTTAAGTCTGTTGGTAATATCTTTGAGTTTGTCGGTAATCTTGCACGTCAGTTTAGACTTGCGTGGGATGAAGCTGACAAGGGCAAGAGAATCCTTGAAACTGTCCGTGATATTATTCTCAAAGTGTCAGAACACGTAGAGAAGATGACCGCATCATGGGCAAAGTGGGCAGGAGAGTTAAACTTCAATCCCATCTTGGAGTCAATGCTTGGCTTACTTACATCGGTAAGGAACGTTGCTGATGATGTACTTGGCATCTTTGATGATTGGCAGGAGATATTCTTACAGCCTGCATTTACATACATCGTAGAAGAGTTTTTACCGAAACTGTTTGATATTGCATCAAAACTTGTATCTGGCATTGATTGGGGAAAACTCCGGGATGAACTTGCGAAGATATTTGATGCACTTGAACGAATCGGTGAGGTAATCGGTAATACCTTACTTAAAGCACTTGATAAACTTGCTGATGTAGTAATTAAGTTTGTTAATGGGCATTATTTCCAGAATCTTGCTACCGATTTTCAGAAACTTGCGACCGCACTTGAAAATGCAAAGGATATAAACGATGTAATCAATGCTATCTTCGATTTTGGTGAGGGCAGAATTGTTGACGCTTCACAGATAATCAACGGTATCACAAATGCCTTTAATGAAGCGTTCGATAAGATTGATTTCAAGAATCTTGGCAAGCGTTTAGGTGGTCTTGTTAACAAGATATTTGAAACTCTTGATTGGAAATCACTTGGCAAAGCGGTATCAAATATCGCAAGTGGTTTCTTTGAACTGATACATGGCGCACTTAAAGAGATCAAATGGTTTGAAGTTGGGCAAGCAATCGGTAATTTCCTCAAAGGTATCGAATGGGGCAAAATCATCAAAGAAGTATTGTCTGCCATAGGTGACGTACTTGGTGGTTTGATATCAGCTTGGCTTGGTTCAGCCTTATCTGCACCATTAGAAACAGGCATCGTAACCGCTATCCTTGCGGTAGTAGGTGGTGGGAAACTATATAGCTTCATATCTAAAGCCACAGGTGGTAAAGGACTTATGGGAGATATCCTTACCAAACTGTTTGGCGGTAACAAGGATATGGGCGAAGAAGTCACCTTGTTTGACCGAATAACAGGAAGTGCCGAGAAAGCATCTAAATCTAAAGGCTTGTTCGCTGATGCAAACGGACGAGTAGCCGATTCAGTAGCAAAGTCAAACGGCTTGCTACCTATGGAATTACAGTTCTTCGCTGAAACAGAGAGTAAGGCAGGTGCGTTATTAAAAACACTTGGTGGTATCGGTGGAGTTTTAGGCGGTAGCACACTTGCAATCGTGGAGTTTGTGAAACAATGGCAGGACGGAATGACCGTTGTAAACTCATTGCTTATGGGTCTTGGTATTGCAATCGCAGGAGTTGGTGCGGTATTACTTGGTGCGCCTGCTACGGTTGTAGCAGTTGTCGGTGCTATTGTATTTGCCGTTGCCGAGGGCGTACTTGCTATACATGAACATTGGGATGATATATGTGCTTGGTGGAATAATACCGTCGTTCCCGGTGTAACAGGATTCTTTGAGGGAATCGGTGAAAAATTCAGAGGTTTTGCCGAGGGAATTGGTGAGCATTGGGAAAATCTCAAAACAACGCTTGGTGAAAAGTGGACAGCACTTAAAGAGGGATTTTCTACTTTCGTAAGTGAATGGGGGCAGAAAATTACCGAATGGGCATCTACCAAGTGGGAAGAGATAACCAATAAAATCGAGGAAGTCAGAGCCAATATCCAAATGAAGTGGGAAGAGATTAAACAGAATTTCTCTACTCATATTCAGACATGGGCAGGTCAGATAGTAGAGTGGGCATCTACCAAATGGGAAGATATTACAAATAAACTCGAAGAGATACGGAGTAATATTCAGACCAAATGGCACGAAATGCAACAGAACTTCACAGATCATATCGGTGAATGGCATAACCGCATCGTACAATGGTCAACCGAAAAGTGGGATGAAATAACCAACAAGGTAGCCGAAGTCAGAGATTATATCAAAGATCGTTGGCACGAAATGCAGGAACACTTTGCAGACCATATAAATAATTGGCGAGAGTCGATTACTGAATGGGCATCATCTAAATGGGAAGAAATCACGTCTACAATGGACTACATTAAGGGCGAGATATACGACCGTTGGCAGAAGATGAAAGCGGATTTTGACGAGTTCAAACAGCATTGGCGTGAAAAAATCGGTGAATGGGCAAGTGAGAAATGGGATGCTATTACCGATGCAATGTCCGAACTGAAAGGCAAGATTCAGGAGAAATGGGAAGATTACAAGCGTGATTTTGCTGAATTTCTTGGCGAATGGAAAAAGAAAATTGGTGAATGGGCATCCGAGAAATGGGATACCGTCGTTGCTACCATAACTACCCTGAAAGACAACATCAAAAAGAAGTGGGACGAAATACACGAAAACGCTTCTACGTTTTGGGGCAAGTTTAAGACCGATTTAGGATCGTGGGCAAAAGACGCATCTGAAAAGGTTGCAAGCGCATTTAGCAACATTAAGGACAAACTGTCTGATACTTGGTCAAACATCAAAGAGGGCGCAAGTAAAGCGTTTGATAAGGTCAAGGAAACGGCTGAAAGTGCTTGGAATAACATCAAAGATACCGTTGGAAACGTAGTAGATAACGTTTCATCTGCCGTAAGCATATCAAGCAGTTCAAGGACTACGACCACTAAATCGAGTTCTAAAACATCGACAAAAACAAGTGGTGTAAAGAGCAAGGATGAATGGTGGGATGACCTGCTTAAACGTGCAGGATATGCTACGGGTGGTTTCCCCGAGGACGGCTTGTTCTTTGCTAATCACAATGAGTTGGTCGGTAGTTTCAAGGGGCGTACAGCCGTTGCTAATAATCAGCAGATTACAGACGGTATCGCCCAGGCAACCTATCAGGCGATTGTTCGGGCAAATTCTGAAAGCAATAATCGTGAAGAGCAGTTGCTTGAAGAACTCATTAGCGCAGTAAGGCAGGGCAGCAAGATTTCTATTGACGGTCGTGAAATTGTTACGGCATACGATTCACGTAAGGCAAGAAACGGCTACTCATTTGCCTAATAAGTTGACAATGCACCCCATTTCTACTTATTATTGTAGTAAGTAGAAGTGGGGGTACAACATCTTGATTTTTAGACTACGCATTAGCGTGGTCTTTTTTTATGGTGAAAACTATGGCAATGTCAAGTTTTTTGAATGTAAACGGTTATGATTTACCCTCACCGAGATATGGTTTTCAATACGTTATACAGACTACAGTTGATGCAGGACGTAATCTTAACGGATCAATGGTAGGTCAGAAAGTAGGACGTGACCTGATTAAGTTGGATCAGTTGCAATGGGTAGGGCTACCTGTTGAAGAATGTCAACGTATTTTACAATTATTTGACAATTTCTTCGTGAATGTAACGTTTGAAGATTGCCGGACAGGACAGCCTACAACAATTCAGATGTACCCCGGCGACAGAACGCTTAAACCCTTATTTGTTGATAAAGATACACATGAGATATCCAAGGTTGAAGTATTATCGGTCAACCTGATTGATTGCGGTTGGTGATGATATGCAGAAAGTATCTAACGAATACGTTGAATCAATGAAAAGCATAGGGCGTAATCGTGGATACATTCGGGTTACGCTTGGTATCGTTAACAGCGAAGCGCAGGAAAACCTTGAAACGGCAAGCGATTCGTCAGTTGCTTATTTTTCGTCAGATTCAATTCTGCATGGTCAGACCGTAACGCAGGTTTATGCTACTTGTGAGCAGAACTTTTCAAAAGTCAACGGGAATATGTACTTTCTTCCTGCACAGAGTAGCGGTGCGACATTCTATGTTAATGGAATTGTCAGCAACAGCCTGCTTGGTGGCATTAAGTTCGATTTTGGAAACGGCGAAAGTTACGATTTAGTAGGCTTTACTATTGATTTTGGCGAAAATTACCCGATAGATTTCACTATTTCAGGTGGTGGCGACAGCATCCCGTTTACGGGAAATGATAGCCGATATTTTACTACAGAATTAGGCTTGCATGGCGTAGATTCGTTTACAATAACGCCTACGTTAATGCTTGGTGGCGACACAAGGCTTCGTATATACAGCATTTCATTAGGCGTTTCAAACGTATTTACTAACGAAAATACGCTGTCTTACAGAGAAACAACATATGTATCACCGCTTGCAGATAGTCTGCCGAGTACGGATATAAGTGTTACGGTCGAAAACTATGACCAATACTACAATCCTGACAACCCCAATTCTGTACTTGCGTTCTTTGAGGTAGGACAGGAAGTAAAGGTACAGTTTGGATATGATACTTTGGATGACGGTGTTATCGAATGGTTGCCGGAAACAGTTACGCACTTAAAGACGTGGCAAGCCACTGACCGTGACGCTACGTTTACCGCCACAGACGTATTTGACTATGTATCAGGAACATATTACGGTGGCAAGTATTATCCGCAAGGAATATCTTTATTTGACCTTGCCGAAGATATATTCGCAGATGCAGGCGTTGAACGATACAGGATTGACACATCACTTGAAGATGTAATTGTATATAACCCGATGCCTGCCGTGGACTATACACAGGCATTACAGATTATCGCAAACGCAGGCAGATGTTCGTTACGTGAAAGTCGTGACGGCATGATTTACATAGAAAGCGAGTATATCCCTGACATTAAGGATTTCACGCTTACTTGTAATGGACAGACAGATTATTCTAACGTAGCGAATTTAGTATCAGAAGATGCTAAAACATCATATGCGATATATTCTAAAGACTTCACTAAATTGAATGACAACAAGATGTTATTCAAGGGAAGTCAGGTTGATTTAACCAAAGTTGGGTATACAAGTAGTGCGGTATGCAATTCAAACGGCGTATTTCCGACAAATCCTGTCATCACGATGACAATAGGCACAGACTATTCTGCGCCGTCTATGAATATCAAATTCAGGAATGTAGCACCGCAGGAATTTGTTATCAGGACATATTTTAACAATATCGGCGTTGAAACGATTACGGTAACTGACCCTGATATACTCTTTACCACTGAAGCCGGATTTGCCGAGTTTGACACAATGGAAATAGAGTTCACCAAGGGCGCACCGAACAGCCGTATTACCATAGACCAAATATGGTTTGGTAGTCCGACCGATTACACGTTGTACCGCAATATGTTCTATGATAGCCCGACAGCGACAAGGCAGGAACGCATTAAGTCTATCAGCGTATCTATGTTTAATTACAAGGATAGCGCAGAAAGCATCAAAGACCTTGTTACAAGCGAAATTAAGAACGCTGAAAGCACAGAGTATACGTTTACATTTAACAACCCGTCCTATGGCTTTACAGCAAGCGTAACAGAGGGTACGGCAAATATAAGCATTGTTAAGTCGAGTGCGTATGCAATAACGATTGCATTGTCAAATGTATCGTCTACGGACGTTAAGATAGCTATTCAGGGATACGAATATTCTGTAGACGAACAGCGATACACGGCGACTCATAGCAATACAGGCGTAGAAAAGACTTGGAGTAACCCGTTAATATCGGATGCAGAACACGCCAAGACGATTGAAAAGTGGTTATCTGATTACTTCTTGGGTGATGTTGAATACGAATTTAATTGGCGTGGCGACCCAAGGATTGATGCGGATGACCTGCTTAAACTTGAACTTAAAACGGGCGAAATTGTACCTGTTAAAAACTATCAGAACACGTTAGAGTTTAACGGTGCATGGTCAGGCAGTATGAAAGCACGAAAAGTTGTAGCACCTGCGGTAGAAAAGCAGGAAGTAATACCGCCTACGATAACATCAAGTCTTGTCTATAACGGTTCAGAACAAACGGCAACTGTAAGTTCTTATGACCCTACCGTAGTTGAAGTTACGGGTATAACAGGAACTAATGCAGGTTCATATACGGCGACATTACACTTAATTAAACCGAATAAATATGAATGGGCAGACGGTACTGTAACAGATAAGACAATCGGGTGGAGTATTGGCAAGGCAAACGGCAACGTATCATTGTCGTCAACGTCTGTTACGCTTGATAATGACCACCTGACGCAGACAGTTACGGCAAGTAATGCGACAGGTGCGCTTTCGGTTAGTTCGTCTGCAACGTCGATTGCTACCGCATCCATTAGTGGTAACACGATAACCATAAGCAATGTTAATAAGACAGATGGTACGGCAACTGTAACGGTATCCGTTGCATCGAGTACAAACTACAACGCAACGACAAAATATATATCCGTTACGGCTGACTATTCATCTATCCCTACTTGGGCAAATGCTACAGATGCAGAGATTGCCACTTTGCTTAATAAACATTATGCAGGGGAGATTGACTTACATGATTATTGGAATGTAGGTGATGAAAGACAGGTGGCACTATCGGATATATCTGCTACTGATTTATTTGAAAGCGTACAAGCACAAACAATTACGCTTGTACTTGCAAATAAAGGCGGTAAAACTTTAAGTGGCACATCACAAGAATGTGCATTTGTAGTTGTCACAAAAGACCCTATTATGAAAGGTGCTTTAGATTATCAGAATACTGCACCTGACTTTACATATGTAAGCACATATCTCAATTCTACTACAGGGTTTAAGGGGGCATTACCAAGTAGCACACAGAGTTTATTTAAGAGCCATTATATAGAGTATGGATATGAAACACATACTTATGAAACGGCATATTTTGCTCTTATATCGTATAAAGAAGCATCAGGAATAGATATTTCGGAAACTTATGAACAAAATCAGAATCAGTTTGAATACTTTGAAAATCCGTTAACATTTACATCAGTTCGGCAATGGGCAAGAACACCAACCTATCTGTATTCATCATTATATTCAAAAGGAAGTGTTTGCTATTGCAACGATGCTATCAATCCACCTACTTATGGAATTTCAACTGTAAATGCAACGTCATCAAGGCAATTCAGAACTTATGGAGTTATCTAAATGGCATGGACAACACCTAAAACAGATTGGGTGTCAACAGACACCTTTAACATAACGGATTTCAACCGCATTAAGAATAATCTTAATTACCTGCATGACGAGTCAGAATCCATGTTCGGTCAGTACGACATAATAGATATGGGGTCTGACTTGTCATCTTATGCAGGCTTTTGGGATGTAAGCAAGTTTAATGCGATTGAGCAGAATTTAGCGACTATCAATCAGCACTTAATATCTGCCGACATAGGCACAACGCTGACGTTTTATCCTAACGGTGCATTTATCACGTTCACGGAGTTGAACCGGATCGAAAATGCAACCGTTACGCTAAAAGCGACTATAGACGGTTGCTATGAGGGCATGAAT
>Ga0247609_10004456_pt1 | contig 13923 bp, 22 predicted proteins | sample 172DNAGHGlowgp2_FD_193487 | JGI IMG/M metagenome (GOLD analysis project Ga0247609, IMG submission 193487) | Sheep rumen microbial communities from Palmerston North, Manawatu-Wanganui, New Zealand - 1728 DNA GHGlow gp2 | ecosystem: Host-associated > Mammals > Digestive system > Stomach > Rumen ...
CGCCATCGAGAAGATGGACAAGTCCGCCGCGTCCCGCGCCGAGAAGGCCGCCGAGAAGAAGTCCGTCGAGGACGCGCCCATCATCGAGGCCATCACTAACTATCTGCGCGAGAACCCCGGCGCGCATACTGCAAGCGATATCGCCGCCGCCGTTGGCATTAAGACACCGAAGGCCACCGCCGTTCTGCGCAAGGTCGAGGGCGTCAACGTGGGCGAGGGGCAGAAGGACAAGCGCATTGTCAAGACTTATTCTCTGTAAGTCGGGAAGGGGAGTTCTCTCCCTTCTCCCCTTTTCTATTTAGACGTATAACGTCTAAACTTCCTTCTTGACAGATATTATTTTATCGTGTATACTACTATTGAAGATAAGGAAAGGAGATTTAGATATGGCGCAGAAGAAACTTGGAGAAGAAAGTCGTAGTCTTATTATGTTCTATATTCAAGAGACTTTGCGGGCACACGACATTGACTGCTTGCGCACCGGGTCGAACAAATTCGGTATTCCTATGGTAGAAAATGGGGAAGAAACAGCGCTTGAGATTACTGTTTCTATCCCGAAGGGCACAAGAGACGGCACAAAGTATGACCCTTTCGAGGCAGAACAAGCCTATAATTTCACGGAGGAAGAAAAGCGTAAGAAAGCCGAAAAAAAGGCAGAAAAGAAAAAGGAATAAATAAAAGGGGAAGAAATTCCCCTAAAATTAGGTTTAGACGTATAACGTCTAAATATAGGGATTGACTTTTTCAGAAAATAAGGTATAATAAATTTAGAAATTAGAAAAGGAGAGAAAATAAATGAATAAAGAAAAATTAGAAAAACTTTATGACCTTTTAGAAGGTTTGATTCGTTGGAATTGTGAAAACGACAAGGTTGATTGCCATACTTGTCAATCATATTTTTACGCAAGATGCCCTCTTAATATACTTGATACTATAAGGGAGGAAGAAATATAAAATGAAATATGTTTATTGTATTTTTAAATATGATAATACCCTTTTGAAAATTTGTGAAAATGCCGAAGTAGCAATAGACGAAAGAGACAAACTTTGCGAAGAACAGGGATATTCTCCACAATATTTAATTATTAAAAAAATGGAACTAATTACAAAATAAATTTATACGGCGCGCGCCGTATAAGTTAGACGTTTAACGTCTAAATCTACGCCGAAAAATTCTTGCAATTTTTAAAAAAATGACACCGAAATAAATATATGCTTATTTTTGTTTTATTACTTATAAATAGACAGGAGGTTAAATTATGCATTACGTTTATAAATATACTTCACCAAGTGGAAAAATTTACATTGGACAAACCGGAAGAACTTAGAGTAAAAGAAGTGGAGGAGAAAATGGAAGTTGTTACCATAATAGTATTTATTTCTTTCATGCTATATAGAAATATGGTATTAAAAATTTTAAGTACGAAATTTTACAGGATAATCTAACAGAAGAAGAAGCAAAATTAGAAGAACAGCGTTATATTAAACTGTATGATGCGACCAATCCTCTAATTGGATACAACTTAACAAAAGGTGGAGATGGTAATAAAAAATATGATTATGAATTAATATTTAAATTATATAACGAAGGAAAAACCGTGGGTGAAATTAAAAAAATACTTAATTGTTCTGAAGTCCCAATTCAATCTTCTTTAGATATGTATGGAATTTCTGGAAAAGATAGAATAAGTCGAAGCGCGGGTAAATATCATGTTGTTACAATTTACCAATATTCAAAAGATAAAAAATTAATAAATAGTTTTAATTCTATAGCAGAAGCAGAACGAAAAACTGGCGTTTCACATGGTAATATTGTTGCTAATTGTAAAGGAAGACGAAAAAGCGCCGGAGGTTTTATTTGGAGTTATGAAAAATTAGACGTATAACGTCTATTTTTTTTATTGACAATTTTTTCTTTCTATGTTAAAATTAGTTATCAAATGAAAGGAAAAAATAATATGCGTATTTGTGTGTTTGATACTGAAACTACCGATTTACAGAAACCCTTCTGCTATAATGTCGGATATATTATTGCCGACCCGGAATCTGATACGGTTCTTCTACGCCGTGATTTTATTATTGAGCAGATTTGGCACAATCTCCCCTTGTTCCAGTCCGCCTACTATGCCGCAAAGCGTCCCCTTTATGTTAATCGTATGCGGGCCCGCCTTGCTACTCTTGATAAGTTTGGGTATGTTTGTCAACAGATGATAAGGGACTTCCGGCAATATAATGTCGCGGCGGCCTATGCATTCAATTCTGACTTTGACGAAAGAGTTTTTGCATTCAATTGCGATTGGTATAAATGCAATAACCCCTTCGATAATATTCCCGTATATGATATTCGGGCCTTCGCCGTCAACCATATCGCTTTTACGGATGAGTACCAGAATTTTTGCGACCGCCTTTCCCTTTATACTGAATCGGGAAATTATTCTACTACAGCAGAAGCATTCTATAAATTTATTGTAGATGAAACTTTCGTGGAAGAGCATACGGCGCTTGCGGATAGTATTTGCGAATATGGGATTTTGAAATATTTATATGATAATTCTTGCGATATTTCCCAATATGAAACGGCGCCGAAAATTGTTAAGAAGGAGACGTCCCATAATTGGCAAGTAAAGAAAGGGAGCGAAACTATATTGGAATTTGATGCAAAATCAGTTTCTATATATAAGAATGATTATATTATTAGAATCAGATAGGAGGTATATCGGGTTATTATGACCCGATAGGTTTAGACGTTTAACGTCTAAAATAAAGGATTGACATCTTCTTAGAGACGTGTTATATTATACTTGTTCCAAGGGAGTGCATAATCCCGCAGGAAACGTACGGCGCAGAGTTCATTATAAGTTGGGTTCAGCCACCGCGTAAGGGAAATAAAGATATGTGTAACTTTTCGGTGATTTGCAGTAGTTTCTTACGAGGTAGAAAACTGCCGTAGGGGAAGGTATGCAACTTCCCCTTTTTGTAATAGAATCGTTTAGACGTTATACGTCTAGATATATAGGTCCGCGCAGGAGTTTTCTCGAGTTCTCCTGCGCTTTCCTATTTGCGAGCGGTTTTGTCTTAGAGATTTACCTTTAAGGACAAATCAATTTGGGTCACTCTGCGCGCGTTCAGTTCCTGCTTTTCAGTCCACCGCTTACTTCCCCAAGGCCTTCCTATCTATCCCGTATCAACACAGCGTCTTGCAAGTGTTGTACGTCTGGCCCATCTCCTTGGAACAATTATAGTATAGCATATTTCTTGAAAAAGTCAATAGAATCGTTTAGACGTTGTACGTCTAAATTTAATTTTTGTCAAATTTATGCAAATATTCATTCGTATTCATCTATTATACATTCTTTCCCGTATATTTACACAAAACATATTATATATTATATACAAAGCGCGTGTCAAATTTATGCATCCATTTCATAATTATACATTTTCGTGCATAAATTTGCGCGGCCCTGTCAAATTTTAGAAGCTATAAAAGCTGCGAATAAGCTGCGCCGCATAAGCTGCAAAGCTGTTGTCAAATTTTACTCGCAGCTGCGAAAGTTTGAAAAAGCTCTAATTTTCTGTTATAATATATATGTAAGATAAAGAAAGAGCTTACAAAACCTAAAAAATTAAGAAAAGAGGAAAAAGAAACTATGACTAAGCGTGAATTTTTGGATGCTGTTATTAACAAGAACCTGAGTGACGAGACGACTGCGTTTGCGACTAAGGAGCTCGCGCAGATTGATGCCGGCCTTGAGAAGCGGCGCAACACTTTGTCCCCTAAGCAGGAGGAGAACCTTAAGCTCGTTGAGCTCGTTGTTGAAGCTTTGGGCGCAGAGCCTATGACCGCAACGCAGGTCTATGAGCTCGGTATCGAGGGCGTAACTTCTGTGCAGAAAGCTAGTTCTCTTCTGCGCATGGCGGTTAAGAATGACCTCGTTACTGTCTCTGAGGTTGCCGTGAAGGGTAAGGGCAAGCAGAAGGCATACGCTAAGGCGTAAGCTACATAAGCTAGGAAGAGGGCGCGAGCTCTCTTCTTTTTTGCGCGCAGAAAATTTGACTTTTATTTAAAATTATGCATCGCGCGCTGTCAATTTTTTTCTATAAAATTTAAATTTTAAAATCTGCACCAAATTTTTATAGTAGACGATATAAAAAGTACACTTATTACCGTAATAAGTAAACAGAAAGAATATTAAAATGTATATTTAAAGGGGTAAGCTCCAAAGCATTGAAAAAAGCTAGGAAAGACCCCTATATATATTTAAATATATATTTAAATAGCTGCGCAGATAGATGTCCCAATAGAGGTCTATTTTTGACTTCGTCAAAAATAGAAAACTCTTATTTTAACTTCGTTAAAATAAGCGTTTTATCAAAAAAAGAAAAAGAAAGAAAGAAAAATTGACTTCAAAGAAAATTTGTGGCAGACACAATTTAAACTAACTTAAACTAATTTAAAGACTTCTAAGTATCTTTAAAAATATTTAAACTATCCTAACCCTTCTTACCCTAACCTATGTCTCCCTTTCCCTTTTCCCCTTACCTCTATATTTTCCCCTACTTAGTAATTATTTTTCTTTCTCGTTATTCCCTTCTCTAGGTTTTAAAGAAAAAAGAAATAGCTAGTGTATTATACGGAGTAGACTTATAGAATAAATATATATTTAGATATATATTTAAATATATATTTAAATATATATAGGATTTAATTTCTTTTCTTTTTTACGATTAGAAGTAGAATTTATATATCGACTAGTACGTAATTTTTGGAAAAATTTTTTTATGCGTTTTTTGGAAAATTTTAGAACGATAAAATTTTTTGGAAAATTATAGCGTTATAAATTCCTTTAAAATATAGATATAATACCGCGTTCCGAAAATAGAGAATTTTTTGGAAAATTTAGTCCTCTACTTTTGTACTTATTTTATTTAGATGGCGCGAACTCCAAAAAATTATATAACGTAACTAAAAAAGACTAGGTATTAACCTAGTCTTTTCTTTTAGGAATCCTAATTCCTACTTATATAATAATTGAGTATTCGTATTAGCTGCGCGCTATTACTACTAGCGTATTCCTCTATCGTAGAGGTGCGCGAACGCTAAAATTTCCCATATTCTATACCGTTATTTAGCTCAAAAGTATAAAAATATGTAATTAAATATGGAAATTTCTGTAAAATTTCTTCTATCGTATTAGTTTTATCTACCATAAAGCTCTTTGACCTCCTAAATCCATAACTTATGCTCCCTCGCACCTATTGTAAGATTGTAAGGGAGGACTAGGTGCGCCTCTAATTATTCCCTAATTAGGAAAAAGTTGCGCCTTTGAGGACGGGAGCATAAGTTATGGATTTAGGAAAAATTTATTAGCCTCTATATCCGCTATAATCAATAAGAACTAACCTATTCCCAATATAGCCGATATTTCCGCTATGGAGGTCATTAATATTACTTTCGTTAAGAAATTCAAAAAGCGCGTCGGCTTTATCGCTATTAGTATAATACGGTACGAGCCAATTTATAAGTTCGCAAAGACTATCGGCTTCGTCAATAGTATCAAAAATTTCTTCTGCTTCCATACCATCGCTTTCAAGCCTCTCGTACAAATCATTTGAAAGTCTTTCAAAACTTACTTCCGCGCGCTCAGCCTTATAGATACGAATACCATTGTAATACATAACGAACTCAGTACCTGCAAAAAACTCGCTTAAACCAAGTCGTTTTGCTTCTGCAAAATGTTCGGCCTCTAAGCCGCAATAATCGCACCGAAGCTTATTAAAACTTATTTTAAAAACGCTATCGCCGCAGTCGGTCCAAAATACTAACTTAGATACGCCGCTTGTGACGTATACATTATGATTAGACCCATTAAAAATATAACCATCGCTTACATCGCTCATATAATCGACGTCAGCATCAGACTGAACAACTTTTCTAATCCAATCCTCGTAATTACCACGAGTAAAATCCGCCAATACCTTATCAAAGCCAAACTTAGACAGAATATTGAGCAATTCAGATGCCATCGCTTCATCAAAAGTCATATTGGATTAGTCCTTTCTTATTCTTTCTATAATAATTATATCATAAATTTTAGAGTTTTTCAAATTTTAGGAGTAGAATTTTTATTTTTTTGTTCTTCTTTTTCCTATAAATATTTTTCTACTTCGTTCAATATTTCTTCTCCATAAACTTTAAGTACTTCTTCTGATATACTTTCTATCTATCCGGCGCGATAACCTAAAACAAACGCAACAATACAAAATATAATAAATATTAGAATAATTAGAGCTATTTTCATTTAAAGCGCCTCGTAAAGTAAAGAGGCAAAATCTAAAAGAGCTTTTTGATACCCATATCTATACATATCTGGCGCGTGTTCTTCTGCGTCCAATAAATTAATAAGATGAGATTGAATAGACATTATCTTATCAGTAAACTCTAAATTTTCTAGAGTTTTTTCATCAGTTAAAACGGATTCAAAATAATCTGACATAGTTTATTCCTCAATTATATCATAAGTTTTTATAAATTTATCTGGTTTACAAGCATAAAACTCTCCATCTACCCCCATAATTATATAATCTCCTATAGAGGCGTGCATATTGCCTTCGAGAGTATATATAAATAAGTCGGGTGCCTTTCCCACAAGCCAAGAATTATTTTTAAAATCGGGGAAATTATTGCGGAGTTCGTCTATATTATCTCCAGTCCACTAAATAGCCTCAACTTCTATCGGTTTCTTCCGTACTTTCATCATCTTCATCCTCGTATTCATAATCTAGATATGGGTACGATTTACGAGAAGTTTCTACTTTCCCGCACTCCATACAAACATATTCATATAAAGCAGGATAAGTAGTATAAACCACTCCAGTAGGTTCTACTCTCTACGACCCACAGCTACAAGTAAGAAAAATATTATGAATACTCTTTATTTTTCGTCGACTTTCAATTAGATGATTTTCGTTGAGGGCGCGAGTGCGATTAATTTGTATCATATTCTTTTATTTGCTCCCTAGTAACAGTAATAGTAATGCGCGGGTCGGCCCAGTATTTTTCTAACACACCAGTAATAAATATCATAGCATATTCTTCTTCCATTATTACCGCGGCGGTCGCGCCATCGACTTCAATAGTATATTTAAATTTATTACCCATATTAATATTCATCCTCCACTAATGGCGCGCCACAATGTTCACAGGTGCCACTTTCTTTACTACTAATACAATCACAATAAACGCATTTTAATCTGCGCGGCCTATAATAATCTTTCTCTAATGAAGTATAACAGGTGCCACTTATTGTAAAAAGTTGACTATCAGGTGGGATTAAACTAATTGATGCTGGATTCACAAGATCCCCCCTAGTAATAGGATACGACCCAGTAACTTTATCTACATAATCCGCTATCTCCTGCGTCATTTCATCTGAACTAGCTCCAACGTTATAGGTTAAATTTTGAAAAGCTGTAGCCATTTCTTCTATTTTCATTTCTTCTACTCCTTTCCAAAATAGAATAATGCGATTAACCAGCCAATAGCCAAACCCAATAAGAAAAGGGCAAAGTATAATAATAATATTCTCATAGTTTATTTTTTCTCTCTATAATATAATCTATTATAAGTAAAATTGCAATACAAATAACTAAAATACCTTCAATCAAAATCTAAAACTTCATCACAAAAATTACTATTCCCTTCAGTAAAATCACCCTTAATACTATCTGTTATATCTATCCAATAAAATTCCTTCAAAATTTCGAGGTCCTCTAATGGAACTACAACTCCAGTTTGCGCGGAAATCACAAAATCTTCAACCGCAATCCCCGCGTAATGATTTTCATCATTTTTACATTTATAGATTACTTGCTTTGGATAAAAATAAAATTTATCTGTCATACTCTACTCCATAAAAAGAATTATTTTATTCTTTATTATCATATAAACAAAATATCTACCAAGAGTCGCCATTAATATGCCAATAAATTTCTTTATTTAATAATTCCTTTGGTATTAAAATATCCTTATTATTTCGAGAAAAAAGTACTTCATGTGCCTCATTAATAATAACTAAATTCTAACGAATATATGATGGGTCATACTGTAAGAAAAAATTAATATTAAATTTATTTATCATACTCTATTCCGTAAAAAGTCTTTAATGCAGTAATTGCTTTTTGAATCGTATCTCCATAATCGTATCTGCCCATACCATAACAAAAACGCATGGCGCAAGTTAAATCAATAATAAAATCTTCTCGTTTCTTTATTATCTCCGGCGGACAAGTCATAACTTTATTCCTTCTTATTAGTAATAAGATTAGTAATAATACCTAAGATGAGCGCGCAAGCTACTGTTGTAATAGTAATATCACCGAACCCAGTAGCAAAACTTAAGCTAAGCCCCCCAACACCGGCAATAAGAATAACCGACGCAGTAAACAAGTTTTTATTATCATTCAAATCTACCGGCTGCAACATCTTAAGGCCACTGACCGCAATAAATCCATATAGTGTCATACAAACGCCACCCATCACGCAAGCGGGAATAGAATCTAAAATTACCATAAGCGGCTTAATGAAAGATACAATAATTGCTAAGATAGCGGCCGCACTGATAGTAATTACAGAAGCATTTCCTGTAATCGCAACACAACCAATAGATTCTCCATACGTTGTATTTGGACAGCCGCCAAAAAACGCGCCAACCATAGAACCAATACCGTCACCCATTAAAGTCCTATGCAGACCGGGGTCTTTAGTTAAATCTCTTCCAATAATAGTTGAAAGATTTTTATGGTCTGCCAAATGCTCTGCGAACACAACGAATGCGACGGGCGCATAAGCAAAGAATACTGAAAGAATATAAGTCCCCGTAATTCCACTAATTCCATCCGCGGCGTTTACAAAACTAAACTGCGGCATACCAAAAATAGAATCCATATTCTTAAATACAGTTAAATCAATAATAGGCTTGCCAGCAAGTGACATAAACAATGCAATTACATATCCAGCGCCAATACCCACAATAAATGGAATAAGCTTCAATCTTTTACTTCCATATACAGAGCATAAAATAACTGTAAATAGTGTTACTAGCGCGCAAATAAGTCCAAGATACCCACTACTTAACATATCTCCAACTGCATTACCAGCCAAACTAAGTCCAATTATCGCAACAATGGGACCAATAATTACAGGAGGCATTAACTTATTAATCCATTCTACGCCAACAAACTTAACAATAAGCGCAAGTACCACATATACAAGTCCTGCAAAGACCGCTCCAATAATAAGACCAAAATATCCAGCACTTACCGATACTGCTCCTGCAAATGCTGCAAACATCGAACCGAGGAAAGCAAATGAACTTCCAAGAAAAACAGGACTACGAAACTTAGTAGCAATTTGATAAGTTAGAGTGCCGACGCCTGCTCCAAACAAAGCCGCACTCGCCGTCATTCCATTTCCAACAATAGAAGGAACAGCTATAGTCGCGGCGATAATTGCTAAAAGTTGCTGAAAAGCAAAAACAATACATTCAGAGAATCGAGGTCTATCCTCAACATTGTAAATTAGGTTCATTAGTATACTCCTTAATATAAAATTAGTGCGCCGCGAGGTCGCACTCATGTAAACAAACAAGTTTATACCAGAGGTCTGGGTGAACTCGTTTCTTTAACCTTTCTAAATATTTTTCGTCTTTAAAGAAATCCATATGATGCGCGATAAGCCAACTAATATCTAATTTAAAATTTCTAAAATCTCTTTTACTATTTGTCCCGTCCGCGTCCATTAACCACTGGTCATCTTCAGTAAATTCTTCCATATTTAATAAAAGATAATAATATGCACTTACGTTCTCATGAGAATAATAATGCGCGACTTTATTATCATCAAAAGTCTGTGTCATCAACTTACCAATATCATGATAAAGCGCGGCATTACCTACTATATCTCCCATACCATTTTCCTTTGCATATAACGCGGCTTCATATAAATGATCCTCAAGATTGAGAGAGTGATGAGGATTATGTTGGTCAAAATCTCGTGCGAGGGTAAAAAGACCCATCGGATTAAAAAATCCTTCTTCTTCGTTTTTTATAATAAAAATCTCATCCCAGCCTTCGCTTTTATGCGGCGGTTGAAATTGTTTAACTTGCTTCCAAATTACTTCTGCCGGAACTTTACGTTCGCGCATTTCTTGGCGTTTTAGGCAAATGGCAGGGTCATTAAGAAATAGTACACAAGCTTTAGGACAATTATATCCCTTAAGTTCATTAAGTAAAGCGATACGACGCTTTTCATTCAAATTAGTTGCATCATAAATAACACTTTCTTTTTTATCGAGCGCGCGCTTAGTGCGTTGAAGCATAAGAGAGAAGACTTTTGCGGGATTTCGCTGAATATTTTCGTCTCCATAAAGTTCTCCACGAATTGCATCGGAAGAAATAACATTTACTTTATTAGGACGAGGCTCACTATTAATATAATGATAGGCCCAACTACTTTTTCCGGAACCCGACAAACCACATAGCATAATAAATCGCATATACCTTAAAACCTCTTCTCGATTGCAGGGCGCCCGCCGCACAATTTTGTAACATATGCCTGCACTACTTTTTTATCTTTCAAATTATTTTCATCTTCTGCGACTTCATCCCAATACAACTTGTGCGGCGTACAAAATTCCTTAAGCGCGTCCAATACATAATCTTCTACATCGCTTCTAACATACCATCCAAAATGTGTATGATAACGAGTATTAGAGTTCATTTCAAGAATATCAAGATAGCTATTCAAATCTCCTTCCAAAACCCAAACGTACCCGCCCACGCCGCAAATGGTATATTTCATTGACTTATAATATTCATCAATATCCGCGCGATTAGTCTCGGGATACATTTTCATATACTCATCTACTTCATACCAACGTACTCGGCGCAGATTACCATTTTTAGACTGCACGTTTACATACATCTTGCCGCCACTTTCAAACGGTTCACCTACTTGCGGCAGATTCTGGAAAGTTCTTGCTACCATAATTACTCCTTTAATTCACATTCATGGATATATGCAAAGTCCTCAACAAAACCATGCGCGAAGATATTCTTAATGTCGGTCTGAATATAGTCAATATTCTCAATAATATCATTGCCATCTTTAATACACTTAACGATTTCTGGCAAACAATTCTTAACGTATTCTTCCAAAAGACTGAGCTTCGCGTCACCGATTGTTTTATAAGCCTAGAAAATAGGTTCGTTACGATAATTTTCAACAATATAAATAGTCATTTTATTTTACTCCCCAAACATATCCATTAATTCTTCTTCAGTAACAATATCTTCGGCTCTATAAAGTGCATCAAAAGAAATAATATTCTTCTCTCCATAGAACTCTACAACCATATCCGCAGCCTGACCATATGTATTCGCATGTAAAATGCCTGATTCAGTATGAGGACCAGAGCGGGGTTCATCTTCACAAAAATAACGAACTGTAAAAAAGAACATAAATTTTTTTCCTTTCTTACTTTCTCTATATATATTATATCATAAATTTTAAAAAATTGCAAATTTATATATATAAATTTGCAATTAAGACTAAGGATTTATATATTTTCCAAAAGGAGAAAAATACTTATTACAATAATCTATATAATCTTCTTCTTCCCACTCTTGTTCACTCATAAAGTGCCAACATTTAGGACAAAGATTAAAAGTTTTATCTATTCTATGTACATATCCGCACTTTTTACAAAAATAAACGCTAACCTTCATTTCCGAGTATCTGCCTTTCTAGTCCTTTTCTTACTATTTCATCTATAGTATGTATTACAATTCCAAAACCAGTTAAGTTGGGTTCTAAATGACCTATATCTGCATTTTCTATAATAGGAATAGCTAAATCAATATTATAATATAATAATTCTACTGAACTATTATTACGTCGGGCCGCTCTTAAAGCCCCAGCATAAGTAGGAACTATAGAATATTTATAAGTAAGTCCTTTACTAAAATAATTCTTTAAAAACTCACTCGCGCGCAATATAATAATAGCGTCTTTCATTGTAAAATTATTAATATCTTCCTTATATTTTTTTATATACTTGCGCGCGATACCTACCCAGGCATTTAATATACCATTTGGATTAATTTTTGCGATACGCTCTCTATTTCCAATTAATTTACTAAATTCCCACCAATATTGATTCAAAACATAATAATCTGTAAAGAAAATTTCTAATATATTTGGACTTCCTTTAAGAAGTTCTTTCATCATAAGGCGTACATCTTTAATAACGATATGTTCCGCGCAATTAGTAATAGTAGTAATACTAGTTGGCGATTTTAGAAAAGTAATATCAGAAATGGATGGCATAATAATTGCGATTGTATCTACATCAGAAGTCTCAATATCTAATTCATAATTCTGCGACCCAATTAAAAAAACTCCAATAGTTCTATCGCCATATTTATCATAAATTTCATTATAATGCGCGCGCACCCTATTCATTACATTTTCTTTTAAATCCATAAATCCTCCCAATGTTCATTCAACCATTCAAAAGCTTCTTTTCTACATTTAATGCGGTCTCGCGCGATATTACTAGTTTTGGTAAGCCAATTCTGTCTTTCTTCTTCTGTTCCACCAATAAAGTCTACCTTTTTATCTTTAAAGGCTATAACTTCAGGAAAACTAGGTATATCATAGTTAAAATCTTCTAAACTTTCAAGAGATTTAAAGAGTAAAAAACTAACTTTTTTTATATCATTATGCCACTGTTCTATAGCTTTATCCTCATCTCCATTCGTAGCATCTAGATAATTTAGTGGAATACCAATATTATACTCAACAAAATCTTCAAGCGCGCAAGCTAAGGCGCCAACGAAATAATCATTTAAATCCATAATATCATAAGTACAACTATACCCTCTGCGCGCCCTCTGCATTGCGAGATTAAATGAGCGGAAAAACCACTTAATATTTTTCCACCAGCAAGACGGGTACTTCCAAGATAAATAAGGTTTAAATAAATCTTTATGTTTTTCGTATTCAGCGCGAACTGCACTTTTCATTGACTTCCGTCCTCCTTTATCCTACTCATAAATACTCCTATCACAAGGCCAATTACTAGGCCAATTAGCAGCCAAATCATATATTCTCCTTCGACTTGCCTTTATCGTTTTTTTCTATCATTTTACACATTTCTCTTGCAATAACAGGAATAGCGCAACCTTTTCCACTTATCCACCATGTACAAGAAGTATTTATACAACCAGTAGGATATTTCGATGATAGAGTTAATGGACAATATATCATGCGTCCTCCTTCGACTCTCTCAAAATGTCCTTTGCCGCACAATACCATGATTCATCAGAGTATCGTATAGGGCAGTATTCCTTGTTCGGGCATACAACGCACCATTCGGGCATCTTCTCATTTGTCGGCATCTGCATCCTCCTTCAGCGGCTCTATAGGCGTCCAAGCGGAGTTATTGCCATAAACACGCAAGGCACATCCTTTAAATCAGGGTCAAACCTATCTGTATAGCTCTCTTTTATCATTCTCTCACATTCAGAACCTTTGCGCGGGAAGAAATGCACCATTCGTCCACAATCAGAACAGACTTTCTGAACATAGACACGCCTATCTCCGCCCTCCTTTCCGTTCATATATCCCCAACGGAATACTTCAAAGGTGCAATTTGGGAGGATATACAATTCTACTATACTCATATTTCGCTCCTTTTCGTTTCCTTGATGGCCAGCGCAACAAACCCATCTTTTAATCCCCAGCCGTTCAGTACATAGGTGATTTCGTATTCCCTTTCCTCTATCGCATGATACGGAAAACTTTGGAACGGCGAGAAAGAAACAGGCTCGAACCGTATATGGTCTCCTTTCTGATAGCCTCTG
>Ga0247609_10004457_pt1 | contig 13922 bp, 18 predicted proteins | sample 172DNAGHGlowgp2_FD_193487 | JGI IMG/M metagenome (GOLD analysis project Ga0247609, IMG submission 193487) | Sheep rumen microbial communities from Palmerston North, Manawatu-Wanganui, New Zealand - 1728 DNA GHGlow gp2 | ecosystem: Host-associated > Mammals > Digestive system > Stomach > Rumen ...
CTCGCCAACACCGCATTGATTGAAAACCTCATTGCTCGGTCTTTAAGGACTGCTGAGAGAGGACCACGCGTTGAGATGAACGGCAACACCATCGCTTTCTATGGCGACCTTGACAAACCAAGCATTGAACTGACGACTGGTGACGGAGGTGTTGGTGTGCTGCGATTCTATAACGCAAACGGGACTATTGCCTATGACCTCGGACCGAACTCAATCACTCAGCAGTACCATGACGTGGACAGCATATTCAGGGAAACCTATTTCAAGGCTATCAGCGGTACGAGTACCGTTAGTGCTGTAATCAATTATAGCGGTGGTGATTATATCGGTGGTCATATCACAGGTATATCAACGAATCAATGTGATAAATACTATTGGTTCATTGAGGGTTATGTTGCCGTCGGCAATAATCCCAACTCGCCAATCGAGTACAGGGTTAGCGGAGGGTCTTCACCTTCATCGTTCAACCAAAAATACTTAGATTTCGGCCCATACCAAGTCGGTGATTATAATGTAAAATCTGGCAATGTTACCATCATTGAAGATGGATGGTATGTTATGGCTGATAGTGTTGTAGATTCTGGCATTGACTATGTTACAACAAAGTTGCACAAGATTGTAAGTGGCAAGATTGTTCGTTCAGTCACAATAATGATACTTGACAACGAAGAAAGACCAGATTCCTACTTCGATACTGACGGTAATTCTCACCGCTACCTGAGTGAAGTAATGAATTCAACTATACCTGATTTAGATAGAGAATAAATTATGAATTGCAATTGTAACAATATAAACGGTTCGTCAACTGACAACACCCAAATTCGTGTTGTCTATGGTAACGTGTTGCGTCTTGCAATACCGTTGACTGTTCGAACAGTTGAAATAGTTGATGGGGAAATTGAATTCACGGATACTGATTTCATCCCTTCAAGTGACTATCCTGTAAACGTTGTTCTAAGCAAGGTTGCTACTAAAATACATTTTGAAGCAACGATGCAAGATGGTAATGTGGCTTATTTTGAAGACAAAGGCACTATACCTGTGGGTAAATATGACATAACAGTGACTTGTAAAGACGATGATGGAAACCCATATCGTTTCAACCAAAGAACAGTTATTGAAATTGTTAACTCAACTATTGATGCAGGTATAGAACAACCAATAGAATATGAAGTAAATACTTGGTATCTAAATGCTGCATTGTATCTTGCTCTTAAAGGAAAAGATGGTGTTGGTATTTTTGACATCCAAATACAACAAAGCGATGTAGTTGGTGGAGAAAATATCGTAACATTCATTTTAACTGACGGAACAACACATTCTTTTTCAGTACTTAATGGCGCTGGCTCTGTTGATGATATTTTTGATACAAATTCACCTTATCCAATTTCGAACAGAACGGTATCAACAAAGTTTAACCAAATTGACCAATATTTATCAAGTTTGTTTGGTAACGTTGAATACAATAGCACGAATAAGTCAATAGTATTTTACAACAAAGATAGGACAAGGATACTCGCTACAATTGACGCACGACCTTTCATTAAAGATGGAATGGTCAGCAATGTGTACATAAGTAACAATACTCTTGTTATTACATTCAACACTGATAGCGGAAGAGAAGCAATAGGTGTTCCATTATCTAGCGTATTCAATCCCAACAACTACTACAACAAGACGCAAGTTGACAGCAAGATTGCGCAAGCGATAGCGGGTATACAGATTGACACAAGCGGTTTTGCACAACTCAATGATTATTCTGGAAAGTTGACGTATAGTCAAGCACCAATAGTCATCCTTGACTTTATTGATGGTGTAAGTGAAGAAGCAGGTGAAGTTGGTTTTGGAACAATTTACGGAGCGTCAAATGGAAGAATCATGTATTGTGACGAATACACCAACCTTATCAACATCGGCTACTCTCCAAGTATCATATTCTACAACATAGCAGAAGATGGATTTTACCGATTCAAGTCAGCACAAGGTGTTTGGGAAAGGATTGGTTCTTATGATAGTGGGTCTGGAACATTCGTTCAAGAACAAGTAGATTGGGATGAAACTGACACCACAAAGCCTACTTTCATTAAAAACAAACCAACTTTGTTTAGTGGGTCATATAATGACTTAACTGACAAACCAACTTTTAATGAAATGTTTGCTGGTGTCGTTTATGATAGTCAAACGAGGCGCATCAACTTTTACGGAAAAGGTGATGTGAACCACACAACTGTTCTTGCTTACATAGATGCATCTCCATTTATTGTTGATGGTATGTTGAGTAATGTTGAAGTAAAAAATGTAACTATAAATGGTTCTTCTGTGCCTTGCTTTGTGTTTTCTTTTAACACTGACTCTGGCAAACAAAACATCAACATTCCGACATCAAGCATATTTAATGCAGCAAACTATTACACAAAGGCTGAAATTGACAATAAAGGGTACTTAACGATTCAAGCGAATCCAGATTGGGAAGAAAGCGACACGACTAGTCCTTCTTATATTCAAAACAAGCCTACAATTCATGACAATGGAATTGAAAGCATTACAACGCAGCAAGATGGTGTTATTTCAATATATTTGTCAAATGGTGATATATACACAATTGATTTAAACCATTCACATACACAATATGTTGAATCATCTCAACTTGCTAATGTTGCTACAAGTGGTAGTTATAATGACTTGTCGGACAAACCAACGATTTTGACTAAGGTTCAAGTCAGTGGCAACACACCAACACAAGCAATGACAAGCGGTTTGTTTTATGAGTTTACTGGTTCGTTGACATCGTTAACTTTGACTTTGACAGCACCTAGTAGTGGCTTGGGTGTATATGCTGGTAAGTTTACAAGTGATAGCACAACCGCAACCACGTTAAGTGTACCTGCAAGTGTAGTAGAAGCAAGCGGTAATCCTACGATTACTGTTGGTAAGACTTACGAATTTAGTATTGTTGATGACGTGTTATTGATGTTTGAAGTATGAGCGTAGAATCGTTAATAAGGCGAAGGGGAATGATGAAACAAAGTGTTGTTGTAAATCCATTGTTGTTACAACCTCTTACTATCACATTCTCAAAATCAGCGACACTTGCTTTTTGGAGTTCTGTAGGAACAAACTTGATTACATCAATGAAAATCAAGATTAATGATGGTGATTGGATACAAGGTGTATATTCTAATGACGATTGGAGTTGGTCATTCAACAACATCGTTGAATTATCTATGAGTTCAGGTGATGTTGTCCAAGTCAAGGCAAGTGGTATTTGGGCAGTGTCTGCTAATGGTGGGTGTTATATCTATATTAACACGGAAAGCAGTTGTACACTAAGTGGTAACATTAATTCATTGGTGCATGGTGATAATTTTGTAAATGCAACGACTATTCCTGACTATGCTTTAGCAAATGTATTTTCACAAGAAGACACACCTAAAAGTATCGTTGATATTAGTGGATTATTGTTACCTGCTACAAGTTTGGGTGACCATTGTTATTATCGCCTCTTTGCCACTGCGTCACATATAACAACAGTTCCAGAATTGCCTGCTACAAGTCTTGGTCAATATTGTTATTATCAAATGTTTTTAAGTTGTTCTGCGTTAACAACACTTCCAAGTATATTACCAGCAACGTCATTGGCGAACTATTGTTATAATAATATGTTTAGGGGTTGTTCATCTATAACCAACGCACCAGTTTTACCTGCCACTACATTGGTGAACTATTGCTATGGTGGAATGTTTTGGTCTTGCAGTTCACTTAGATATATAAAAATGATGGCAACTGATATATCTGCGACTGCTTGCTTGAATAATTGGGTTAGGAGTGTTGGTTCAGGTGGAACGTTTGTTAAAAATTCAAGTGCCACTTGGACTACAACAGGCAATAGTGGTGTTCCTAGTGGTTGGACAATTCAAACTGAAAGTGCATAAATAAGATAATATTATGGCAACTTATATTAATGAAAATAATGAGTACTACAATGGTAGGTCAATTGTCTATGATGGTCAGTTGATTATCAATCCTACCGATGAGCAATTGACAAATGCTGGTTATCATAAAGTGACACCAACTGAACCAACTGAAGAAGAATTGCTTTTTCAAGCAAAAAACAACAAGTTGGCTGAAATTGAAGAATATGATTCAACGCTAGAGGTATTCACTATCGAAGGTCGGCAAATGTGGCTTGGGCATGAATTGAGGCAACAATTGAAAACCAGTGTTGAGGCTTACATTGCAACTGGTGCAACAACAGTAACCAAGTGGTTTGATGGACATGAATTTACATTTCCTTGCAACATTTGGTTACAAATGTTGGCTGCGCTTGAAGTGTATGCATCAGAAGTTTTGAACACTACAGAAATGCATAAGGCTACCGTGAATGCCATGACTACTATTGTAGAGGTAGAGGAATATGACATAACGGTTGGTTATCCAACAAAGATTAACTTTACATCACAAGAATAATTATTATGGCAAGCGCAAATATAAATCCTTTCGGTAATGGAGGTCAAGCCGCAGAAGGTTTGCCGATTAGTGTTGGAAATGACGCTAATGCAGACTTTTCCATAGTTGATGACAATGATAATTCAATTTTTAGCATTATCAATGGGCATATATTCACTAGTGGATTTAATTCAAATGCTTTACCATCGCTTTATCAACAAAAGTTGGTCAGCGGCACAAACATCAAGACCATTAATGGTCAATCATTGTTAGGTAGTGAAGATATTACAATAAGTACCAGTAAAAGGACATCCCTAAATGTGTTATTTATGGGTAATTCATATTCATTGGATACTGCTGCTTATGTGCCTAAAATTCTTCGTGCAATTAACCCTAATCTTGATGTAGTAGTCGGTGTACTATATAGCCCTTCGCTTACAATAAGCGACCAACTTTCAAATCTTACTAATAACACTCCATATACGGATGTTTACATAAGTAAGAGTGATGGAACATGGGGAAAAACCAGTTCAACAGATGACAAAACACCCAATACGATGTTTTCAACAAAAGATTGGGATATTGTTGTGTTACACCAAAGGTCTATAACTTCTGGTGATTTTAGAACAGTTGAACCATATATGGGTGACCTTATCAGTCTTATTAAAACTAAGGCTCAAGATGCTAAAATTGGATGGCTATTAACTCCATCTTTAAGGACTCAATCAATAACATATTATAATGGTACGGCAAACGATAAAGTTTACAATTCAACAGGTACACAATTAACGACATCTGATGAAATGTATTCTGCTATTGCTAATGTGGCGAAATATGTTTCCGCATATTATGGTATTGATTTTATTATCCCAACTGGTACGGCTATCCAAATGTTGCGCAATAGTTCATACGGTGAACCAACGGAAACATATAATCATCTTCCTCCTGGTATTCCAGTGCTTACTGCTGGGTATTGTATGGCTGTGACTATACTTAAAGAACTTGAGTATAATAACCCATCAGTGTGGGGGTGTTCATATACACCAGTGTCAGGTGAAGACCCAAGTCCAAATGGTTCTTTTGAACCATCAAAAGTAACTACTGCTAATATAAGGCTTGCACAAAAATGTGCAATGCTTGCAATTTATGAAAAATTTACAACTAGCACGATTCTATAAAATATGGGCAAAAAATTAATTATACACGGAGCGGATTTTAGCGGTATTACTTATGCGAATTATCAGTTCTCTGTTTCAAATAATTCCATTTCTATCGCACCAGAAAATTCAGTAACTATCGTTGTGACATCATCAAGAGTACCTACGCAAAATGGCACTATTGGAAATGCTCAATTTTGTCCTTTTACTGCTTCGGTGCAAGGCAATGTTTCATGTGAATTTGGACAAGTTAGTGACCTTACTCAGTCAATTGTTGTTACTGCTGCAAACAATGCTACTGGAACTGCTGCTATCACTTTAACACAAATTGGTAGTAGTACAACACAAACAATTGAAGTGTCAATTGTTACATATAATTTGTCTGTAAGCGACCCAGCAGAATACGACAATGGTAGGATTGCTATGGGATGTACTAAGACAATTATAGTTACATCTTATAAAGAAGTCAACAACACTATGGTATTCGAGGACTTTAATGTTTCCGCACCAAGTGGCGCTACTGTCGTGAAAGGTACTCCAAGTGGAACGACTTGTGAAGTAACGATTGGTATTCCTTATGATGTTGCGTTTCTTGGAAAAAATAATACATGGACATTTGAACAAACTAGTGGCGATGGTGTTGGTAGTATTGCTATGAGGGGTGTTCCGAATTGGGTATTAGGATATTGGTATAACAATTCGTTTACCAAAAATCCAGCCCAAGGTGCTAGATTTTATGTATCTTTGGCAAATCCTTCTTCGTCAACGGCAGGATTGATTAATATTAATAATTTAATTGATTTTAGTGTTTCTGTTAGTTGGCGAAATTCTAGGTTTGTTTGTGGTTCAACAAGAGAAGGGGACAGTGTTATTTCTCCACCAAGAAATATTCAATCTTTAAACACTTTGCTTAATAGCCTAAATGACTCAGGTAGTTCATGGTCGTTAAACTTTGGTGACGGAAATCCTGTTGAATTTTCTTATGTTGATAGTGCTGATGCAAATGGTTTTTACCATCCAACGGCAGCACAATTGGAAGAAATCAATAATAAAATAGTTTTTACACAAATAACATAAAAAGAAAAATTAACAATATACTAGAAAGTTTATTTAAATTTGCTTTCATTATGGTAAACGCATAAGAGTAATAAGCGATTTTCTCATAATTAGTAGTAAAAGTGAATTGATTAGTTATTAGTTGGAGGCGGTGGAATGCCGTGAGGATTGTGCCGCCGCCTTTTTTTTAAAATTGAAAGATATGACTTCGACAAACAATATAGGAGCGCAAGGTCTATCGTGGACTGTATTTGGTGCGGAATGCTTGAATGCGGTCTATGACCTGCGTTGGATGATAATATTTGCAGTGATTCTCATAGGCACTGATTTTTGGTGGGGATGCAGGGAACTTAATGCCAAGCGTTCAAGGGCAACAAGAGATGTTGACAAGGAACGATACAAGTTTCATTTCAGTCAAGCGGGTCGCAGGACATTGAACAAGGCGGTGGACTATCTAACCTACTTGCTTGTGGGATGTGTTGCTGGACTTGCCATCACCGAGCCTATGGAATTGTGCGACCATACCACTACTGCTGCAATCGGTCTTGGTTTCGGTATGTTGTTTGAATTAAGCAGCATTGTAGGTCATATCGGTGCGGTTAAGGGTATCAATATCCGCTTGAACTTGAAGCGATTGATTGTTGCTCTTATTAAAAAGAAGAATGAGGATATTGCCGAAATTCTTGACGAGGGCATAGAAGAAATTGAGGACAACCGCAGATTGCATCGTCACCTTGATGACTTGCCACAATATCGGCATCATCGTGGTGACTGCACAATTAGTTCAACTTACAACGATGATGATGAAAACGTAGAACAAGAACCTATTAATGAAGAAGATAATGGCGAAGATATTGAAAAGGGGAATGAAGGGTGACCCCATGATAGTAAGACTACAAGAGGCTCTTCATCTACAAGCAGATGGAATCTTTGGTAGGCTAACGGAAGAAGCGGTCAAGGAATGGCAAAGGGAGCATGGTCTTGACCCTGACGGGATTGTCGGTGCTAAGACATGGGAATCAATCTTTGGCAATGAACTGATTCTTGCCAAGTCAAAGCGCAGGATTGACGAGATTATCGTTCATTGCACGGCATCTAGGGAAGGTCAGCCGTTGACTGTGGATGCTATCCGCAGGATGCACATCCGTGAACGAGGTTGGAGCGATATAGGCTACCACTATGTAGTCTATCTTGATGGGTCAATTCATGAAGGTCGCAACGTAAATATCAGCGGTGCGCATTGTACTGGTCACAACACTCATAGCATCGGTGTGGTTTATGTCGGTGGAGTGATGCGTGATGGGAAAACACCGAAGGACACACGCACAGATGCACAGAAAGCAGGTTTGTTGAAATTGCTTAAAGACTTAAAAAAACTCTACCCAAAGGCTACGATTCACGGGCATCGTGAGTATGCGAATAAGGCTTGTCCTTGCTTTGATGCCAAACGTGAATACAGGAACTTATGAAAGAGGATAACCAGCATAGGGCGATTCTTGGCAGCGGATGCATCATGCTTATAGCGTCGGTGCTGATGCTACTTGTGTCGCTTTTGTGCGCTATACTTGATAAGATATGAGTATTGGTCTTGATAAAAAGAAAGTGATTGCAGCGGCTATTGGGTGCGCCGCTTGCTTGCTTGTGTTGGGTATGTTTGCCCTTGGTTTTTTTATCGGCAAAAAAGTCTATGACGTTCCTGTGGACACTGAAATCAAGCGTGACACGGTGACACGTTGGGATACGATACCACATTGGTATCCCAAGCCTGTTGAAGTGGAGAAGGTGCGCACGGAATACCAGTGGCTACCGCTCGCTAAGATTGCACATGACACAATCGGCATTACAAAAATTGTCCATGATTCGGTTTTGGTCGAAGTGCCTATAACATCCAAGCACTACAACTCGCCTGAATACGATGCATGGGTAAGCGGTTATCAGCCATCACTCGACAGCATCTTGGTATATCAGAAGGAGGTGACGATTACCGAAGTGCGAACCATTAGCAAACCTCCCAACAAGTGGGAATTGGATATTGTCGGTGGTATTGACTACAACACCGAATCACAACGATATACACCTTATGCGCTTGGCGAACTTATGTATAAGCCTAACAGGTTGCAGGTGGGTCTGCAAGGCGGTGTAGTCAAAACGGATAAGGTTGAGCTGTTGTTTGGCGGAAAGATAAAGATACGGATTCTGTGATTTGTCTTGTTTCATAATGAATGTTTGGTTTTTTAAGCGAGTGGGCGATGTGAATCGGTGAACTCGCTTTTTGGATTAAAGGTTTATAAGGGGTGACCGTACTTGTTCGTGAGAATAGGTGCGGTTTTTTGTTTTTACTATACCAAAATGGACTTAAATAAGTCCATTCTTTTTCAAGCATAGTGCCATGATAACTTTGCAATGTTGTGTACACAATATGAGTTTCTTTTTTCAAACAACAAACAAAGTTAATAATTATGGCAGAAATTTATCAGTTGCCCGAGAACGGCAACAACAACGGGACTAACATTCCGTTCTCCATTCCAATCGGTTTTGGTGGATATGGTAATGGATTCAACAATGGATTTGGCAGTTTCAACAGCATTGCAGACTTGTTCGGTCTTGCTATCATCGCCTCAATGTTTGGTTGGGGTAATGGCGGCTTCGGTGGCGGCTTTGGTGGTTGGGGCGGCAATGCAGGAAGCGCAGGTTTTCTCAGCAACCAATTAAACAATGACAGCGGTCGTGAATTGATTATGAATGCTATTACCTCGCAAGGTGAAGCATCACGCAGTGCAATTCAGAACCTAGCAACAACTCTTGGTCAAGATTTCAACTTGGTCAATGCAGGTGTTCAAAATGTTCAAAATTCACTTGCTACGATTGCCGCTAATCAAGGAATGAACACATTGCAGGTAATTAATGCAATCCAAAGTGGTGATGCAAATCTTGCAAGTCAGTTGTGTAAGTGTTGCTGTGACAATCAATTAGCGATGTGTCAGCAAACCAATGCTTTACAGAATAGCATCAATGATGTGAACAATAGTGTAAACGCAAAGGCGGCAGCAGACCAATTGGCTATGTGCCAGCAGACCTATGCGCTCACCGACACTATGAATCGCAACTATCTTGCTCTTGACAACAAGATTGATGCGCTTGAAAGTGACCGCAAAGACCGTGAAATTACCGCTTTGACTGCAAAGATTGCTCAACTTGAATCGCAGAACTTTACGACTGGTGTAGTTCAACAAGCGGTAGCACCTATTCTTGGTCAGTTATCTGCTTTGAACAACGAGGTTGATGACATCAAGTGTCGTATGCCTGAAACGATTTCCGTAACTTATCCTAATGTCACCGCAGTAAACAACACTCCTTACATGGGTAATTTCTATGGTAACGGATTTTGGGGTGGCAACGGATTTGGCAACGGCATTGTATTCTAAGTGACTTAAAACAATTTAAGGAGGATTGGAAATGGCAAATTGTTTTAATGTTACCACAAATGCTGGTGGTGTGCCTTATTTAAGCGTTACGAATGTCACTGTTGGCACTGATGCGGTTGACCTTGCTTTGGGTTTTCGCAGGATTCAACCTATTGGTTATTTGACTATACGTCTTTCAACACCAATTCCTGCCGATGCAACAACCACGTTACCTATCACGTTGACCTTAAATGGCACTACAAGAAACCTCACGTTGTTTGATGGCTCTCAAGTCACCGTTGCCGACTTAATCGGTGGAACTGGTGTTTTCTTGGTTTTCAACGATAGGTTCAACGGCATCTTGCAACTTGTTTCACGCACCATTGATGCTTAAAATTATCTTATTAACAAATTAAATTACAAACAACGATGGATTTCAATAGTTTAAGTGTTGGCAATCCTTTTTATGTGTTAAGAAAAGGAGAAAAGCCTATTTTGGAAGTTGGTGTTGTGAAGTCCAAGTCGCAACCTAGGGCAAAGTTCAACACACAGACACCAAATGTAATGATTGGTTTACAACCTCAACAAGTGATTGATGTAATTGCAACGATGAACGGCAAAGACGAAACTTTCGGTGAAATACCAATCAACATAGAAATTGCTGAACGTGGCAACAACACTTTTAGTGGCAGTCGTGAGGCTATGTTGCAAGCGGTGGATGCTATGTTACAAACGTCAAAGAAAGCGATTGAACAAGTGCCTTACCACAAGTCAGTGATTTCGGAAAGTGAAAAGATGTTGGAGGTATTAAACCCACGTTATGCCGAGGAAAAGCGTCAAGCAAGAACAATCAGTGACTTGGAAAAGCGTCAAGCGGCTACTGACCAAAAGTTAGACAGTATCCTTGCTATCTTACAAAAGTTGGATGCTCCTGCCGATGCTTAATTTATTGTGAAACCATTATTTAAAATCAATAATCGAAATGGCTTGGATTTTTGTAGACAAAGAAGAAGAGGGCGGTGGCATGGAAAAGATGCGTCATCAGATGCGCCGCAATATGCGTGGCGGTGGCTATCATGGCGGCAATAGCGGTGGTAGCGGTAGTGGCAACTATCGTGATGGCTATCGTCAAGGCTACAAGCACGGTTGGGAAGACAAGGAAGATGAATGGATGGAGGATGATGAAATCATGTACCGTCGTCGTCGAGATAGCCGTGGAAGGTTCATGTAATTTGTCACCATTACGTTGCTATCAACAACTGGTCGGTGTGTGATTCCAACAAGGTCTTACACCCGACCTTTTTTCGTTTAACCACTTTAAAGATATATGAATATGGCTAATTTTTTGAATTATATGATGCCTGATGACTTGCAGATGTATTGTTCATACTACGGAATGAACTTTAACAAGAAGTTGTGCGAATTTGCAGTAGGAATGATGGAACGTGAGGATGCAAGTGGCAATCTTGTAAAAGTTGAACCGATGCAAGTTGATGAGTTGAAGGCTTTGTTGGAAAAGCACAAGATTGAGTTAGACCAAAAAGACCTATACAATGCATTATATGTTGCGTCTATGGTCAAAGCGGACTATTGGGGCAGCAGTATAGAGGATGAAGAACACTTGGCAAAGTATGTGGAAGATGTGCTTTGTGACGTTGATGCGGCAGAAGGTCAAACTTTTGCACGTTTTGTGTCAGATTGTTCAATTAAGGGCATCCCAATTTATTGGGAAAGAATGATTTAGTCATGGAAACGAAGTATTTAGACGTGCCTAACCAAAAATGGGGCATTGTTGTTGTCTTGGACTACGATGTTGACTTCGATTATCGTGATTTAAGGGCGATAATGATGAGTTTTGGCTTATTGGATGAAAACAAGATAGAAAAGTCAATGAACATATTGTCAGAGCCGAATACTGGCATGACGATTACAAACATTGACTTGTGTATGTCGGTTATTTTCATTTCCAATGCCACTGATTCAAGCGAGTGGTGGGATACTGCGTTACATGAACTATATCATGTTTCCAATGCAATCATTGACTACTATGGTGTTCCTTATGAAAGTGAAGATGCTGCTTATTTGATGGGTTACTTGACAAAGGAGTTCATTGAAAAAGTAGGCTTTCCATGCTATGATTAAAAATAAGCCGTTCTAAGCGACTTTTATTGCGTGATTGATAAGTTATACCAACTAAGCGGCAAAAGTGCATCAGAACGGCTTAAAATCGTTTTTTAATGGGATTTTTAAGGTTTGATTACTATATAAAATGAATACTATGAAAAAACTTTAGCCTTATGTTATAGTTTTTCTGGTTTTGGAAAAAAACGATTATCTTCTTCCGACCACACATATTTTGTTTTGCAATATGGGCAGATGCCAGTGACACCAATAGCGAGGTCTATTTCACGATTGCACGTTGTACACATTGCTGAAAAGTGTGGCAAAACCGAAATGAAATGTCTTGAAAAGCCGTCACCGCCTTCAAGTGCGCCTTGTGCAGCCAATTCACGGATAAGTGCCGTGATGTCACGGACACTTGCTTCTTCAAGATTTGCACTTCTTGTTGCAAGCAAGTTTGAAAGCATTTGTACGATTTCTTCTGCCGAAAATTTGTAGTCTTTCAAATTTCTTGCTTCTTTTTGTATTTCTGTGCGGTATTGTTCCTTGATGAATTCAATCAAGTGGTCTATTTCCTGTTGCTGTATTGCTAAATTCGCATCACGCTTTGCTTTTTGCAAGTATTCTTCTTCATCATCAGTACCAATAATGCTTTTGAAATTCTTTTTGTCAAAAGCAAAGCCGTATGCAACACCCAAATCTTCGCCTAATGCAACTTGCAATGCAAAGACGTATTGCTTTTCATTGAAGTTAATATTTCGGTTGTGCAACGCATCTATTGTTTCTAAGTAGTCGAGCATATCACTTATTGTTTCGTCTTGCGTATTCAGCAATCAATATACCGTCACGGTCTTTTTGCTTAAAATCAAAAAACTGAGGGAATAGTCTATTTCCTATGTCTAGGCTTGCCTTTTTTTGTTCTTCGCTACCTTTGACACCTTTTGGCAACATTTCACGTTGCCATTCTTTACTATCTATGAATTGGTGAGAAATACCTAAAATTTCCACCATTATAAGCATTGCTTCCCAACAACGTATTGCTGACATTGATGCAGTCCACCTTGTTGGGTTAATCATAGGTCTTTCCATCAAGACGCAGATGTCGTTGTGGTTGTATTTGTCAAGAATTTCCTTAAAAGCGATGCAATCCAAACGAGTTACATTTTTCTTCGCTTTTGTGTAATCTTGTTCTTTCTTTATTGGAGTATGGTATATTTGTGGTTCTACTCCATTTCCGACAATGCCGATAGTTCCAGTAGTACCGTTGTCAATGCCTATATAAACTTTATGACCCATATTTCAAAACATCAATGAATTTTGCTTGTTTAAGTGCTTTCATTTCCATGCAATATCCTTGTTCTGTGTAGTAAATGATGAAATTATGCGCTTCTTGTATGTTTGGCGCAAAGAAAGCGATGTCGTAATTGATTTCTTTTTCGTTTCCGTTTTCGTCAGTAAACACATCAGACAAAGTTGCTACAAACATTGGAGTTTTTAACTTTCCGTTGCCATGATTGGCGATTTCCTTGATTTTGCTACGTTTTAACGAAGTTACATCAAAATTGCTTAATGATGACATTTCATCAATTTTAAGCAACACATTTTCTGCTTCGCTAAAAGTTTCTGCATTTTCGATTAAGTAACTTTCCTTAACAATCTTAGTGTTGCCTTTGTTCGTTACTGTTTCGAATTTGATAGTTCCTTCGTAAATCATATTCTATTTATTTTGTTGTTCTTT
>Ga0247609_10004460_pt1 | contig 13920 bp, 16 predicted proteins | sample 172DNAGHGlowgp2_FD_193487 | JGI IMG/M metagenome (GOLD analysis project Ga0247609, IMG submission 193487) | Sheep rumen microbial communities from Palmerston North, Manawatu-Wanganui, New Zealand - 1728 DNA GHGlow gp2 | ecosystem: Host-associated > Mammals > Digestive system > Stomach > Rumen ...
CCCGAAATATCAGACAATTCAAAAAATTGTTCGAATTAAATATACAATTCAAAATATTAAAACAAATAATACATTATCAACTTTATCATCCATGATCAACATAATCATCCATTATCAACTTTATCATCCATGATCAACATAATAATCTATTGTTGTATTAGATTATCATTTGTAACAATTTTGACATAATTTTGTAATAGAAAAAAAATAATTTTTTTTCTTGCATTCCATTACCGCCAGGTGTATAATTCATAGTAGGGGAAGCTATATCTCCATTTTGACCTTGTTTGTACCTTGCAACTTAATCCGGAATTGCTCGAATTGAGCAAATTGTGTCTATTTTTCAAACAATTTGTACAATTCAGACAATTCCACCATTTCCGGGTAGTCAACTATCCGAAAGAAAGGAGAGTTTATATGATAGTATTAAACAGCGACATGCAACTCATTGAGGATACGCCAGAGGCAAAATTTGGCGCAAGTATTGTGATAACGATTTCTGATGAATGCGACTTGCATTTAGAGATATGGGACGCGTCAACAAAGCATCCCGATGTCTGCTTTTCATTTGCTGATTTTGAAATGACTTGTTTTATGTCGTTTGAAAGTAATGTAGTAGCATGGTTGGCACAATGTGCCAGTAGGCTTTCATTTGCTTATAACATGTACACAATATTGAGTATGGCAACAGAAGTAAATGGAAAACTCATTGCTGATTATTATATGTCAACGCCGCGTTGGCTTAAATATAATCAACCTTGTTGACCTACAGACGATAGTTAACGCCTAGTTAACTATCGTAGTAGCCCAACAAGGGCGCATATAAGGGTGACGACCAAACGTCAATGCCGCATGGCAAGAAAGGAAAATACTATGGAAAGAACACTCGTTAATGCAACTGCAAACACTGAGGATAGCAAGGCAAAGCTTGACCTGGTAGTATCTGCTGAGAACAAGTTATCTGAGGTCTACAAGGCAAAGAAGGTTGTCGACAATCATTTTGATATAGCTGTTGACAGCACAAGCAACGTATTCTCTACAACCGTACAGGGTAAGGGTAAGGACGCAAAAGTCATTACAAAAGAGGTTATGATTGCCCGCACATACGATGGTAAGAAGGCGATTGAGATTCACGGCGCAGACAAAATAGCCGCTTATAACCGTATCAAATATATCAATGAGGTGGCAAAGGTTTCGACCTTTGCAATTCCTTGCGAGTTGGCGCGTATCGCTAGAGAGAAGTTGTATGAGGTGGGCGACTGTGATTCAGTGCAGGCTTATGCGTTGCGGTTTTTTGGACTCTCCAAAAAGACCGTGAACCAGTATATTAGAATCGCAGAATACTTCTTGGAAAGTGGTATAAATGAGGACGGCGCGACCTATTACCGCATCAAATCACCGTTCAATCTTTATCCTAGTTTAACGATGGGGCACTTTGTAGAACTTCTTGCCTATATCAGCGAACACAACGACGACGGAACGCCCAAGAAGGACAAGGACGGAAACATTATTCAGAAGGATATTGACACATTCTTTACCGACCTGGAGAGTAAAGAAGTGAATCTCACTGGTACAACATCCAAGTTAAGAGAAGAACTTATCAAGAAAGTCAAGAATGTAGTTGACGCCAAGAATCCACCCAAGCCCCAGGACGGAAACGGCAATGGCGACGATGACAACAATGGCGGCGATAATGGCGGCGACAATGGCGAAGATGGCAACACTGGTAATACCATGACGCCTGAACAGCTGGCATACCTGGAGAGCCGCAACGCTTGCTCACTCATCAGTAAGAATATTGAGGTTTACAGCGATATGTGGACGGATGCCAAGAAGGCTCTCAAGCTCATCAATCAGCTTATGAAGCTTATCAAGGTTGAGGACAGTGCAAACCAGGCAGACCAGGCAGACCAGGCAGACCAGGCACATCAGGCAGAGTAGTACCACAGCGAAAGACAACAAAGGATTGCCACCGAAAAGGTGGCATTCCTTTAGGCTTAATATAATAATCCATTGTAACATTATCAATACAGTATCATTATTATCACAATGCGGTGAGTGCTAAAATTGTGTCAATTGTATATACAATTTAGCACTTTACCACGGTGAAGTGTCAAAGCGACAATTTTGCCAGTATACAGTTAGTCAACTATCCATATAAAAAAATTTATTTAGAAAAGGAGATAATCAACATGAAGCTTTATTTCAAAATTAAGGCAACAATTCCTACAAACGTAAAAGGGGGGCTTAGAAAACTCGAAGTCGAAATAATGCCAGACTATATGTCTTACTCAGATGTTACATCTGATACATATACTGGTTTATATGTTCAAAATGAGCAGGGCTATCAAGCTTCATATGATGCAGCTACGGCAAGAGAGTTATTATTAGAGGTATATGCTAAGGCAATATCTTTTGACTACATAATGTTCTTTGAGCAGACAAAGTCGGGATACATAAAGCCAATTCCGTCCACTTTGTTCTAGTCAACTATTCGGCTTTGTTAGTCTATAGACGTTAGTTAACTAGCTAGTTAACTAGCGGAATAGCCCAACAAGGGCTTACAATTAGGGTGGCGACCAAGCGCCGTTAGTCAACTAGACGTTGACAGAAAGGATTCCATTATGTTTAACTTTTCCAAATTCAACAAGAAGCAGATCTTCACAGCAGAGACAACAGGAGATGAGGAGTACACAAATCTTCAGCATCTGTATGAGAGAGACGGTGAGGGAGCGGTCTATACGATCAAGGCGCTTTACATTGGCACCAAGTCCAATTTTGATCCCGAGGTGCCCCTGGTATTGATCGACGATTACTATGTTAATCTGCCGGTTCACCAGCTTTCGGAAATCAAGGAAATGCTGGCAAATCCTCAGGCAATCGCTGCGATCAACAACGGACAGGCTGGATTCACCATCGCTACCTATTTTCAGAAGCGGTTTAACCGCACCTGCTATAAGGCGGTATGGTGCAACGCTGACGAGGAGTAATCCTCGGAGAGGGGTTAGGCAACTAGCCCCTCTTATTTAATTAAAAGAAAGGAGTGATGTCATGCTGTTCAATGAATTAACGGAATATCAAAAAAGGAGATTTCAGCAAATGAAGAAATGTCCTCTTTGCGGCAGACCTATCGACGTTGGAGAATCTTTCCAAGTTGTAAAGGTTCGACGTAGTAAAGCCATTTACTATACATTCATTCACGACACCTGCATTGTAAACAGGGATCTATATGCTGAGTTTGAAAGAGAGGGGTAAAATATGCAGAGAAAAGAAAAGAAGCATGACTTGTCAAAAATAAGGGATAAATTCCGCTCACTTATTAAAGCCGCAGCTGAAAAATATGACGAGCTAGTCAACTCGTCGCATGAGATAATGCCCGCGGTATATGATGCAACTCGGACAAAGTCCAAGAATGCAGACGATGTGTTCTCGATTGATGACAAGCATCGTTTTCGTGAGATTCAAAGAGAAGTACGCCGGGCTCAGAAATTTCTAAGAGAAGTAAGTTCTGATGACTATGATTCTTTGGATTCTCGGATGACAAATTATACAAAAATGCATCGTTTTGGTGGAGATTTCAAAGAGGCGTTCGGAGAATCATATGATACAAATGTAATTCAAAAGGATTTCGCTGAAGTATCTTTTGATATATATCACAGAGTTGAGTCGGATTTACCTCGTGATGTAACTCAATTTGGTTCTGAGAATTTAATCAACGCAATTTATGATATGGTAGTGGCAGAGAATGGGCAGGGTGAAACATACATTGCTCAAAAGCAGTTGCAGCTAGTTGACTATCTTAGAGAATTATATTTGGAGAAGGGTATAAGAGCAGATAAGGAACTTATGCATCAGGAATCAGAATATGGTCTGTTAAGTGAATCTAAATCTGCTAAAGATTTTTACTTAAAATTAGCAGAAAAACACTGGTTCAAACCAGACAAATGGTAAAGGAGATGATGTTATGGAAACGGGAAAGTGGCAGGGGTATAAAAATTATGACCATTACTATACTTGGTCGAAAGTTCTTGATTTCTTAAACGAGTTAAACGAGCCTCAGATTATTCCGGCTGGAAGATCACATGGTTACTTTAATATACCATCTGCATATGATATAGAGGTGTCATCATTCTATATAGATGATAAAAAATATGCGACCATGTATCTATGGGCAATCTGTGTTGATGGGTCTTCCATATATGGAAGAACATGGTCAGACTTCGAGTTCGTTATTAAGCATCTAGTTGACTATCTTGGGGTAAGCTTAAAGAATAGGCTAATAATATACGTCCATAACCTGGGTTATGAATTTCAGTTTATTCGTAAAAGATTTGATTGGAAGAAAGTCTTTTCAATTAAGAACCGGCGTCCAGTTTATGCCTTGACTACAGGTGGCATTGAGTTTCGATGTAGTTATTTTTTATCGAACTTTTCACTGGCATATATAGGAGCAAATCTCCTAGTCAACTATCCGGTGCAAAAAGCTGTGGGTGATTTGGACTATTACAAAGTGCGGCATTATGCAACTCCGGTAACAAAAAAAGAAATCGGATACCAAATTGCAGACGTTCAAGTTGTCTGCTCATATATCCAGGAAAAAATAGAGTCAGATGGAAATATTGCAAATATACCATTAACCAACACTGGATACGTGCGAAATTATTGTAGAGCATCATGCTTTGGTCAAGGTACAGACCATGAGAAAAAAACTTTATATGAGTACAGGGCGTTGATGAAGGGTCTGCAAATTACTTCAGAGCAGGAGTATGATCAACTCAAAGCTGCATTTGCCGGGGGTTATACTCATGCATCACCGCTCCATAGTGGTCAAGTTCTTGAAGATGTAGGATCAATCGACAGAACAAGCGCATATCCATTTGAAATGTTATCGAAGAAATTCCCCATGTCAAAAGGAGTTTATCTGGGTACTATTTCAAAAGATGATGCTAAATTCTTCATGCGTCACTATTGTTGCTTGTTCACAATCAGAGTCAAGAACATATCCTCTGTTTTTGATCCTGATAACTATATATCAATAAGTAGGTGTAGTCAACTATCCGATGATTACATCGACCAAAACGGGCGTTTAGTTGAAGCGTCCGAAATTATGCTCACAATCACTGAACAGGATTGGGAGATAATAGATAAGACGTACGAGTGGGATGAAGTCGAGTTCCTTTCATTTAGAATATATGAGAAAGGATATTTGCCTAGAGATCTGATTATGGCAGTGCTCTACTTTTATAACGGTAAAACAAGCTTAAAGGGGGTTGTTGATAAAATAGTTGAGTATATGGTGTCAAAAAATATGCTCAACGCGTCATACGGAATGATGGTTACATCTATTATCCGCGATGAAAATGTCTACGAGAATAACGAATGGGAAACAATAAAAGCTGATGTGACTAGTCAGCTAGACGGCTATAACAAGAATTTTCAAAGGTTTCTTTTCTATGCCTGGGGTGTTTGGGTAACGGCATATGCAAGAAATTCTTTGTGGAAAGGTATCCTGGAGTTCGGAGAGGACTATGTTTATGCTGATACCGATTCCATAAAAGCGCTCAATTTTGAAAATCATATAGATTGGGTAGAGGTTGCAAACTTTAACTGTCAATCAGCAATTATGGAAATGTGTAAGTTTTATAACATTCCACTCTCTTATGCTAGACCTAAAACATTAAAGGGGGTTATAAAAGATCTAGGTGTTTGGGAGTTTGAGTGTACTTATAAAACTTTCAAAACAATCGGCGCTAAACGATATATGTACGAGTTTAAGGATGGCACGGTAAGTTTTACAGTATCCGGGCTTAATAAAAATACAGCTATGCCGCATTTACTGTGGGAGTATACTAACATTTCAAACTATATGAAATTTGAAGAAGTTACTTTAGCCTATACTCAGGATAGTCGACTAGCGAAAGAATCTAAAAAAGCAATGGAAAAAATTGGAAAATTACGTTTAGATGGAGAACTGGACTATCATTATCTGTTTGATAGATTCAGGGATGGCTTACGTATTCCGAAAGAATTTACTGGAAAGCTCACAATGACATACATTGATGATTACTTTTCAGTGCCATGCACAGATTATTTGGGAAACACTGTAACAGTTTCTGAGGGTTCAGCAATTCATGCAGAGCCACAAGCATACTACCTGTCACAACATGATAGTTATTTAAGATTTATAGAGGGGATTCAAGATGGAAGCTTATGATGCGTTAATGGAATGGTTTTTTCTTTGCTGCATGGCATTCCAGGAAGAACCAAGATTAGAAGACTTCAAAGAATACTTAAAAGATTATGAAAAGGAGATTAGAGAAGATGAAAGAAAAAACAAGACCAAAGGCTATAGTTCCAACACACAAGATTCAGCAGGAGCATCATTATCCGACGCCAAAGGATAGATGCTTAGCCTGCATCAACATCGACTTCGATAAAAATGGTTGCTACTGCATGATAGTAGGGCAACCGATGATGGTAGTCGATTGCCCTCACTTTGTAACACCGTCCAACGATGACTAGTTCTGTTGACACCATTGAAGATAGTTCCTTACAATTTCTCCGACCTCGTTGTCTTGATAAAAGACTTTCTCGGATGCAAAGAAATTTCCAATGCGCCTCACTATATCACTAGTGGGGCGTTTTATATTTCTGAAGTAATTCGGTCGAGGATCATACTTTTCACTGAATATCACATCAGACTCCGGGTGCTTAATCTCACCTGTTTTTCTATGTATGTAAGTGAAAGCGCAATCATCATAGACTAACACTTCACACTGGAGCATCTGATTGTTAAATATTATAAAATATCTAAACACGATGTTATCCAAGTCATAGTCCCTCGGAATATGCGGGTACAAGGCAACTTCCCACACACCATTTGTAATCATCTGCAACTGAGGATTATCAAATGCGAAATAGCTATCACTCTTTCTACCATCAATGTTATGATCTTTACAGTATTCAACAGCAACTTTCAGTTTACTCTCTCCATACGTATAAACATCAATGGTTCCGGGTTCCATCTTATCTACATGTGTTAATCCCATTTCAGTGAAGTAGGGGCAATATTTATTCACCGTATTTCCCAACATGTAAATAGTAACATCGTTCCTTTGTCTAACAATGGTACTAACTACATTCATGAACAGCATGAACTCGTCTTTCAAATATCCGATTCTACTCAAGAACTCATCGAATATTATAGTAGTAACATCGGGGTAACTAGTTGACTTATCATGCTCCATCTGTGTCAGTGCAAATGCAAACATGAAAGGTTTCTCAGCAGCTTCGAGCTTTCCAGTGTCAATATTATAATTAGCAAGAAACCATCTACCGGTACTATATTTAACACTGTCATACTTTCCATCGGTTAGTTCACTAACCACTCCATTTGAAACCAATCCATCAAATACTTGCTGCCCGCGTTTGCCCTTAAAGTCATCAGCATAACGTCTAACATAGGCGCCTTGTTTTCCAGTCTTAACAAAAGTTTCAAGTACATCTTTCAAGGCACCATATGTTTTACCATTACTACGTTTACCAAAGATGACATTATATTGGCATTTCTTTCTTTTTATTTCATTGTAACTATACCAATCATCATTCACTTTCAACTTCTCTCACGCTCCCCTCTACCGTCAAATTAGCATTTGGACTAACTTCCTGCTGACCACTGAATGCAAGGACGAATGCCTGACTATTGAAGCCATTAGGAAATACTTTTGTGACAATATTGCTATACTGATATGCCTTAAAACTTGGGTCATTTAAGTACAGGTTAAAATCATTTTCCTGTCTAGCAATCACACCACTGCTTCCAAGTATTGCTTCAGAATATGTTTTAAGAACATCGCAATGCATTGCAACTCTCCATAATCCAGTTCTTACAGATGTAATATCAGTTATAAAGTACCATCTGTTGAACTCAGATATTCTTGCATAGTTAACATTATTGAGTGTTCCATTATATTCTATCATTATAACGGGGTCTACAATAGAAGTTTCCTCTTTAAGTGTCCCTTCTATAGTTAGTCGACTAGTAGGATTTTTATTTATTTTGTTATACTCGTCGCCATTATACATAAGTTCAACTTCAAAGCTCATATAATCACCCCCTTCTTAAGCATATCATATATTTCAACAATTTCAGGCTGAGTGGCGGATAAGTTATTTAACCGGATACTTTCAACTTCAGTATATCCACTCAAATCACCAAGTCTGGCAGTTATATTGCTAGGATATCCACGATACTTTTTATAATTGGTCGGTAAGCATTGCTCTGCACGACTAATTATTAAATAAGGTGTCTGTATGCCAAGTTGACCGGTTGTTGCAGAAAGTGAACCAGTACGTTCAACTCTAGGTTTCGAAGTCATTACAGCATCCATTGTACAAGCACTTAACTGATTACCATGATCTCCATCCCATGTAGCCATCGCAGACATGCCAGCTCGAGCGCCTTGAAATGCACCCACGGCATCACCAAAGATATTAGCCGCTCCAGATGACATTCCATAATCAATTCTACCAACACCAACTGCCGCCTGTGATGCTTCAGCAGCCGCGGCAGAAGCGGCGGCTCCGACTCCACCAGTTGCAATGCCAGTGCCAACGACACAAGCAATATTTATAAGATTCTGAACAAGTTGATTATAATCAGTCTTGCCAACAGGTATTTGCTGAAGACAATTTCCAGCAAACTGATATCTCACGCTGCCATCAACTGTAACAAATGCCATTATTGCCCCGCCAAATAAATCAATGTGATACTTAACTCCTATAGTATGACCCATAACCTCATCAGTATCAAGCTCTCTAACACCTACATATGGTAAGTATATAGAAATTTTTGTATAAGGGGCATAGTCAAACGCGCTACCCCAAAACTCTCTAAGTTCTATAGATCCACAATCATGTTGATAATACTGACTATCATATACAGGAATAACCAATGGTATTACAATTGGACCTATAGAGGGGCTACTTGTTCTGCTTGCAGGAGCATTAACTGGTACAATTCCTAATCCTATGACTAAATCCATTGGATCGCCAAATAGTTGACTAACCAAATCTATGATATTTGGCGACCATAAACGTTTCGCCAACTCAATCATAATGCTTAAGGTAGGCTTATATAATGTTACAAATCCTGCATCGGTAGCATTCAAAGTTGGCAAACTCGGAACAGCAATAGTATCACTGCTTCTGTCAAAAGTACCACCACCACCACCTTTTGCAGAATAACCACCAGCTTTATTAGGCTCAGTATCATAAGGGGTAGGTTCTTGTCCTTCTTGGTAATCAGGTATACTGCTAATAGGTAATTCCCAAGAACTACCAAGTACATTGCTTAAACTGGTATAACCATTTTGGCATCTATACCAACCAAATCCCGATCCACCATCAAAGTTCAAACTTGGAAATTCATAAGCATCATATATCCATCTCGCAGTAGAAACCCCATCTTCAACAGCCTTCATATACCAATTGTCATAACTAATTTGTGAATCTTCATTGTTATTTCTCAAGTAATTACCTTTTCCAAGAATCATAGAACCCCAGTCATTATTAAATTGTTGAAATCTTATTTTATTTTCGCCGTCGACTCGATATGCCCAAATACCGCCTATCCTTCTGCCAAAGCGTTGCCCGACAAATTCTCTTGTATATCCAGCAAATCTTGAAGCTACTCTTCCCAAATATCCTAAATGGGGGTAGTAAACTCCAATATTATTTTCATCGTCATCACGTCGTTCCAAATACCATAAATATCCAGCAGCGTCTTCCCATGCATTCTCTACACCTACTGGTAATCCAAGACTATAACTATGACCCTGCATTTGATCTCCAGCAGCTGCAAATACTACGCATTTACAATCAATATAATACTCGCCAAGAAATGGAATACGCTCAGTATTACTGCTAAAGACAGGTATTTCCAAAACTTGTCCATTTAAGAATCTAATACCATCATATCTTACTAAAGCCATTTTATTCTCCTTTCTATTCAAGATACTAAAGGGGATGCTAGTCAACTAACATCCCCTTTATGTGATATACTAACTCATGCACGTTAGTCAACTAGCTCCAATTACAGAACAAAGATCACACAGTTCTCATTGAAGTCATTGAAGTAGCCAGCATCGAACTTGTACCAGTTGTTGGTAAACTCGCCCTTAGCATTCCAGTTCGTAGTAACTCTACGATCCAAGTTACTTACGCCCATTGCTTCACGGTCAAACATCATAGCAACAACGCCGTTAACAGTAACTTCTGCATTACCACCGCTCGGTGTACCAATAACCTTGCTGGTATCAGCAAATGCAAACTGATTACCACTACCCATCCAGTAAGGCACGATCTCAGCCTTAGGAAACTTAACGAACTCGTCGTGGAAAGTATCACTCTGCAAATACACGCTTGCAGCGCTCGCGAAATCTGCGTGCATGATGCTCATCATTCTGTCAGTACCTGTAAAACGCTCCTTACCACCCTGATTAAACAGAGTACTCATCTTTGCCATACGCTTATGATACTTACCAAGCGTCCAAGCACAGAAGCGAATAAACTCGGGATCAATCAACTCACTCTCACCGGGTGTCAACGTCTGACCAGTTAACTGGTTATAAAGAGTCGTCAAGCTGACAACAGTAGCCGGTCTTGTCGTTCTACCATTAAAGGTAGTGATAATAGCATTGCACAGAGTATACTCAACAAGCATATCCATCTTGACCGTCATGGTGTTACTAATAGCGGTCTCGATCATGGAAAAGAATGCCTGCAGCTGCCCGGCATTGCTGAATGCGCTTTTAACCTGCTTACGAGCAAAACTCATAGGAACATCAAAAGTTCTTCTCTTGTCATAGAACTTAGCTGACACTTCAGGCTTATAGAAGATATTGGGGTCATAGCTACGACCATTCTGAAGATCCCAGCTATCATTGTCCTCAGCTTCAGGCAGCCCCTCGTACGTAATTTTCTCCAATACTGCACCATACTCCCAAGAGTCCATCAGCAGGCTCGGAGTATTACCGCTGTAAGGTCTGTTAACAAATACAACCTTGCCGATATGGTCGATCAAGTTTCTCACGTAGTTGTCAACATTCTTGGTATCGAGAATCTCTTTACCAATGTCAACCAGCTGGTTAAAATCCTTTCCGGCAACAGCTTCAGCTCCGATAGCTTCCTGTGTTGCTTCATTTACAATCTGCTCAATCTGAGTCATTTCCATAATACATATCTCTCCTTTCGGTTAGTCAACTAATAAACATATACCGGTATGCTTATCTCATCTGCTACATCTCTTACAATCTCAGCCATGAGGTTAATTTTTCTGAGGTTCAACTCTTCCAAAATTAACTTCTGTGTACTGATATTGCCGATATTGCCAAAATGTTTTCCATCTCTATCTTGGCTAATATCTCTCTTGTCGTCCTGTTCCTGCTTTACAGTACCGGTATTCAGAACAGTATCGGTTCCGGTATTTGTCTTAACATCATGAACTGTACCGGTGTCAGCAGTTGTTTGTGTTCCGGTATTTGTACCCTGAGTTGTTTGAGTACCAGTATTCGTAGTAGTCCTGCTATCACTACCAGTGCTATTACTACTATCACTGTTCACAGCGGCAGAACTATTAAATCCCCAAACACTGTTTGATTCATTATTACTATCTGAACCATTCTCGCTCTGTTCCAAATTATCCGTCCGAGTACTGCTGTTACTCAAATTGTCCGTCCTAGTAGTTTGCAAGGCATTCGTCCTTGTGTAGTCCTCTGTTAAGTTCTGAGTCCTAGCATTGCTAGTGTTATCAGTCCTTAAGCTCTCACCATCAAGCACGTCATTCCGTGTAAGGTGGTCTTCCCATTGATCCAAATAGTTATGAATCGGGTCGTACTCCGCAAACAGAGCAGCTCCGCTCCGTATCCATTTATCTCCATATATAGAGATAAGATACTCGGCTAGTTGACTAATGCTATTACTATCCAACGATTCGCCTGAATCTTGACTCTCAAAGAAATAGTCAATTATCGTTGAAACAGCTCTAGCACCATAGTCAGCCGTAAGCTTTAAGTCCATCTGATGCTCCGGAGAAACATTGCCGATCGTAGGTACAGGAAAATCTGCACCCATCCTATTGGATATTTCTTCAAAGAGAGTATGAGTACCAATGGGAAGCATTTCCTTAATTGTCCTCTTTTTCTTCCAGCACCTCATCTTCCTCACCCTCACTTTCACTACTATCCCCGCTACCATTTATTTCCTCACTGCTTTCATCACTGCTAACAAGATCCTCAATGATACGCGTCGCTTCTTCCTCAATCAGATCTCCCAACTTGTCATCGGGTTGTTCCGATCCCGATTCCGGTTGACCCATACCTGAACCAAGTTGACCACTACCAGATCCAACCTTACCGTCCCCATCGTTGTCAGAACCAGTTAGTTGACTATCCGGTGTAAAACCTGGAGTAAAGTTGGAAGTATTGGAAGGCTTGGAAGAACTGGTTAGTTCACTAGCCGTTGCAAGAACCTCAAGTTCCTGCTCAACCTGATTATGTTTCCAAGAGGATGAGAAGTCTACAGAAATGTTAGTACCATACATTTCGTTGACTTTCTGTAAATCCTCACGTCTACATTTAAGCATGTTTTCACACAGAGGTAAAAGCATGTCTTGGTTGAGAGTGGTCTCACCAGTTCCGATTGCTTCACGTTTCATGTTGTAGTTAGCAAGTAAACCTACTTCATTATAGAATGAACCAGTAAGATACTGATGCAATTCTATGAACTGAGTAAGGTATGAGCCGTTGTTGCTAGGCGGTGACTGCATCTTAACACCGTCAAAGAATGGCTGATTCTCAATTACTCCAAGCTTACCATCTTCAATATCATGCAAATATTGTAATGCCGCCGCTAATTCCTTGTTTGTTGTCGCGGTCAATAATGCGTTGATACGAAGATTGATGTCTGCAATACGCAATGTAATGTAATTCTCAGCAAGCATATAGGAGTATCTCGCTATCAACGGAAGCATTCCGATCCATTCTGTATCGTTACGAATCAGTACACCGGTATGAGGTTCTTCACCAAGAACAACGACTTCTTTCGTGAATCCGTTAGCTATGTGAGGATTGGAAATGATGAATCTAGTAGGACGATAGTAAACTTCCTGTACACCACCAAGGTTTCCTCTAAAGACATATAACTTGTCCTTGACGTCGGTTATACAAGAGATGCCATTTACCATTACGAATCTATCAAAAACATTAGATTCTATAGTATCAGGCAGATTCTTGTACTCAAACATTGATTGCAACCTGGCGAGAAAGTAAGTTGCAATGTCCTTTGCCAATTTGTCTTTGTTGACAAGATAGTCTTTAAGGTTTCCCGGGATGGCGAAATATTCATATTCGCATTCCATATCCCACGCTCCTTATTCCGGTTAGTTGACTAACTACTGCACTCTGTCCTGAGGTGTAATAGAACATGACATATCTCCATCGGTAGAAGTGTAATTCACATCATAATTGTTACCATTCTTCTCCACGATTCCAGGGAAAACACCATCTGACGCCTGAACCAGTACCAATACACCAGAATCTACGCAATCCTTTGCATTCTGATATGAACCTTTAATAGTCTGAGGAGTAGTGCCATCACCGCTCCACTCTCTCAAGTTCATAATGATATAGCCACCTTTTAACATTGTATAATCTCCTTTCTTGAATGGTTAGTTGACTAACTAACTGTTTACAGTTTCTGAGGTTAGTTGACTAGCAGGCGACCTAGTCATACCTTCCCCTAAGTATACAATACCACATTCTAAGGAATTTGTCAATGTACAATTTGCACAAATTGATATAATTTTTTTGTAAAATTTGACTACGTTTGGCTAGTCAGACTAGAATATCTTGTAACTGCGGG
>Ga0247609_10004461_pt1 | contig 13919 bp, 9 predicted proteins | sample 172DNAGHGlowgp2_FD_193487 | JGI IMG/M metagenome (GOLD analysis project Ga0247609, IMG submission 193487) | Sheep rumen microbial communities from Palmerston North, Manawatu-Wanganui, New Zealand - 1728 DNA GHGlow gp2 | ecosystem: Host-associated > Mammals > Digestive system > Stomach > Rumen ...
AGAGACGGCCCGTTTCATATTATGTCGGCTCCTGTTACCATGACAGTGAAACACTTCCTTATGCTGCTTATGGTATGTCTGGCACATCCGCTTTTCAATGATGCGCCTGACCTTTTTTACCAACCAGGACTCTTCTGTCGTAATATCAATATTACGTAGCCAAGTGTCATCTTTACATCTTAGTTTCTCATTAAAGATGGCTTTGGTTGCATATTCATAACGCTCTTGTTGACCAAAGGTCTTCCCTCTTCTCTTTGTTCTTTTTACTTCTTTTCTCATAATTCATTTATTTTAAGTGATACAATTATGAGTACCCTGTAGAAGTAAGTGTGTAAACAAGAAAATTTTGTGTTTACACATTTAGCAATTGTGGTACTATCTTTAATAGGAAGCAATAATGAGTCTATACTTAAACAGGCAGATAAAAAAGTTGTTTACCAATTGTTCAGAAGATACACTAATTATATATAATATGGAATTCTTAGGAGCTGTGGCATTATATTTTCTCTTTAAATTTCTGCATAAATTATGGGAGGTAAGAGATCAAGACAAGGGCAGACAATATGTTCGCCCAGACAGCCGACATGAGCCAGAAATAGAATTTAAGTGTGGGACTGACAGGAGTATGCCACATATAGACTTAGAAACTTCGAGAGCAATAACATTAGATTTAAATACAAACAAAATGGAGAAAACAAAAGTTAGGGCGTTGTTTTTAGAAACGCTAACAAAAATCGGTTGTCAATATGAAATTGATGCCGATGATGACAGGATTTTGTTCTCATATCAGGGAGAGCACTTTGTGGTTGATGCCTCTGATGACAGATTCTATGTCACCCTCTGGGATATGTTTTGGGAAACTGCGGAATTATATGACATCGATGAATTGTCTCGCCTAAAGAAGGCCATAAATGGTGCAAACCTTAACTACGGCGTTAGTACAATATATACAATAAATGAAGAAGGAAGTACAGTGGATGTACATTGTAAGTCTATAATCCCATTCTTCCCCGAAATATCTCAGCTAGAAAATTATCTCAGAACAGAACTAAATGAATTCTTTCATGTCCACAGGTATGTTGAAAACGAATTGGTCCGCATGAGGAACGAAGAGGAAAAAATTCAAACCAAATAAACGATTTCGTACATTAGAAATATCGCTTCATACAATATTGGACGTGACTTTGTAATATAAGAAGGATAAATAGTAACTTTGTCGATTTACAAATCAAAATATAAAAAAGATGGAGCAAACAGGAAGAATAATCGAAGTGATGGAACCCAAGAGCGGGAAGTCATCAAAGACAGGCAATCCTTGGATGATTCAGGAGTACGTATTAGAGATACCAGGACAATACCCAAGGCGTTGTATGTTCTCTATATATGGAGAAGAACGGATCAAACAGATGAATGTTCAAATGGGAGAAGATCTAACTATTCAGTTTGACATTGACGCCAGACAGTATAATGGCCGATGGTATAATGACATAAAAGTATATAACGTGATCAGGAGCCCACAAAACTCACAACAGAATGGTCAAGACACTCCATTTCCCCCATTTATGGAACCTGCGGAAGGAGGCACAGATGTTTTGCCTTTTTGAACTCAAAGAACTCTATAAACGATATTATGGAGAATAGAGACAAGAAACTGGCATTGTGGAAAGAGGCAATTCCAAGAATGAACGAGGAGGATCTGGAGTTCCTTCTCGACTTCTCAGAATGCTTTGATCCGAAGCTGGTGAAAATGGCAAAGACCAGATATACTGAGCTTACTAAGCCTCAAAACGAAGAAGAAATCCATGTGGCTGTAGTTGATTCGCTAGCATCTGACGTGTTCGAAATCCTGGAAGAGATGGAATGTACTGGAGAATACGACAAGGATGGAGAAATCGTCTTCTCGTATAAAGATAGTAACTTCTACATTACGACCTATGAGGATAACCATCAGTTTATCGAAATATGGGAGTATTCTTGGAAACGAATTAATATGAACAATGCTGACGAGGTAACAAAAGCGTACCGTGCCATTAACTATGTGAACTGTATGGGTGATATTAGCGTTAGCTATTCATTTAACAATAGTAATGAGATGTGTATTCATTTAGGAACCAGGACTCTATTCTTTGCGCATATTCCTAACCGCAAAGGGTATTTAGAATATCTGTTGGAAAGATTCTTTGACGCTCATAAGTTTTTTGAGCATAAGATACAAACGTTCTATGAAGAAGATCCAAATGAGAAAGGAAATTAAGAGGCATGAGAGATTTTTTCTATAAAGTTTTGACGATTTGCACGCATAATAATGAATTTAACTAGAATTTCTATAATAATGAAAGAACTATGGTGAAATACAGACGTACTATAAAAGGAGTCTCGCTTTCAAAAGAGGACATTTACAATCTTGAAATGTGGAATTGGGCACTTGAACAGAATGGAAATGAATCTGTTTCTGCATTTGCAAGCCGTTTTGGCGAGAAATACGATCCTGAATGGAGAGAAATGAGCTATGACCCTTGTCAGCATGTCATCACAGCCTTCTATGTTGACAATGGATTAGAAGAAGACTCTCTGAATAGTGAGCTATCGGAGGCCTTCACTACTAAGATTTTTTATCTTGGCAGGCCAATGAATGAAGCTGTTGACGAGGCACGCTTATTGTTCGATGCAAAAATCAAAAAGCTGAAAGCAACAGGCACTATCAAGGAATCATACGATACAGAATGGCTATTTAGAGCTTACATGGGAATCTTAGTTTGGGAGGTTTCTCAGATAATTGAGGAGCGTCTAAGAGAAATACATGACAGCGACTTCTATAAGGATGGAATATTTAGCAAATACCATATTACTGCGCTGAGTTACGCCGATGATATGAGCTTGCAAGACTTTAAACCTCAGCGTGAATATGACGAGTTTGATATTGAAGCGATGCTAGTACGTGTTGGCATCTACGATGAAGATACAGGACTGTTTGTCGCTGACAAGATGAAGATCTATGATAAGGTAAAGTCTATCATTATAAATAACCCAAGCCAACCTCTGAAGGATGCTAAATCACTAATAGAAGGGCTGGCAAAATCCGATGGTTTCCTAAAATGTGATATAGCTTATTTCTATGTATGTGCGGTAATAGAACAATGGTTGGGAACTAAAAATAACTAAGGAAGCTGTTAAGGCAATAAAAATACTCTAATGAAATATCAAAAATCATCTTTGCACGTTAAGCATAGCATAGAATTTCTCATCTTTGTACTCACGCTTCAATTCACACTGGTTAAAAGCGTAGCTCAGCCATGCCTAAACGATTCTATGTTGATTCCTATTGACTCAACGATAAAGATGGGTGTTCTGCCCAACGGGCTGACATATTATCTGAAGCATAACAACTGGCCAGAGAATAGGGCTTGTTTCTATTTGGCTCAGAAGGTTGGTAGTCTGCAAGAGACTGGTGAGCAAAGAGGACTAGCACATTTTCTGGAACACATGTGCTTTAATGGGAGTGAGCATTTCAAAGGCAACGGGATTGAGCGCTTCTGTGAGAGTCTTGGTATCTCTAGTGGTGATGCCAACGCATTTACAAGCATAGAGAAGACTGTCTATTACATGGATGATGTGCCCACAACTGTTGGAAATGAAAGATTGGACAGCTGCCTGTTAATACTGTATGATTGGGCCAACGGACTTACTCTTGATTCTCTTGAAATCGAGAAAGAGAGGGGTGTAGTGCATGAAGAATGGAGGACGGGTAGGGATGCCACTTCCAGAATATACGAAAGGCAACTCCCCATTCTGTACCCCAATTCGAAATACGGACACAGGCTCCCCATAGGTATTATGGACGTGGTGGATAACTTTAAACACGAAGAACTGAGGGCATACTATGAGAAATGGTATAATCCTGAGAATCAATGTGTGATAGTTGTTGGAGATATTGATGTAGAAGGCATAGAAGCAAGAATCAAAGAATTGTTTAGTGGCATTCAGCCAAGTTCAACTCCAGGCAAGGTGGAAAGACTGGAGGTAAGTAATCATCAGGGTATCATCTACTCATTAGACAAGGACAAAGAATTGCAAGACAATAGCGTTTTTGTCATGTTCAAGCATAAAGCATACACACCTGAGGAAAGACGACATATAAGCTATTGGAGAGATAACAATAAGACGGAAGCAGCTGTCAGCATGTTGAACATTCGGTATGACGATGAGGCTTTAAAGCCAGATTGTGCCTACCTTTCTGCAGGAGCAGACGACGATGATTACTTCGTGTCAAGCACAAAAGCGGTATTCCAACTATATGCGACAGCCAAAGACAGTATGCAGGCAAGGGCTTTAGAGGAAATTGCCAAAGAATGCAAAAGAGCGGTAGAGCATGGATTCACTAAGGAAGAATTCAAACGTTACCAAGATGAACAGATTTCAATGCTGGATAACTTATTGCTAAGTGCGGATAAACGGGAAAACCAGGCACTGGCTCAGGAGTATTATAACAATTATCTGATTGGTACCGATATAGCAACCATAGAAGATTATGTGAATATTATGAAGCAGATCATTCTTTCCATGACATTGGAGGATGTCAACGAAAGAATAAGGGAATTGGTACCCTGCGAGGAAAACAACATGGTCATTGGCTGTTGGAGTATAGAGAAAGATGGAGCTAAGTACCCAACAAAAGATGAGCTATATAATGCATATCATACTGGCATAAGGGCTAAGACGGAAGCATACGTTGACGAACTGAAAGGTGCAAGCCTGCTTAGCGAGACGCCTGAAGGTGGCGAAATCATATCGAGTGAGTTTCACAAGGACTTTGATTATACCAAATTGGTGCTGTCAAACGGAGCAACCGTGTTGATGAAAAAGACGGAGATCGAAAAGAGTCAGGTATTGTTCAAAGCCTATGGAGATGGTGGATGGACGCTTTATGGTGAAGATGATGATCCGAATATCATTATGTTAGGAAGCATTACATTTGGCAATAATGGCTTGACATCCTCTCAGGTTGAGAAACTATTAGCGGGAAAACGGGTAAACCTGAGCTATAGTATAGGCCAGCGTAACTTTACATTTACGGGCAGTTCAAATCCTAACGACTTGGAAACCTTCATGCAACTCATCTATGCAGATTTTACCAATCTATCCATAGATTCTGCTGAATATAATAAAGCTATGGAATCGATGACATTATCGATAAGGAATAGTAAAACGGATCCGGAAAGTGCATTCTCGGATTCTGTTACAGTAACATCAAATGGTCATCATCCGCGATTCAAGATTCTGAAAGAGGAAGACCTGAAGAGGGTGAGTCTCGATAGGATTCATGAAATGATTAAGGAGCAAACAGCGAGTGCCAAGAACTATACCTTTCTGTTTGTAGGCAATTACGACAGTTTAGAGTTATGTTCACTGGCAAAAAAGTATCTTGCATCGTTGCCAAACAGAAAGGAAGTAAAGAGAGGGCCGTTTATCAAAACATGGCTCCAGAATGATGCCCATTGTCATTTCGTTAGAGAAATGGAGACACCCAAAACCATGGTACAAATGGAATGGTTTACGGAATCTATACCATATACACTTAGAAATCGGCTTATTGCCAGTATGGCAAGCGAAATCTTGAATATGGTCTATCAGAAGACGATCAGGGAAGAGAATAGTGCAACCTACGGATGCAATGCAGACTATTTTCTTATTAGGGGCAATGAAGGTGAATGCCAGGTGGGATTCTCGGCATACTGTACCATAAAACCTGAGAAAAGTGACTCTGTCCTTATGATGATGAAACAGGAATTCCGGAATCTATCAAACCACATTGATGAGCAAATGTTCAAGAATGCCAAGGAGATTATGCTGAAAGACCTTGATGAGTTGGTAAAGACCAAAAATGGATTTTGGCTTGACATCATATGGCAGAAGGAGAATAGAGGTGTCGATATGTACTCAGAACGCCGTTCTATTATTGAGCAGTTGCAACTTGCTGATGTAATGGAATTCGCAGGTGAACTACTATCTCACTCTCATTTCTGTGAAACATTGATGACTCCAGAATAAGGCGATTGGGGTAATCTTAGCAATTCTTAATAGGAGGATTGTCATTCGATTAATCAATATTCCATTGTGCATCTGGATCACCCTCAAACGCTGCGCGGTACATGTCGTCTAACTCCTCTTGCGTATAATCTGAACCATAATCCATGTAATAATCGTTGTCCTCTTCTATGAAATTTTCTTCGTCAATGTCAAAAGAACCTATACCATCAACATTGATAATATTATCATCATCTTCATCCTTCTGGCATTCCAAAATCTTCCCCTGAGAGTCTACAAAAAGATATTCTTCCGAACCAGCAACCATAAATACATCACAATGTTTCGTTTTGATATAGCAATTATCTCCCAAGGACATTATTTCCTTTCCTTCTCTATTGTACAAAATGCTATTGCAGATTACTCCGGAACGAACAATGCTATCAATTTTATCAAATATTACAGGTACATTATGATATCCTTTTGTACTGATAGCCCCTACCTTTCCGTCTTTCATGACAATAAAATAGCAATTATCATCAATGATTGTTTTAAATTCGACATGATCATAATCTATAGTGTTTTGTTTGTTAAATGATGAATTGTCGCTGATAATGCCACATTTTTTATCTTTATAAACCTTGAAATACATATTTTCATTAAATAGTTTAATGGGAGCTATATAATCATATTGGGGCTGAATTATCTCAAAGTCTTTGCTTCCATCATTCTCTCTTTCATAAAAGATACCGACCTTGCCTTGTTCCCATAAAATTACTGAAAGAGGAGCAAACTCTTCGGTCTTTTTACGTATATCACTATCATCGTCCCATACATAAAACTGGGTGTCAGGTTCATCTGAAAAATCTTCGAATAAATCGTAGCCTGTTATGTCATCAAACAACAGATCTTCAACTTTCTTACCTTTGTATATTAAGCCTTTTTTCTCGCCAACAGCATATATTATAAATTTGGTTACACGCTTAGTAAGATATGTTTTGTCTTTAAAAACGTTGTTATAATAATCAGGATAATTGAACTCTGTTCCATAAGGAATTATGAAGCCTTCATTTGCAGAATAGATGCCTTTAGTTTCATGCATTTTAAAATGACCCGAATGCAAGTAAGTTACCTCAAAAAGTCCATAGTCATCATTTATAATCTCTATCTCCTTGAAAATTGGTGGAACAACAATTTTATTAGAATATCTATTAATCACTCCTTTTGCATCATAATTTGGACCTATAACACTCCTCTTGTCGGTATATATTAGGTAATCTTTATCACGATTATCGTAACTTCCCAATTTATTACCATAAATATCATAATAGGTATGTGAGTGATCAAGATAAAGTATTTTATCATTCAATTCTATTCGATAATATTCGGAATAGCTATCAAATATAATCGAATGTGCATTGACCCAATCATCTTCGTACGTTATAACGAAGGCGCCATATTTTCCTGCAAATGGGAAAACAACATATTCATTTGTATACAAAAATTTGTATTCCTCCGAGAAATAGTCAGAATCCAACTCTGTATTGTTATCGCGTATTTCAATTGGTGGAACATATTCTGATGCTTTAAAGTCGAAATGTGAATACCAAGCATTTAAAGCAATAATATTAACTATACCATTCTGAATGTCATCTTCATTTTCTCCGTTGCGAATATCGCTGACATCCATTTTTTCCGAGTCGTTTTCTACATAAATAATTTGTGCATTGTCATCCTCATGAATCCATAAATAAGGTCTGCAATATCCATATTTAATCTCATCAGAAACAAATCCCTTCCTTTTCCTAAGAATGGTAACTTTATTCTCATTCGTTTTTTCAAAGAAGAAGAAGTCATTATAACTTGAACACAAGTCATAATGCTCCAAATATTCATTGTCGGAAAACAAATAAGCACGTTTGGCTGAATATGAATTCCATGAGCAGAGACTACATATTGAAGGTTTCTCTCGTTCGTCAAAGCTGTGAGACATTATATTCTCTTTCGAAGAAATAAAAAAGACATCTTCATTAATTATCTCAAGCAGAAAAGCATCTTTTGATTCTTTTGGATAATATTTTTTTTCACTTTGGCGCGCTTGCACAAGAATTTTATTGTCTTTGTCGATAACGAGAAAATTAGAAAATGTTTCATCTCCTTTTATAACACGAACAGCATCTTCGTCTTCCGTCAGAACAATTAGTTCGGCTTCTAATCCAATTGTTTTCCTGTCAATGGAAGACAAATCACTCCTACAAAAATTAACTTTCCCGTCTTTTGTATATATCCAAATGTTATTTTCCTTATCAAATACTCCAATATGGTCGAAACCTTGTTGCTTGAGTATATTCTTAACTATCTGATCCATGTTTGCTTCAATATGAAATTAGAATTGTTAATAATCCCATAACTATACATTAGAGTGTAAAAAAACTATTAGCATAGTCAGAAATAATTTAAACCACATTTTCACGTTCGTCCTTATAAAAAACTCTACCATGCACTTCTTTGTACCACTCATTCACATCGACTCGTGTGTCAAACAACACATACCCTTTTCCACCATCATTCATAAAACAATGACGAATTTTGTAATGATGCTCACGAAGGAATTGAATCTTCGCATCTAATGCATTGGTCGCATCTGGATAATAATAACGTCCCATACCATAATCTTTTTTAATCAATATTCCATGTTAGTTCTGGATTCCCATCAAAAGCTTCGTCGATGGTGTTATCATCCCAACCATTATAACCGCCATATTTGCTATATGGCCCTTCATCATCGTCATCTCGGTAATAATCATAATCGTCATAAGAACTCCTTTCTTTTGCTTTTGGAATTCTATCAGACATAATAACAGATGGTTCTTTAAACGCCGTTTGATTGTTCGTTTTACAATTGTCAAGATTCTTTTCCTCAAGAACTTCTTCATTGTCTGACACACAATCCTTAATGAACTTTCCGGAGCTGTCTATGACCCCCCATTTCCCGCCAATAATCTTATTATAATAACCACCAGGTTCCCCACCCAAACAGATTGTCGCATAATTACCCTTGAACGAAGAAATATAGGAATATTTCATTGGTAGTATTTCGTGTCCTTCCTTATCCAATAAGCCAACTCCGTTCTCGTCTGATACTATTATCAACCCATTTTTTAAAAGATCTATATCATTATACTTGCCTGCAGAAACTAATATGCCGTTTTCGTTTAAGACACCACGAGTTCCGCCTATCCAATCTTCGGATTTATTATTGTATTTACAGTCTGTACTGTAAACACATCTACCAAACTCGTCGATTTCCCACATGTGCTTAATATCTAATTCATTGAACATCTTCACAGTTTTAGATTTTAAATGGGCAATTCCGAATTTGCCATCTTTTCGTACTCTGATATAAGATGAATCTTCATAAATAACTATACCATCGTAGATAAGTGGTATTATCGTTTCACCTGATGTATCTATCACACCAACTTGTTTCATTTGAACACGTTCATCTTCAATCGTAATTTCCTTATATGCTCTTGCGTATCCATTTATAAATTTACCGATGAACAGTATTTCTTTATCATTAACGATTTCTGCTTTAAGATTACATAAAGCAGATCTGTTTTTAACAAGGTAATCGTTCCCATATCCTTTGTAATTATTAATTTTAGTATATTCTTGACGATTCCACTCGGTGATAATACTAAGATTCCATGTTACCTTTATCCTATCTTGATTTATATACTCTATTGAGGTAAAAATAGGAGGGAAGATCGCATTCCCTTTTAAATCAAAGATGCCGTAACAATCTCCGTCTTGTACACGAATGGTCTTGTTTGACAGCAAACAAATACATAAGTATTGAGTCGGTATAATCACGTTCCCCTTTAAATCTGCTACACCTATTACATCGTAGCCTCTGCCTTTCCCCCTTACAATACTAATTCGGTTAATAAAATTAGTTCCCCAATAAACACTATTTGGCAATTCAATACTATTATTCCCGTTGTGGACAATAACTTTTCCTTCTGTATTAACCTTCTGAGTAAGAGCAGAGCCTTTTACTCGTATGTCAGAAACGGCATCGACAAAAGCAAGCTCTTCAAGATAATGCGGTTCTATTTTTATATGTCCTTTTATATCTGCAAGTCCCCATCCCTCAGAATTTCTAAGCGATAACATCCCATTATCTAAAACTTTAATTTCAAAATAAGAATCTGGCAGAATCTCTTCCCCTTGTAAGTTTGCAAGACTATATGTCGTCGGGTAATCGTAGTTTTTACGCTCGATTAAGAGAAAACCGTAATCTAATAATCGTATGTCATCACAATAATTATGTTTCTCTAAAAGTGCTTTTCCCCGATTATTCAGAATGGCAATATGTGAGCTCCCGTACTCGCCCTTATAATATGTTACTTTTAAAAAACCATTCTCCAAAATTTCAATCTCCGAGAAATTATGTTCCTCGTCCGTCGGAATAATTTCGTTTCCATTATAATCAATCAGACCGTCGTATATAGTGGAATCTCCTATTAAGAGATATCTGCCACATAATTCCTTCATCAGTTTCCCTGTTTTATAAACTGGACTTAAGTTTGGAGATAATAGAATATTGAGCTTATCTTTATAAGCCATATAATATCCATTATCCAATTTCTCTATATAACCATATTCTATTGGAAGTACAATTTCTCCTGATGTATCAACAATTCCCCATTTTATGTCCCAAATGTTATCATCAGGGAAATATTTTTTTTTATCATCATCGGAATTTCCTACTATTGCAAACGAACCATTGAAAGCTTTAAAATCTGAAAAAGAAGGAGGAATAATAACTTTATTCATCATGTTAATTAAGCCCCACTTCCCATCTCTGTTTACCCATATTAAACCTAACCCCGCGTAATATGCGATATCATATTCGCTCGGAACAATATGAAGAAACTTTTCTTCAATATATAAACACTGTTCGCCCTTAAGTGTATAGTAGTTTTCAAATTTGACACGTTTATCGCGATTGGAATATGAAAAAGAATCCTTTTGCTCATAGACGCGACATACAAATTTGTCATCTTTTAGTTCAATATCGTCATATATGAAGGGGATTATCATATCTCCCGATTTTGTGTAAATGGCTTGTTGACATTGTGTGTCAGCAATCCAAAATACATTGTCGTTATATGATATCTCCGAAATGGAAGAACAGATTATTGGAATTACAATTTTCCCTTCATTATCTACTATTCCATAGTGGTTAAATATACAACTACCATTGCGAACTGATAGTTCAACCTTAAAGAATTCTTCAGATTGATGTGAAATACTTAGATATTCAGGATTGGCAATTATGTTTTCTTTTTCATCAATAATACCCCATTTATCAATTTCCTTAAACTTAAATCTAGTGGAAGATAAAGGCTCAATATATTCATATCTACATGGAATTATCTCCTTTTGCTTTGTATCTATTATACCAAATTTCCCCTTTTTCGATACTGGGGCATAACCAAAGTTGAAATTACAAGCGAAATCATATTGTTCAGGTATAACAATACATTTCTCGTCGATGAAAGAAACGAGTTGATTTGCATTATTGATCTTACCCTTAATTCCACCTTTTATGACTTTTGCATAACCTTCATCAGAAAAAGGACCACACCAGTCAGCAATTCCAACTGGTACTTTTGAAACTGTTCCGTTGGCATTATGTACTACGAAATGGCCATCTATGGATACTTCGTTGGTTAACTGTTCAAAAGGATACCTTCCAGTTTCACTATATGATATGGTAGTTTTGAATAAGTCATCAATTTCGTTATAACTTATTCGGTCGTATTTGGGTGCTACTACGTAATCGCCTTCAGAATTTATTATGCCGTATTTTTGGATTGAATTGTTTCGGATGGGAACAGTAATACTGACAATGAACCCTTCACCTGACTTTTCTCCCCAAATAGTACTAAAAACAGAATTTGTTATCTTTTTCCCTGCTATGCTTACTATACCAAAGGTTATATTTACATAATGACCGCTTGTGGGGAATTCGAGTGCACTATAGTTGTTCTTTTCAGAAACTTCGTAAATACGGTCTTCTGTATATGCTACATATTTATCATTGATAGGAAGGAGACATTGATATTCAAATGGTATCTTGACATTGTTTGTTTTGTCAATTACACCAAAAGCAAGCGTTTTTCCATCTGTATTGGAATTTGGTACCGCAACTATAAATAAATCATTAGAAATATAGCCAATGTAATTATATTGTGGTTCTACAATTACATTTCCCTCCAGATCAGAAATACCTTTGAGATGTTTCCCATTTTCTATTATTTCATATTCTTTTGACAAAGGTTGGTGCTGGAACATTAAATAATCATGAACCACCTTCCTTTGTGCGATTTGCTCCCAGCGATAAGCCCAATCTGAAGAACCATACTTTATCCTTCTTCCAACTATGCTCAGATTCCCTTCTATGTCACATTGGAATTGTAATCCGTTTAGAGAAAACTTGACAACATCATCTTTAAATAGGGAAACGTCTACTTTATAAGGTATCGAAATGATTAGCGTTACAGGTGTTTTGTATATGCAAGTTTCGTTTATATCACCATTTTGATTCGTACGATATGTGACGAAAAATGTTTTGTTGATATCATTTATTTCTTCAAAAGCCTTTCTCCCGAGGATCTCTCCTGTATTAGAATCCAAAAACAACTTGGAGTTATCCATAGTGGTTGCGACGTAACAATCGTTCTTTAATCGCTTAATGTCATTATATGAAACGGGAATGACTAAATTCATTTCTTTATTTATAACACCTTCAAATTCCCAATTGTTGTCTTCAGCAGAAATAATCCGATCACCATCTGGAAATGTTTCAATTACCTTATAACATTCTTTCCCTTCATTATTGACTATTATAGATGATTTGTAATTGCCCAAAATAGCATAGCCATTTTGAAAGTCTACAAATGTCGTGTATTCACATTCACGGATAATTTTAAAATCTTTATCTATAATGCCATATTTGTTGTCCTTAATAACCACACAAATATCATTGACAAAATTGTAACCCCAATCAAACGTTTCAGGAATGAATACTTTTTCATTTCCATACGCAACTTGTATTTGGCCAGATAAGTTTATTACACGTTCTTCATCATTATATTTTGCCACGGCTAATCCGTCTTCAAACTCACTTAACTTTTCGTAGATTGATGGCACGATTTCTTTTCCACCAACCATGATAACTCCATATCTCCCTCCCCTCTTGACAATAGCAATGCCTTGCTTAAATACAGGCTCTTCATCAAATCCTGTATTTTTTTGAGATGCTTCTATAGAATTCTGCCCTTTCTCGAACTCGTCCCAATTAAAATTATCTAAGGGCTTTGAGTTAAAATCTGTCATAGCGTTAATATAATTATGAAGTCAGAAAAAAAATCGTTAACACGAACGTAAAAACATTCGTTCGTGGTAACTCGCACCATTTCGGTGCTGGTAATTACTATGAGCTTTTCCATGCACTAAATGGTTTAATCTCTGCAAATATACAGATTTTTGTTGGAATTTCGGTAGATTATCCATCATTTTTAACTTTGTTTACTAACAAAAGACCATAGTAACAGAGATTTCTTCTCTTTATTAATTAGTCTCCATAGAAAATCCATTCCTCGTGAAGATACTGTTATGCACCCTTGGCAGCTCTTTCCATTCATTGGAATATATTGTTTCCAACACTGACCATCCACGTATTTAGACCCATGAATCATTAGACAACGATCATATGCTGTCTGGTTGTCTATATCCAAACCCTTTATACGAAAGCCTCGTTTGTTTCGATTACCATGTTCTTTTGTTACGAGAAACCTACCCAATGAGGAGCATTTACTTCC
>Ga0247609_10004462_pt1 | contig 13918 bp, 19 predicted proteins | sample 172DNAGHGlowgp2_FD_193487 | JGI IMG/M metagenome (GOLD analysis project Ga0247609, IMG submission 193487) | Sheep rumen microbial communities from Palmerston North, Manawatu-Wanganui, New Zealand - 1728 DNA GHGlow gp2 | ecosystem: Host-associated > Mammals > Digestive system > Stomach > Rumen ...
CTGGACAAAGCACAGTATAGTCGCTATTCCATAAGCGCTCTACATCAGCAGCAACAATCTTCTCTGCGAGTACATTGTTTTCTTCTTCTGTCATATTTGACTTATCATTAATTGATTTGTTTTGAACTGGTGAATACACTTCTCCTGGAATTTCTGCTTTCTTGAATTGCTCATATTCATATTCGCGTGCAAGATTACTTCCAAAAGTCATAATATCTCCACCAAGATAGCCAAGCGGTTTCTTATTCTCCATATTATTCCTCCGTTAATCTAAGGTTTCAAAATACCAATGTTTTTCTTCTTCAGTTCCGTGGGCTTCAAGCCAATCCCATTCTAAATCATTATACTTATAATAAAGGTCTGAATAGATTTTAGAAAGTTTTTCATTACCCTCATTATACCAATACCAGCACTTATGATTTAAAGCAGTTACAAATGCGGCCATTGCTTGAACATCATCACAATAAGTCTCATAGGTTTGAGTGGCCCATTCTTCAAGATAATCCTCATTTAGGCCCGATAGAATCCAAAACTTCAGCTTGTGTTCCTCAAAATAATTATTCATATTTTGCTCCTTTTTTCTTTTATTATAGCATAAAATTTGAAAAAAGTCAAAAAATAAAAGAGGGAGATTTCTCTCCCTCTTATAATCAGCTCACGGGGTGCTCTGGCTCCTCTTCTTCATCGTCTTTTTCGACAAATTGAGCCATAAACTCTTCATCATCTACACCGACAATATCGCAAAGAGCAGCAAATGCTTCTTGACTTACATCTTTACCATTAAGTAAAGCTATAACTAATTCTTTTTTGGCATCTCCATACCAAGGATTTTTACGTAACATATTTATCATCTCCTTAATCTAATAGGGTGGCTAATTCAGCCATTTTTGACCTTTCGGTCTTTATTAAATCAACACAGCCAAACATTGGTTGTCCTACCAACTTTTTCTGCATTGCTTTAATTCCATTATCTTTCTCAAATATTTCTTTATCAACTTGGCCATGATAATCACCATTAATAATAATTTCAGACCCCTCTCCTAAACGAGAAATTAATAATTTTATTTGAGAACTTGTAAGATTTTGGCCTTCGGTCACATAAATAATTGCATTTTCCCAACTGCGGCCGCGGCAGAATCCTAGATTTACAGCTTCTATTTGGTCTTGGGAAGTAAAGATTTCAAGTGCTTCGTCGCCGCCTAGAATATCCTTAATAGGTCCAAGACCCCATCCAATTTTTTGCTCTATGTCATTCGGTAGAAAACCAATTTGTGGTGTGTCTTTTAAATCAATCAGGTTGCGAACGAAGACTAATTTATTCTTTTTACCCTTCTCAATTAGATTGAGCGCGTGGATAAGAGCGCAATAGTCTTTTCCGCTTCCATAGACGCCAGTAATAAGTTTGATGGGAATATTTGGATTTTGTAGTAAATCAAACATCATTTTTTGATTTAAATTACGTGGTGATACTTTTATACCTAATGTTTTATTCTCAATATTTGTATAACGTAATCTTTGATATGATTTACCGTCCCATCGTAAAATATCTGCTAAGTTGCCTTCCTTATCAAATATCTCACAATATTCATTTACTTTGGCATTTAATACATTTTGATTTAAACCTTCAGAATATAATGTTACAAGCTCATCATCTGTTGGATAATATTTCCCATAGCCGCAATAAAATGCTTCTTTAATTTGTTCTTTTTCTGGCTCATTTAAATAAGTAATTTCTTGTAAATCCAAATAACGAGCCATTTCATATAATGCGCCATCACTTGTTATGAAATTTACATGCGCTTTCTTTCTATTAAGAATAACTGCTTCACATAATAAATAATGGTCATTAATGTCCATTAAAAATGGATATTCTTTGAAAATTTTATCTACCTGTTTCATAGAAACAGGTAGAACCTTTACTTTTTCACTAGAAAGTATTGCGCGAACGGCTTGCCGCGCTTTATATTTAAGATTGTCATCTTTATGAATAGAGGTTTTTATGTTTTCTAATTCTGCTATTGCTAATGGACTAATATAAATATTATCATATAAATTTAATGCTCCGTTTAATATAGCAGAAGTATCAAGAAAATTAATCACATTATCACGCCCCAATAATTTCATCTATTAAGCCATATTGTAGCATTTCTTCTGCGGTGAGATACCACTGCTTTCTATGATGCGCGGCATAAAGTTCTTCGGAAATATTAGTATTTTTTATAACGTAATCGCGGATTTTATTATCTACTGCGCGGTTGAAGTCAATAACATCATCTACCGAAGTTGATTCGCCGCCAACATAAGTTTGGCCGCTATGGAATAAAGCAAATGAAAAGGGGTATGCCTTTTTGGTAATGTTAGGATTATTATTTCCGGAGCATAGAATAATTGTTCCCATACTACATGAATAAGAAGGAACGATAATTTCTAATGGCTTTGTATAATTATCTATAATATTACATAACATCAAACCATCAGCAACAGAACCGCCCGGGGTATTTAATATTAAAGTTACAGGTATATCGCTATCTTGTTTTTCAAAATCTTTTAAGGGTAATACTACTGTTTCTAAAATACTTTCATCAATTTCAGCATTTAAAACAATCGTTCTATTTTTTAAAAGCTGATTAAAATATTGATACATTACTGGGTCTAAAGTACTAACTTCATTAGCAAAACCCAAAAATTCTAGGTCGCTCATTTAATCCTCCTCGTTGTCGGAGGGACAACTTATTTATTTATATTAAGAAAGAATTTTTGACAAAGTGCAGTCTTTTGGATTTATGTCATTCTTTCTAATACTCTTTATATAAGGGTGGCGAATTGAGATACCAGTTCCATCATTTTCCGCTTGCGCAGTTGAAACCATCATTCCACCGATAGTTAATGGACACATATACCATTCGTCAAAGTTATCACGAAGTTCAGTTTTAAAATCTTCTGTAAGCCCAGCGACTTTACATAACGGAACGATATTACCATTATCATCATACACGCTAGTATAAATTGCGCCTGGCCATCCATAGAAATAGCCTTTTGATACTGGACGAATAGCTCGTCCGTTACGATATTCGCCATATAGTTCGCCAGTTATTTTTTCGCCGCTGCGCTCGTCTTCCCACAGGTTCCAAGAACCAATATCTTTACCAGTGTAATCTCGTATAGCGGGTTCAATGCCTGTAATAAAACAATCAACATCTGCGGAAATCTCTTGCTTTACTTTACAAGTTTCCCAAGCAGAAGGACCGCGCTTTCCTGGAATATAAATGGAAGAACGTTTATAACATACAGCGCCTTCGCCGCCATCCATAAAAATATTATTTAAATCGTCAAAGAAATCTTCATCCATATAGTGATAATCAATTCCAGTTACTAGTGGGTTATTAATCATTTTAACTACTTCTGGAATGAGTTTTACACGTTCTTCAACACCGCAATTCATCATATCCTTGCCATTAAGAGCAAGAATATCAAAAATGCGCCATTCTAGTTTTTTATCCTTTTGCCGTGCTAATGCTTTCGGGTCAAGGCAGCGAAGAATGGAACCAACATCTTTATCAATGCCGCCTGGTAGATAAACTTCACCAAGTATAACAGTAGTGTCAGCAAATGCCTTTACTACATCCTCCCAAAAGAAAACTTTATTTTGAATTTCACCATACGTTCCAGTTTTCTTACTGATGCCGCGAGTTTGAAGGGCGTTATGATTAGGTGTGATAATAGCGCGAGACCAATTACCATCGTACTTGCGGCTCCATATATATTGACCACTAGCAATCATTTGTTCTAGATGTTGGCGTTTAACAGTTGGAGGCATAGAACTTGCTGGCGCCCAATAGCGCATCGGTTCACTAGTGAAATAATCAATCATAAAAATGCTCCTCTTTCATAATTTCATCTACGCTACCTTCAAGGTCTTCAAGTCCTCTACAATTCTCTATAATCCAATCAAAAGCAAAATTATCTAATTCGCATTCACTTATGTGAATTAGTTGCTCTTCTGTCATATTTGGATTAATAAATAACTCATTATTTATATAACGATTTACCCGAATTGTAATAGTTTCATTATTCTGAATGGCCGCGTAATCGTATACTACTTCATATTCATTTACAAATCGCCAATCAGGAATTAAAATACAATCAAAGAAACTATGCTCTGGAATTGTATAGGCATCAATAAACTTTCCAATTATTTCAGCCCAATAAGTTGGGTAGCGGCCGCGCATAACAGTTGTACCAATTTCTTGTAGCAAACTGCGGCCAGCTTCGTCTTTTTCGCCATTCCAATTAAAATACTGAGTTGCGTAATACTTAACTAAGTCAGCGAAGTGCATTATGAGAACGCGCTTTCCAACATTTTCTAACTTTTCTTTCATAATGTTTGCCACAGTATCCTTACCCGACATACTTTTTCCACTAATCATTACTACTTTCATTTTTTAATTGCTCCAATCTTAATCTAAAATAAAAGTCTACAAACTCTTTTTCTTCTTCTGTCTGACAAGAGTTTGCGAAATTAGAAACCATCTTTACGCCTTCAAAAGGGTTGGGTTGCTGTAATGCCAAATCAACCCAATATTTTGCTAAATCTCTAATGTAGCCTGGGACATTAGGAAATAATTCAATCATTTTTTTGTTGCTCTTGAAGTTTTTTTACAGCATCAAAAAATGCTTGAACTTCTTCTTTAGAAGTAAGAATAATTTTTTGTACTGGGACGGGAGCCTGCCGCTCATCGTCATCTGGCATTTCAAAGATATAATACCTTTCTGGGTCTGGCTCTCCGTAATCTACTGAGTAAGAAACACGGCTACACAGGCATTTACCGGTTTTCTTACTATATATTTTTGCCGCGACATGAGTGGCTCCTATTTCTTCAACTTTTACATCACGGCATTCGGGTTTTATTTGATTTACAAACCCTTTATAATCTTCTCTTGTAACTTCATAAATACTATTATTATCCATATTAACCTCGCCAATGTATTTTTAGTGTTTCTGCTTCTAATTGTGCGAGTTTATCGCATTGTTCGTTCCAGTAATTTCCAGCGTGTCCTTCCACTTTGCGGAAGTCATACCAAAAATTATCAAAGAATGGAATAATTTCTTGCCATAAATCTTGATTTGCTACTGGTTGTTTTTTAGAATTTTGCCATCCATTGGTACGCCAATTTACATACCATTCTTGATTATAGCAATTAATAGCGTAAGCAGAATCACTATAAATAATTACTTTTTCTCCATTTTGTCGGATACCCTGGGCATATTTAAGTGCTTCAAGAATAGCAAGTAATTCCATACGCTGATTAGTTGTCATAGCTACACTTCCGGATTTATGATAAAAATCATTTCCTTCACGTAAAGCATAAAAGGCCCAGCCTCCAAAAGTTGAACGTTGTCCCATCTTTTTTAGTGAACCATCTGTATAAATTTCAAGCGGCGTCAGCTTTTCTTTACTTCGTCTTTCCACAGAATATCCTCCTTTATTCTTATAATAATATTATATATCAAAATATAAAAAAAGTCAAGGAAGAAGCATTAAGCTTCTTCCTCTTCTTTTAATTCTGGTAGACCAGCAATGCTAGTTAAAAGACTTAAAATGCCTGCTAGTAGAGATGCTGATGCTACGACTGGCCAGTTCACTTCTGACATTATTGCACTAGTACTTATTGTAGCTACTGCTGTTTGTGCTACTGTTTTTACCGCACGAATGCCAGCGGCCGCAATCCATCTTTTAAAATTGGTCATGATAATCCCTCCCTATTTTCTAAGAAATCATTTTTACGAATACGTTCTGCATATAGTTCTTTAATATAATCATATTCAGCTTCAAATTCACCGTTGCTATCATTGGTTTCTTCTAATAGTTGAATATATTTATGATTTAATTTGTCTATATGACGATATTCATCACGAGTATGTTTTCTGCCGTTATGACATGAATTAGCGAAATCTAAAATTTCCCAGCGGATGCGGTCTTTTTCGTTTGTCATTACTTCTTGATTGATATTTTTTATATCGGTTTTAAGGTTATTTACCGATTGAACCAATCCATCAATTTTATTTACTTTTTCAATTAGACCGTCAATTTTAGTACACGCATCGCCGGTGATTAATTTTCCAATCCATTTAACTAAAGCAGACCAAGGATTTATTTTTATGGGAGCTATTTGAATAAATAAAGAGCCAAAAACAATTATTTGCCAGATATTTTTTCCTATCCACTCCCATACTTGTTGGGCTTGTGTCCCCATTGGCCTTCCCCCTCCATAGATAGAATAAATGAGATTTTATTTTCTCATAAAGTAGGTAGTGATAATTTAATAAAAATAATATAAAATCCTCTTATATAAAATTTAATTGTTCACTGATAGATTTTAATAAATCTAAAAAATGCGCTAAAAATGTCATAGTAAGAGAAGTTTGTGCCAATGCATTGGCTTTTTCTGTTTGCCATCGTGCTCCGGGTGGAAATCTTAATTCATCTTGTGTAAAATTAGATGTTTGTGAAGGATTATATGTTTTCAAAGTAACATTAGTTCCATGATTTTTTCCTAATTCTGAATCAATTATTCCAAAAGCATAACGTAAATGCTCATATGTTTGATTTAGAATATAAGATGCTGGGACATATTTATTATTTAAAGTATAAAGGTGTATATCTTGTGGGCCTTCATAATCCATGATATAATTATTTTGAGTAAAATCTATTACATCTTGTATCATTTGAGTTGCATCATTGAACATTAAGAGCCCTACAAATGCAGATAAGTAATCTTCAAGAGCATGTTTATTTCCGCTACCAATCATTCCATTACCGCAATTAATTAATGCAAATATAAGCCAATTTTTATCTCCAATAGTAATACCGCCCATTTCAGCCATACTATCTATAATACCAATTTGTTCTTCAATATTTTTACCAAATGATGCGCCTTCAAATGCTGAAGTAGTTGCATCAATAGAACCATATCCTTTTACAGTACCATGTACGTTAATGTGTGTAAACATTTGATTAAATACTTCTTTATCAATATTTAATTGTTGCTGAAGTTCATTCAATGCTTTTTGTTGTTGTTCATGTAATTCTACTAAAACTTTACCATTATGTTCATAATCAGCTTGAGTTTCTGTTTTTCTCATTTTACCATATGCTTCTTTTTGCATTTTATTTAATTGTTTTTCTGTTTTTTGAATTAAATGTTGCTGATGGCCTGATAATTGTTCTTCATAGTCTATATTAACTATTAATTTACCAGCAGAAAAGTCTTCTGTAATATTACTTCTACCACTAACAGTACCTTCAAATCTACTAAGAATTAATGGTTCTAATGCCATACCTTCATTTGTGTAAAAAGCTTGTGCTGAAATTTTTGAAGTCATATAAACCATTTCTTTCAAATCTCTATCTGACGCGCCATTTTGTTTTCGCCAAGTATCAAAGTCAGTTAATAATTCTTTATTATGTGTTTTTTCTTCTTCATAAGATTTTCGTAAGCGTTCTTTTATTATTTTAATAGAATTATTAATTTTATTAATATCATTTATAGTATCATAATCAGGAATTTGATATTGATCAGCAATACTATCTAGATAAGATTCTAAATTATCTGATTCTAAAATATTATTAACATATTTATCCATTTCACCATCTAATTTTAATAATTCATCTAAATTTTGATCAATACGTTTATTTCGTTTAGCAACGCTTTCACCGGCTTGGCGTGAAACGCCGCCTTTAAATTGCACTGCTAACATTTCATAAGCTTTTTGTGTAATTAATTTTAATAATACTGTTAATTGACGATTATTTAATTGTAATTTTCCTTTATTTATTTTAAATAATTTAGCACCATATTTTACGATAATTTTTTCTCCAATTTGGCCAAGATTACGTTGTTTTCCAGTAAAAACGCTTTCAAACATTTTTTTACCATCTACATTGAAATAGGGTGTACTAGCAGTATCTCCAAAGCCATCCGTTTTCGCTTTATTATTTTTATCAAAATAATCTGAACCGCCATTGAGATCACGATATTGTTTATACAATTCAGATAGGGCTTCATCTTTTTTTTTACTAGACAATATTTTATTTTTTTTTATTGCTTCCATTTGCCGCTTAATTTGCTGTATTTCACGCTTATTTTTAATTCTTTGTATTTCTTTATCTATTTCTTTTTTAAAATTATCATAACCTTTTAACGCAATATTAATTTTTAATAGTAATTCTTGATACGGGTCATTACTATCTTTTATTTGATTAAATATATCTTGTAATTCTGGATGGCCTTGTAAATAATAATTTAAAAATTGGTTTTCTCTAGCGCTTTCTAATTCTACTGCATGGCCTAAAAACTCAATCGCTTGTTGAATTTTTGGTGCCTCTTTAGAACGTTTGTCTTGATTTAGAGGATTTCGTGCAGGGCCATATAGCATACTCATGGCCCTTTCTCCAACGTTAAAGCCTGTTGTTCCTGGTAATTTTCCTAATAATGAGGTAAAAAAAACATATCGATCATTCACAGTAAAATTAATTGGATAATATGTTGAAATAAAAGAATTTCCTCTAAAATATTTTTCTGCTACGTTTGCAGGAGTACTTCTAAAATTTCTCATTTTTCTCCTCCATATAAAAAATTCGCCCGCAAACGCGGGCGTTCTTCATAATATAAGTATTAAATTTACATCAAATCTATTCCATTATCTCTCAAAGAAATACTTTAATAGAATGCTTTCATCGGCAGGTAACTGACAAAAAATCTCATATTCATCCCCATGAGCGTCAGCTAATCTAGCCAATCCAAGATATTCTGAAAGTGTACTCTTTAAATTAAACTCTTCACTACCATCATTCTTCAGTAGAAAAACATCACCAGTACACCTGCGTACCGCTGCCTTAAATGCTTCTAAATCCTTAATATTCTTTAAAAACTTACTCATTCTATTACATCCCTCACAATTCGTTCATAGTGTACTGGATCAACTCTCTTGTAATCGGCCCATTTAACTAAATTTTCAACGGTTTCTGGCTTGTTAAAATCATATTCTTCGCGCCAGCCACTCCAATCATAAAACTTATCAAAACTACGGAAAAGAAAATGCCCTTCAACAAGGTCATACCAAATTTCTCCCTTAAAACGCATTTTGAGAATGCGTGCGAAGTAATAACAATTTCCTTCTAGCCAATCACAATCTGATTGAAAACGACGATTAATAAATTCTTCTATCTTATCCATTCCGAATACCTCCTAGAATAATTACTAGACGCCCTATAAACAAAAATAAAATGGAGCCAAAATATAATTGCTGTTGTTTTAGCGCAATGGCGTCTAAAATGGCAGCCCGGGTTGGGGTTGAACCAACACGCCGTGGGTCAAAGCCACGTGTCCTGCCGCTAGACTACCGGGCTATATTGGAGCGCCATATGGGACTTGAACCCACAACCTCAGCTTGGAAGGCTAATATGTTACCGTTACACCAATGGCGCATAAGCCACTTTAACCGCTGTGGCCGCGTGCTCCCCAGGTACGCTTGAATCAGAGGCGCGGGCAAGTCTATTTATGCGGGTGTGGATTTGCACCACACATGATGGATTTTCTCTCGTGCCAACTCTATATTACCCCTACCTTTATCGCAGGTCTTTCAGCGACCACTGCACCATCTTAGAGTCATAGCGTCTACCTATTCCGCCACCGCATTATACAAAGTCGCAAAGCGACTTTTCCGCTCCTTCTACACGTGGTAGATGAGCTATGTAGTAACCCCGTGTTTATTCTCTTGAGCTTTCTGCACGCTACTCTGACCAGCTCAATATTTGTGGTGTGCTATTACGCCAAATCTCATGTTCCCATTATCCGCCGGTACATCATACTCAAAAGGACGTTCCACAGCCGTAGCCTTTTGATACATTTCGCACCCACGGGAGAACTTAGAACTCCTTAGCTGATGGCTGCTTCTAAGCCAACAGTCCACAATTGGTAGGAAGTGCCTTACCATCATTTTTGCAAATACGGTTTCACCTACTAGTGCCGTAGCAGCTGATACTAACACGTCGGTTTAATGGCTTCCCTGGCGCGGTATGAAGGATTCGAACCTTCGGACCATCTAAGGTCGGCAGAGTTTAGCAAACTCCCGCGTTCGGCCTCTACGCTAATACCGCATATTATAATTGGTGAGAGTGGAGGGAATCGAACCCTCGACGCCTAGATTAAAAGTCTAGTGCTCTTCCTACTGAGCTACACTCCCATATGGCTGGGGACGATAGAATTGAACTATCACACTTCGGGTCAGAGCCGAATACCCTACCATTAGGTTAGTCCCCAAGGTAGTTGTCTTTCTTCAAAATTAGGAAACATTTTCCAAGCACGGGCATCTCCGTTTTCAATATACCACCAACAATCATTTGGGCCAGTATGAATCCAAAGAAAGTTTTCTAGTAATTCTACCCGTGGCCAATTTTCATCATTTGCTTCATAATTTGGATTCCATTGAATGTATAAAGTTTCGCCGCGCTCATGGGGATCTATTTTACTTAATAATTCATAAAATTCTTTTTCTGTAGTTATTGGTTTTTGTCTAATTGCCATTCTTTTAACTCCATATTATGCTCTTTAAACCACCGAATAAGAGGCCATCGTTCAGAACAAATATTATCATATTTTTCATAGACTAACAACGCAAAATCTACATCATCAAATTGTTCTCCAACTTTTATAGTTTCACTTAATACTTGGAGATGCTCCATCAGCATATTAAAGTCTATCTTATCTAGCTGATTTTTATATTCGCGCAGGAAATTACAATTATTTGGATGTTTAGGAGAGCATTTGCCATTACACAATCCATCACAATTCTTTCCGGGTTTTAGTGGTGGAATATCTAACCAAATAATTCCATTTTGACTTCTTCCTTTTTGGAGCCATTTTGGATTCCAAACCGCAGTAGAAAGCCCGACCAAATTGGGCGGGAAATTACGAATTTGAGCAAAATAGGAAATGTAAATCTTCATAGAGTCCTTTCATCTAGGCACATTTTTTCTATTACCCTACCAACTGGGTGATACGCCAGATTCTGGTTGGCATAATCGGACTCGAACCGATGACACATAGATTGACTATGTAAGTTGCTGTGTGTGCCTATTTATCATAACTTTAATTCTGGTTTCTTATTAAATTCGGCTTGCGGCCGCGAGGTAGATGGGTCTTGTTGTTCACGCAGCAAATGATACCATTTTAAATATTCAGGGTCTACTAGAACCATATCATTTATCATGTCTTCTACTTCTTCTTGATATTTGATATGATTATCAAAGCGATTTCGGAGCTGATTAAGAAGTTTTTCACCTTCATTGTAATTTGTGCCTGTGTAAGATGCGAGAACTTTATTTTGTCTTTCGCCGCAAAAGATACAAACATAAGGTTCAATTACTTTAATTGTATAGCGATTATACTGTAAATCCCAAGTTAAAAACCAAGGAAAATCTTGAAATTTATGTTGACACTTCTTTTCAACGGGTTTTGGCGGTTCTTGAACTGGTTTCTTTTTAGTGAAAAATCCCATAATAAACTCCTTTTAAAAGTGGAGCCGGTGGAGGGAATCGGACCCACAACCTATCGCTTACAAGGCGATTGCGCTACCGTTGCGCCACACCGGCATAAATTCAAGGCACTAATAATTTACTTTAATATACTGCCAATATCTATATTCTGTAATTATAAAAATAATTGCTGTATGTGCCTTATTTGTAATAATAATACTAAGCCGTTAATTGTTTAATTGTGATGGGTTCGAACCATCTATCATTTTGCTTCTCAATCAAAATAAATTAACCACTTAAAAAGATTGCTGTGACGGCTTAAATTTTAAGATTTCTTTGTAATAAATTTCATTTCAACGCGTGTACCAGAAGGAATTTCATAATTATCAAAAAAATTATCTGGAAGTTCACACATAATACTAGACCCTTCAATTTTGAAACATTTTTGATATTCTTCACGATCTAAAGATTTAAGTGTACGCATCAACCAACCATGAATGGACTTGACAAATTCTGCCTTAGTTTGATTGACGCCTAAAACTTCCTTTTTCATATTTATTATTTCCTTTCCTTTGATATATTTATTATATCAAAAATTTAAAAGAAAGTCAATGATTAATCAGTATGACAAAATTTATAATCTTCTTTTTCATATTCATCTAACCATTTATTAAATTCTTCTTGAAATTTTAGAACCTCATATCCATTATCATTGCCATGCATATTTACCTCCAAAACCAGAAAGGAGGAGATTTTACGGTTGGGATAATCTCCAAACCCAGTTAATTATGGTCGGAGTGGAGGGATTTGAACCCCCGACCTGATGGTCCCAAACCACCCGCTCTACCAAACTGAGCCACACTCCGAAATACTAGACTCATTTTACGGCGTGCTATCCATTACACTATCTTCCCATATGGTGGGAAGAATTGGATTTGAACCAATATTACCGGCCCCTACAGCGCAAAATAATTGCTGGATGAGTCTATGGCGAGCCTAACAGGATTCGAACCTGCGATCTTCCGGGAGACAACCGGACATTCTAGCCGCTGAACTATAGGCCCATATGGCTTTAAGGTCAGCCAACCGCGTATCCGTTTATTCACTTATTTGCTATCGTGATGGCGGCCCGCCACGGACTTGAACCGCGGACATCTTGCTTAACAGGCAAGCGCTCTAACCAACTGAGCTAGCGGGCCATGGAGGTCCCGTTTATTACTCTAACGGGCAAGAGTGAGGTCATATCAAAGAACACATATTAGGGCAAATACCCTATTTAATAAAACCGTTGCGACCTTCGTCATACTTGTATTATCCTTCTAAACATATTCAGCCACGTTGAAGATGAAGGCTGAGCTAAAGGTAGCGACCCTTTAACTTCTTCACCCTGTCTTTCGACTAGCAACGGAGAGATTGTTTACTCTCAAATTTCACTCAAACCATTCAGCAAATTCTTTAATAATAAATCAAATATTTTCTATTTGTTCTAATACCAAGAACTTGTTGTCACTTTAAGCTACTTTTACCGCAAACCTCACTTATAGCCTATTTCTAGGTTTCAACGACAATAGCACCTTGTTGGTCTTTCCTAGGTTTGATACAGTCACCAGCTAAACCCTAACTAGGATTCAGTCTACGCTTTTAACGCTTGACTTCTATTATGATGCCGTGAGGAATCGTGCTTTTGTTAGCGGATAACCAAGCGCCTACCCTTAACATTCGGAGTTTCTCCTTATCGCTAATCATTACTGATTTTGCGGCCGCGATTTAGTAGTATCCCGCTAAATCGTATGGCTGTTGTTCAGGTAGCCCAAGCAGAGTGGTTAACTCTTCTTCACTTGGTTCAACCATTTTATTAAATAGGGTATCTACTTCCTTTCCTTGTTTCTGTAATTATTATACCAGAATTTTCAGAAAAAGTCAAATATTTGTTGTAGAAATTAGTTTAAACAGCATCGCCACGAGAAGGCTTTCTACATGATGCCATTTAAAACATCCTAGGATTTGTTCGCGCGCTTTCGGGGAGTATTAAGTCTAATACCGTTTTCAAGACTCCTAGAATGTGATAGTTACTACGGTCTTGACATACGGTTCAAGCCGCTGGCCTGGCTTCTTTATATTTTAAAGTCGCGTTTTCCCAGCGTAGCTAACAAACGAATGTTAACGCGACTTGTCACTTTTCTTACGGGAGGTGACTGGTGGGGAAGGAGAGAGTCGAACTCTCAAACCACCGGTTCTAAGCCGGTTCCATATGCCAATTCTGGTACATCCCCAAATTCTAGGCGGATTTTTAGCTACATAATTTAAAAGATTACTGCTTAAATAATATTTGCTGTGGCCGCCTTACATATTTATTATAGCAGATTTTCTGCTAAAAGTCA
>Ga0247609_10004464_pt1 | contig 13916 bp, 28 predicted proteins | sample 172DNAGHGlowgp2_FD_193487 | JGI IMG/M metagenome (GOLD analysis project Ga0247609, IMG submission 193487) | Sheep rumen microbial communities from Palmerston North, Manawatu-Wanganui, New Zealand - 1728 DNA GHGlow gp2 | ecosystem: Host-associated > Mammals > Digestive system > Stomach > Rumen ...
TGTATGCAAAGATTGACTTAAAGTAGGTCGCGCACGTTGCAATCGAAGAAACAAGGCTCTCGTACTCGTCCATTGTCAGGGCTTCCAAATCCAGCAGGTGTAAGTCGCGCATCGCCTCCTGTGCATTCGCCATAGTTTGGTCTGACCAGTCCTTCAGTTCATTTGCAAAATTCGACTTCCGCTTCTCCGCACGTTCCCGCGCTTCCTCCTTGGCGCGTTTCTCCTCGTCCTTGTACTTCTTCAGTTCGGCCTTGACTTCTTCATAATCTTTCGGTGGCACTGCGACCTCCAGGACGCCCTCTTCCATTTCCTTCATCTTCTGCCGCAGTTCATCCATTTCCGAAGACAGGCGGCGATTGTCCTGAAGTGCCACGTCCCGTTCCTTTGTTGTCTTTGCAAGTTCCGTCTGAGTTTCCTTGACGTACTTCCTATGGTTCTCATACTCCTGACGGTACTTAGATTCCGCGTCATCCTTCGCCTGTTTCATCAGGACATATCCCTTGCCGTCCTGAGAAGCGTTCAGCCTCCGCACGGCTTCCGCTGCTTCGGCCTGATTCTCGGACGCCACCTCTTCCAGATCCTTCTTCTCGCGGATCAGCGTTGCGATCAGATTGTCCTTCTCTTCAATCTTGCTTATGTAAGTCTTGAGCTTTTCTCTGGAGTACTTAGTTGTAGTGTCAAGACGCCGAATGATTTCCAGTTGGTCTTCTGGAGAAAGCTTAGCCAAAACCCTAATTGCCGCATCCTTGGACACAACCCCGGTTTCCACAAGCTGTTTGACTTCCGGCTGTAGCAAAGTTGCGGCCTTTGCTTCATTATAGATGTTACGAGTTGTTCCGGCTTTTTGCTCCACGGTTTGATCGGAGCGCACGCCCTGAAGTTTAATTGCCCTTCCACCATTCTTTACTCCATAGTACGCCTTTAACGCATCCACACGGGCAACGATCTGCTCATCGGTTCCACCCACCACCCCACGCTGCCGCACATTGGTTTCAATCAAATCCTTCACGACTTCCAACTCGTTTCCATTGTAGGCGTGAACTTCACCCCATGCCTCTTCGATCCCAAGTTCCTTGCAAGCACGAACACGCTGATGTCCAGAAACGATAACCATGTTTTCCGTCACAACAATGGGTTCAATCGGGCCATTACTGGCCTTGATAGACTCTACAAATTCCGTCCACTTTTCCCCGGTCATATCTTCGAAAAAGTCCCTATTCCTCGGGTGCTCTTTCAGGTCTGCTATCTTCAATCTCTGCATGATTAACCTCCTGTTTCTCCGATTGTTATCTTCTCGTTAACTACCTTGTTGGAATCCAACAAGGTAGTTAACGTTTCTTTAACATTTCAGTCGTTTTCATTACCTCGAAGTAAATGTGCATTGTTTCTACACTTTATTTCCATCCTCAACTTGCCCTCAGATTCCTTGCCCACACAGTGATAGGCATCTGCGTGTACCCGCAGAAGTTTCCGTCGGCATCCTGCAATTCACGCACCAGGCTTCCGGCCTCCGCAACTAACCCTCCCTTCTTTACCGAATACCGCTTCTTCAAAATCTCATTCCGAGACGCCGTAGCATGAGCGATGGAATTCTGCCAAATTTTCTCTTCCATCCAGATCGTTTCCAGTTCAGCCCTTGTCACTTCCACACACCTCCGTTCGCAAATTTCGATTATGCCTGAATTTTATCAGATCCCGATTCCATGTTCAAGTGTTTGACACTAATTTATATGTTAATTATTGTTAAATTCCACATCTTGCTTCCCGACTTCCGTCAGCACTACATATGTATATATATATTATATATATACTATAATACATATATAGTACTATATACTGTACTCTATTATACCTTTACTCTGTGTTCTGATGTGTCGATATTCCAGATCACCTTGCCTCAATTCCATAACGTTCTTTTGTGCGCTGCGTACAGATTCCATTCGCGAATTCATGTATTGTTCCCATCTATTCCGGTTGTCGTTAATATGATAGCGACTTCCACCCATAGAAATGTGCCACCCACTTCCAGGCGGCACATCTATGTCTCTCTGCAAATTGATTTCTACTTCTACACGATCGGGGCATCAAGCCAACTTCCGGCTCTGATCCGGCACGCCGGGTAATCCCTCTCTAACCGAACATTTGTTCGCTGTGAATTACTTGTCCGCACACCGTTTCCCGCTGCCGTGCTTCCACATCAGTCAACTTGGTACACAGATTCCAAGTCGCTAATTGGTACTTTGTAAAGGACTCCATCAGCATCATCAAACACCGCAAGCCCATCACAAAAATTGACACCGTCTGAAGTAATTTCCACGGTGACAGTGCCGACGCCGTCACGAAATTTGACTATCATCATCTTACTCATCCTCCTCGTATTTGATGTATTCTTTTATACGGTGTATGACTTCCTCATAGGATCCACCCATGTGCAACTTCCGTGCGACCATGAAGGTCTTTGCTGCCATAAACGCCCTGAGAAAATCCAGGCTCGCCCTTCCCGTTCCGATGTACCATGAGAGAGGCGCAATATCCTGCGCCGTCTCATCGTACCCATATTTGCGTCCCAGATACAAGCGAATGTCCCAAAGCCGCCCTTCAACGGCAGTGTTGGAAATGTCGATGTGATCCATAATTTCCATCCTTTCTGCCCTCTGCAAATACAGGTCACTTATTCCTCTTCAGATAGTGGTAATTGCCATTTCCATCCATCCAATAGCCGTATTCAGTTGCCTCTCGGATGAAAGCCTTTGTTTCGGAAATGCTCGTCAAAAAAGGCCTTTGCCCGGCTTCCTTAAGGCCGTCAATTTCGTAGAGAGCGCGCAAGTTATTTGCGCAGATATTGTTTGTTACCCGGAACTTGAATCCTTTGTAGGTGTAATTTTTCATCTTGGTTTCCTCCCTTGTTTTATCGTAACTCAATTATACATCACTTTTTATACAAAGTCAAGCTTTAATATGAGACAACATCCAATTTAACACAGCTCATGATTTCCATAAGAAAACCGCCAAGATCATGTCTCGGCGGCACTTCCATCATTTCCATCATTCCTCAATATGTTTCGGGCTTCCGTCAGCCTCGCTGCCGTATGTCCATTCTACGCTGTGTGGGTCAACGCCAATGTCCTTCAAGATTTCCGCCAGGCGGTCTGCCATAGCGTTGTAGCCCTTGCATTCAGGGTCTCCGGCCTCAACCGGGGTTTCCACATAAAGCTCGTCTGCGCCGTCTCCAAGGGCTTCAATTGCGGCTTCCGTCTCGAACGGGCTAACAGTCATGTAATTTACCGCACCGTTTCCTAAGCGGGATTCCCCGCCGTAAAATTCGATATGAATTCTCTTCATAGTTTCCATCCCTTCCCGTGTGACTTCCACGCCGTCCACGAAGACCGCTATGGTTTCCGGGTTTACGAACGGGTTATCGCACTCACCGACGCCGTACTTCAGGTCCAGGGCATAGTCAATTAGACCTTCCGCATCTTCTACCAGATACATTCCGGTTTCACGATCATAACCCGTTATCGCTGTTTCAAATATGTCGTTTTCCATACGGCATCCGTACTCGCTGCCGTTCCACGGCTTGATTTCCAAATTCAGGATCTTATTTCCATCATAGAATTTACTCATGATTTCCACCTCCTATATGTGTATATATGTATTATAGCCCGAAAAGTCTCTTCGCTGCAACCCCCATCAGCCAGGGGCGAATGGCAAAAACGTGCTCTCCAATGACACCGATGCACTGTCCCTTTTCTGCCGGGGCTTCCACTTGAACGGCTTCCGATGCGTCGGAGAATCCGTCAATGCACATTTGTGCAAGCGCGCCCTCTCGCGCTTCCAAATATGTTAAGTCAACCACACGAACAAAGTCGCCGTTTTCACGTACTTTTGCGATGACGGTTCCATCTGAATATTCATAAAGCCAACATTCTTTCATTTCAATATCCTCCATTTCCATATCAATCAGATATCACATTCCATTTCCATATCGATCAAATACTGCATTCCAGAATCTACACGAACGGGCATGAGGATTGCCTGTATCGCGTTTCCATCTATTTCATTTTCGAAACCCAACATGGCATATCGCCCTTCTCCGTACACGTTAATCTTGCGCACGCTGTCATCAGTCATTCCGGCAATTTCCATTGTGGTCATCAAGTATTCTACATTTACGACCTGCCCGTTTCCAATACGGATTAGGAACGATGGACGGCGTCCTATTTCGTGATTCCATTTGAGCGATTCTTTGTTTGCCTTTTCCATGTTGTACGCCTTTTTGATTTCCGAGTATGACGGGATTGCTGCCGTTGAACAAATCCAATCCGGCAGGATTCTCGCAAAGTCGATCGGTCGTACCTCAGACGGAATTTCCATCAAACCATCAATGGGAATGCTGTAAGATACACCCACGTAGCCATTGCAGATTCCCTGCTTCATCGTGCCGTTTCCATCCTCAAACATAAACGCTCCGGCAAGGTCAGAGCGACTATCGGCGTATTCCTTGTGACAAGCCTTCGCGAATTTCGCCGCTGCTTTGTACAGATTCCCTTTGTATTTCGGCGCTGCTTCCAACGTCATTTCCAATTTGATTTCCGCGATCAACTCTTCCAGGGCTTCCATGTTGTACCAGTCTTTCAGACTGTACAGTTTCCGCAAAAGAATTTCATTCTTCATTTCCAAATCCTCCGTTCTATTCTAATTCCCATACGGGCGATGAGACGAATTTCACCGCCCGTTTCCAGTTTCTCGCTGAGTCTTGATATAATCTTCAATGTTAATTCCTGTGGGTTCAATCATGTAGTCTTCAACCACTTCGGTGGGATGGAAAACCATGTCTTCCATATTGATGGTTTCGATGAGCCAACGAGTCATTTCCCCAGTGACAGGGTTGAGCCAGTTCTCTTTGACAACATGAAGATATTTACGTTCGCCAGGGCTGCACCATTCGGGTGTGTACCGTACGATCATTCCTTCGGTGATATTCGACATCGTTTCCATCCTCTCTTTCAATCGATATTCAGCCATGTCAATACTTGCTCAACAGTCCATCCTTTAAACTTATCATAATTCGGCGCATTTCCAATCATGTCGGGTTCTTCTGTCATTTCCGCTTTTGCTTTCCTTTTTTCTGCTTCCGCTTCCTTGCATCCGGGATACAGTTTTTGTCTTTTATTCATTTTCATTTCCAGATCCTCCACTCTGTTTGTTTACACACCACTTAATTTCCATATAACATATATGCTGTATTCTATATATGTATATACAGATTCCATATGAGGTGGTATATCGTATGATTCGATGTAAGATTTCCATCACAAGATCACTTAGCGCTGCGGGTTATACGTCAAACAGAATCCGAAATGAGCATATCTTTGGTGAGCGCACCATGCAGAAATTACGCACGGGCGGGCTTCCGTCTCACGCAGAATTGAACAAGATTTGTCAGTTGCTCAATCTTCAACCCGGTGACATCCTTGAATATGTTCCGGATGATGAGGCTTCCAACTAGTACTTGTATTCAAGCGACAATTTCCGCATCGGCTTATAATCGTTCAGTTTCCGAATCAGACCGATACGATCCAGGTCATCCACATATTGCTCAAATGTGACTTCCGTATCAATCAGACGGAATGCCTTCCCCTGTTCGTAAGCGGGGAAAAGCGTTCCGGCTTCCTTGATTTGACTGTCTTTTAAATCAAAGAACCAGGTTTCGGTTTTCTGTTTCATATTTCCATCCTCTCTTTTTCATTCTGATTTCCAATAAGAATCTGCCGAGATCATTCGTCTCAGCAGATTCTATGCGTTGTATGATTTCCATACAGAGGACGAGGATAAAACCCGCCCCATGTTTCCGATTCCGTCTATTTACTCTTCCTCTTCCTCTTCTTCCGGCTCTTCTTCCTCTTCCACTTCCGGGGTGAATTCTTCGTAGTAGTCGGGGTTTCCATAGGACGCCTCTTTGTATCTCTCCCATACGGCTTCCGCTGTGTCACCGGGTTCTTCATCCACAATGAATCCCTGAACGAATACCAGACTTGATTTCCGTTCGGACTTTGTCAGATGATCGAGATAATATGCCGCTTCCTTCCTTGCCGTTTCCAGATTGCTGCCGAGATAGTCGCAGTTTCCATCATAAATGTTCCCGCTTCTGTCGAGTCTGTAGGATTCTGCCGAGTAAATCATAATTTTCATTTCTAATTTCCGCCCTTCATTTATTTACACACTTTCCATGTGCATAAATTGCGGCATGGTTTCCAGTTTCCATGCCGCATTTTACACATACGGTTTCCATTCAGTCTGTTTCAGTCTGTGGTTTCCAGATAATACCGCAAATCGCTTCCAGTCAGATTCTCCAGGCACCAGGCATCTGCCTGTTTCCAGAGCTTGTCGTAAAGCTTTGCGAACGCATCGTTTCCGTTTTCATAGTGCTGCCAAATCTTATGATTCAGCACGATTACCAATTCCGTAATGTATTCCGTGTTTGATTTCCATTCGCGGAATGCACGCTTGTATGTTCCGTTAATCGCATCGCTTCCAAAGTGGTCAGCAATGCTAAAATCTGTCCAGAAGGTAGTTTTGTAATTGAATTCAAACATGATTTCCATCCTCACTTTCACAAATGTGAATTCCGGTTTCCGTCAATAGATTTCCAAGATTTCCATGCGCGTGTAGCGCACTAGGTCATGATTATCAGATAACTTCCGAAATTCCCGCATGCATTCCTGCGGGTTATTTCCGGTCACAAGCGCAAAGTGTACGTTGTTGTAATCGGGTTTGAAATCGTCTTGTTTCCGATCAAACCACATAATCTTCATTTCTATTTTCATTTCCATATCCTCCCCTCATGCTTCCGCTCGCACTTTATCCAGAATCTGCTGCGCTTCCGTTGCAAGATCATCTCTGTCGGAATGCACGGTTCCAGTGATTACGTCGATATATGTCTTGGCCGCCTTGTATCTGTAACCTTGACTATTACTGATCAGTTCGCCGTTGAAATATGCCGAACTTATGTTGCCCGTCTTATAATATGTTAGGTCCAGGCCGAGCATGGTCGCATTGATGTAAAGTCTGTCAATGGTTCCTTTCGCCGTTTCCTTCGTCCATCTGTTAAAACCCTTGTTTTCCAGTGCCTTGATGATAGTTTCATTCAACATAGTTTCCTCTTCCTTCCTTTTAGTCAAATTTCCAATTATGAAGCGGATACCGAGGTATCCGCTTGTACTTCCGACGTCTCAATATCCAGTTGATAGCCTCATCAATTGCCGTCATCAGAATTACGGCTATGATGGTGTACAGTATCATTATCAGCACGGTTCCACCTTCCCTTTATTCGCCTATTAATACCAGTGTCCCGCCATTGCGGGTGAGACAATTCCATTCATATTCGTTGAACGAATAGTCATGGTTCTCAAGATCTTCCGCTTTCACCATTTCGAATTCTGCCTTGAGTTGCTGTTCTGTAACTCTTTCCATGGTTTCGATGTCCAGATAGATTTTCATGCTTATTCCCCTTCCTGTTCGTTCTGTTCGTTCCAATCTTTATACAAGCATTCCCTGCACTATGGCAGGACGTGTCACTTTTTGCAAATGATAACCCGTCCCATTTTCTGTACATCCCATGCGGGAATTGCTTCTTTGATTTCGTCGATGTAGTCGGAAAGCTTGCGATTCTCTTGCCATGAGTCGGAACCTGTTTGACATCCTATGCCTGTACCGTTGCCCTCATAGACTGTTATCAGAATTGTTTGCGCTTTATGTGCGGCTAATTCGATCACGTCACGTCTATCGTTGGCATTGTCGATAACGTTCAACACATTGCTAATAACTGCAACGTCATAAGAACCGCTTAAAACGTCTGTGTTGTGTTCGGCTGTTCGGTTATACTTGTCATAGATACTCACTGTTGCGCCGTACTCAGAAGCTTTGAAAACTGCTGTGTCGTACCTGCCACCGCCAATGTCAATAACACGTTTGCCGCGCATGATGTCAACGGCTTTGGGCATGCCATAAATGGCAGGAGCTTTACTGCTGTTAATGGATGTGGCCGCGCTTGTGTATCTTTGCATGGTTCAATCCTTCTTTCGTTTTTTGTCTACATTGTAGACATTGCAAGGGATACGGCGAACCGTATCCTATGCAACGACTACAGCTGTTTGCCGTTAATTGCGGTTTATCAATGGGCTTTACAGCCTATGATTTTATGGCATGCGAGATTGTCGAAGCACTTGCGGCACTTGTCGCAAGTTATATCATGATCGAGTTTGCCTTTTTCATTGTAGGCCTTGCAATAGGTTTGAATCTCAATACCATTGGCGGCATAGTCGAAAGTGCCATCATCGTAGACAAATGCTTTGACGTTCGGAAGGTGGGCGACTTTGAGAAATTCGGCAATGCCATATTCATGCCAAATTGAAATCAATACGATCAGATTATTCGGCACTACACCTGCAAGCAAGGCAGGAATGACAATATCAAATGCTTTGGTATACACGAAAAATGGTTTATCCTTATGATCGTTGGCAAGGTTACAAAAACCTTGAAGCTGTTCGTTACTTTCGATTTCGCCGCTTTGATGTAGCCTTAAAGCGTCCGGTTTATTGCGCGCCCTTGTGATATATGCACTTAATTCAGCACATGCGGCAATCGGATCGGATCGCATGGCAAGCGTATTCCTTGCGTGTCCGAGTATTACCGTGTCGTAGCGGTATGACTTTTTGACGTAGCAACAGTTTTCGCAGTGAGCGCAATGCCCGCCGCAAGTGCCTTTTATAGGCTTGTCTGAAAGTGACGGAACTACATAGGATTTAGAGCCATACAGCTGAGAGTACGTCCAAATTGCGCCAACTTTGATATTCCCCTTCTTGTTCCACCTAATATCGATTTTTTTCATGATTTTTTCCTCTCTTTCAATTCTGTTAGCTGTTAATTACATCCGTTCTTTCATTTGTGCGATTGCACAACGTCAAAAGGCAATTTTGTCCCTTGACGTTGTACAATCGCATACGCCACAATGTTGATTGATTGTAGCTTGTACAACGCTTGACTAACATACGGTCTATATTTGTCGCGTCCCTGCTATGCTATCTATAACCGATAACAGATTGGCGTCACCGCGTGATCACGTCACGCTTGCATTTATTGGAACGGTACAGACCGCATGGTATTCAGTTTTCAAGGTTCGACGGTTACGGTTTGAGTCGTTGACGTTCGGAACGTCATATAAGAGACTCGGGGCGGTTGACTGATTGGATACCGCTAAAGGGTGTGTCAACCTCAATTGCAATTCGGATTATATCACTCGGTTTGGGTGGTGTCAATGGATTTTCGGCGGATTTAACGGAAAGTGTACGTTGTGTGTACTTTTGCACAAAAAGCGCCAGGCACATATATGCAATTTCGATAAAATCAGAGTTTCTACCATTATAGGCGAAAAAATCGAACCGGAAGCCATCGCAGGAACCGGAAGCCATCGCAGGAACCGGAAGCCATCGCAGGAACCGGAAGCCATCGCAGGAACCGGAAGCCATCGCAGGAACCGGAAGCCACAAAAGAGACAATCCGAGAAAACACCGCATTTACAGACGGAACCGCCGGAACGGTACCACCCACGGTTTACACTTGCAGTTCGGATTTTCGCCAGGCTGCCTGGGGTAGTCCATTCACTCCCCATATCCGACCCACATCCCCTCCTCCCCCACAAACCCTTATTTTATCTGCATCCCCGGCATCGTAATTGCCGACAACCCGCATTTTACAAGGTTCCGCACAAATTACCTTTTATCAAATATATTTTAGGTACACCTAACACCATTTAATTAGGCAATCACCTAATCAAATTAATTTTTCACCATGTCGCAGCGCGCCGCCACAATATGTTGCGAAGCAACGCCTACCAATCTCCTTTATGTGATCCTGTACTCCCCCACCCTATCTGACCATCTGGTAATCCTTCAGTCTATTTTTCTTTATCTCACTCTCTTTGCTTAAAGCAAAGAAGAGAAAAATAACTCCCGAAGATCTGGCAGGAGATTTTGTGATGATTTTCTATGTATTCTTGTATCTGCAAATCCAGCAACGAGGTTTAAGAAGAGAAAGAAGAAAGAAAGAAAGTAACCAAAGAAAGAAAGAAGAAAGAGAAGAACTACAATATATTTTTTTATTTTCTTTATAGATATAGATTGACTATATTTTTATTATACATAGAGATATATAGATATATATATTATATTAAAGGATATATAGACATATATACTAATACATAGTATATAGATATATATAATATATAGATATATATAGTATATAGTTATATATAGACTATATATCTAATAGACTATCTATCTAAGTATATATTTATATACAGTACATAAGAAAATATACTGTATATAGATATATCTAAGTACTCAATAGTATTATCTAACAGTATAAAGATATACTGTATAAGGATATATACTGCATATAGAAATACTATATATAGACATAGAATATATACTGTATCTGTATATAGTATCTAACTGTATATCTAACTGTATTTGTATATAAGAGAATAGTATTATATTATATATTATTATATAATATATATATATATATACTATACAAAAACATATGTTGCAAACAAAAAACCCGCACGGGCTTTTGCCTATGCGGGGAATGCCATTCTGCTTCAGGCTTTGCGCAATCTCTGCCAAACAACGGGAACCGCTTCTGGTTGTGCCCAGTCAAACTCTACGGCATAGAGTTCTCCGTCGTCTCCTCTGTAGGGTGATCCGGCATTATCGCAGAATGCGTCGATCATACTATCCAGAGCACTGCGACTGCGGGTACGGGCAACCGCGTCTGCTGCTTTTTTATCAACGATCCGAGCGGAGTCAAGATCGAGGACATAGCCCAGGCTCTGTGCGCTGTGTTTATCTGCAAGAGTAAACTTCATATCTGCATCCTCCTTATTTCAGAAACTCGCTTATTGCCTGTACAACTGTTGCGGTAAGGCTTATATTGTGTTCGGAGGCATATGCACGAAGTCTGGAAGAGAAGTGTGCAGGAATCTGCACGTTAAGGTTTGTCTTGTCTTCTTCATTCTCTTCAGGAACACCGAACAGTTTTTCATAGTCATCTGCGTCCAGATGCTTCTCTGCCCAATCTCTTGCGCTTGCTGCCGCCAGGGGGATAATCTTTTCTCCCCCGCTCCAGCAGTTCTGTCCAACAGACACAGCATACTTCGAGGCCGGGCCACCCTCACCGTACAGAAAATATTCTCCGGTACGTTTCTGGTAGAGGCGTTCGCACCAGTAATTAAAATCTCTTGCGTTAGAGTAACTGTCCACACCGAGTTCCTTTGCCGTGTCCGTGTCGTAGATCTTGTTGTTGATGATCTTTTTCATACTCGACCACTCCTTTGTGTTTTATTGTACCTCAATAATACCACGCGGTACATATTATGTCAAGTGCCAGGCACGGTTCATAGAAAAATTTTTGTGTGTAATTCCCTGCTATCTATTGACAGTAACAGGGAGGGGTGCTATAATAGGTTTGTAAGAAGCAAGGAGGTCTGAGGCATGGAAGCAAGGGCATATGAGGTCATCCCGTTCGAGGTAATTAGCGGCAAGAAAGAGAAGAAGCCGTATGTACCTGTCAAGGACTGTACTGCGCGGCCTGTCAAGGATAGGGAGCAATTAGAGGTTGTCAAGGAGAAACTCTTGTACAGCAGCAAGAAGTACGGGTACAGGAACTACGCCATCTTTCTGTTAGGGATTAACTGCGGACTTCGGTGCGGGGACGTATTGCAGATTCGGCTCAAGGACATCTGGGACGAAGGGAGAAAAGAGATAACGGGTCTCACTGTCATCGAGGAGAAGACGAAGAAGACGCGGAGGAACATCCGGTTCTCAGAGACGGTGCGGGAAGGATTGCGGGATTACGTGTTGACCCTCAAGGACAGGACGCCGGACATGCCGTTGTTCCCTTCTCAGAAGAAGAACGTGCAGAAGGTCAAGGAGACTGTCAAAGACAACAAGGGCTGTCTTGCCGTCAAGAGTTACTGGAGGATTATGCACGAGATTTCTCTTGCAACGGGGATAGAGCATCTCAGCACGCACAGTATGCGGAAGACTTTCGGGTACGAGGTGTACACGAAGAATGCGGGGAGGTTGATAGCAAACGAGTACAGAGCCATCGATGTTGTACAGCAGATGCTCAATCACAATTCGGTTTCAGATACGCTGCGGTACATCGGGATAACGGAGGAGGTGCAGAACGAGGTGTATGCGGGGATGCAGTTGTAAGGAAGGAGTATAGAATATGCGGTATGTTCTCAAGAGAAACCCTGTCAGGTATCAGAACGGGACGATGTCACCAGAAGGTTATTTCAAAGGTACTCCCCTCGGTTTGTTTGTAGAGTTGACAAGGGAGATTGCGGAAGCAAAGGTGTACAACAGAAAAGCGGACGCAAAGAGACAGAACGATATGCTCGGCGGGAAGTACGAAATAGTAAAGGTCGAATAAGGTAGAATGCATCCCTCCCCTATAAGGGGAGGGAATTATAAAATGGAGGTGTAGCAATGCCCAGGCTTACGAGAATATGCAATTGTAAAAGGGCTAACGGAAGGGGGTGTAGGGAACGGGAAGTACAAAGGAACGGCAGAGAACGTTGTGGGTAGTAAAAGAGTCAGACGGCTATTGTGAATTGCTTCATGCATACAGTTCCGAGAAACAGGCAGACTTAGAGGCCAGATACACATTCAGTCATCTGACAAGGGAAGAACGCAAGTCAACAACAATCTCGGTAGAGTCGTACGTTGTCAACGACAGCAACAGGCAGAAGGCAAACGACTTGTTTGTACATCTGCGAATGGAAGGAGATTCTTCGGCGTACAGCCCTGTTACGCAGCGTGTCATTAAGAGCGCGTACAAGTAGGACGGGGCTACAGATAAAACTTCAAGGAGGGCTTTATGTTAAAGACAGAAACAGAAACAACGATTCGGTGGGATGCAGAGGATCGCACTGCGTATATCTGGACGAACGATCCGTCAACGATACGGAAGATGGACAAGCTTGTAGAGGAAGACCCGGACAACTATTGCCGACTGTCTGTACGGGCATACAGGGAGGGCGAGAAGCATTGTACGTATTCTGTGCCGGTCAAGTTCATCACGTTTAGGAAGCAACGGCAGTACACAATGTCGGAAGAACAGAAACGAGCAGCGGCAGATCGTCTGCGCAACTTTCGGGAACAAAACAATTCAGAATCTTAGTTTTATATGTTTTTGTACACTTCAAAGTGTATGTCAAAGACATCTATATCCTTCCTCGACAATTTATACCTGTAACAATATACGTATGTTCGAGATAGACTTTAAAGTGTAAGAAAAGGGGTGAAAACAAAATGTCAGATTGTCAGCGGTGTTACTACAGCGAGAATTGCAGTTTTGCGGGAAGCGAGGACTGCGAGTACTTCGAGCCTGTAGACGGAGAGGACGCGGATGCTGTATATGCGGAAGAGTGCCGGATACGTGCAGAGTCAGATACGGACACAGTACGGGAAATGGGGAACGACTGGGGGAATGCGTATTGAGTAGTCCGAAGCTTTATCAATTGTACAAACTGAAATTAAAAGCAATCATTGCGGCTGATTACAGGGTGCTTATCCCGGAAGAGCGGAGTGTGTTCTACAGGATTGCGCAGCAGGATAACCAACTGTTCCGGCAGATACGGCTAATCACAGGTGACAGTTCAGACTTCAACAAATGGATTGTGTTTGTAGACTGCAACGGCCTAACGGACAAGGAAGAGCCTGTTGCAAGGCTTATCCATGACGGGTTTTACTTAAACGACAGGCACTTTGTCCTGTCAGAGCGGTCTGCGAGTATGACGCGAAACGGTATCCTGTCCTTTGTGCGGGACGAGATTATTCAATCCCTGG
>Ga0247609_10004469_pt1 | contig 13906 bp, 12 predicted proteins | sample 172DNAGHGlowgp2_FD_193487 | JGI IMG/M metagenome (GOLD analysis project Ga0247609, IMG submission 193487) | Sheep rumen microbial communities from Palmerston North, Manawatu-Wanganui, New Zealand - 1728 DNA GHGlow gp2 | ecosystem: Host-associated > Mammals > Digestive system > Stomach > Rumen ...
AATCTGGCAGTATGACCACCGCCCGATTCGCGATTGATTACAAAAAGCGTGTATTTGCGGTGCCTGGACATCCAAGTGACCCACGAAGTGTTGGTCCAAATTCTTTGATAAAAAATGGTTCTGCAATATTGTGTATGTCATCAAAAGATTTTTTTGACGATAAAAATGAAAAAAATATAAAAAATATAAAACCAGAAAATGAAATTTTAGATAAGTTAGGAATGATTCCTGTGTCAGAATCTGTATTGGCAAATCTTGTCAAAAAAACTGTTTCGGAAATCAAAGCCGATTTGGTTGTGTTAGAAATACAAGGTTTGATAAGAAAACAAGATGGCGGTTATGTTTTGAATTGATTTTTTTATGTATATACAGTGTATATACAAAGTGCGAAAAACCAAGAAAAAAACGAATCGTTGTCAAAATGTAAATGTTGAAAAAAAGTTTAACATTTTGTTGAAAACAGAAATTAATCTTATAAATTGTAATCATCCAAACGATTGATAAATATCAATCACAAAAGCGAGAGAGAAAGTAGTGCGCATGGATATCACAAAGGTGTTTGTGCGTAGGGTGGTTTTATAACTACTTGAAAAAGCAAACTCGTTTGTTTGGAAGGAAAAAGGAGCAAACGTCATGCAAGCGATAGCAACAAAACAAATAAATATAGAATCAATAATGGAAGCAGTTGCATCCAAGATAGATTCTGCCGCATTTACAACTTGGATTGCACCAATGCAAAAAAATGTGTGCCAAAATTGTTTGAATCTTGTTGCACAAAATCAATTCACCGCTGACTATGTTAAAAATCAATATGGAAAAATCCTGACAAATATAGCAGCGGATTTTTCTTTGTCTGTAAATATATGTGCAGATGGTGTAATTAAATCTGAAATATCTGCAAATGATAATGTAGTTTGTGAATATACACCAAGCAAAGTACAAAATACAAAAACTTGTTTTGATAATTTTATTGAATGTGATGAAAATATGTTCGCATTGGCAGCATGTAAAAAAATGGCCAAAGGGGATGCTTCGTTTTCTCAATTATTTATACACGGTGCAAATGGTTCTGGTAAATCTTTGTTGGTTGATTGTATTTGTGATTCTACGGATATGCGCGTTGTAAAAATGAGTGGCGGTCAATTTGTGTCTGATTTTGCACGTGCGTTGCGTGATAAAACAATCTTTTCTTTTAAAGATTTTTGTCGTAAATGTGATTTGTTTGTTATGGATGATGTTTGTGCGTTGGCTGGTAAACGTGCTAGCTGTGAAGAATTTGCGCAATTGATGATAGATTTAAGAAATGCTGGTAAAAAAATTGTTTTAACAGCAAATGGTGTGCCTGCTGCGTTGTGTGGTTTTGATAAACGTATTCAATCTTTGTTTGCATCGGGGTTGGTTGTTGATGTTGTTGCACCAAATGCTTTTGTTCGTCGTTCTATGTTAATTCGTGGTGGGGTAGATATTGCAGTTGCAGATGAATTGTCAAAACAAATTGCACAAAATGGTCATCTGGTACGCGGAATAATTGAAAAAATAAATACATATACAGAATTGATGGGTGAACATGTAAATATGGATGTTGCAGGTCGTTTATTGGGTGATATGTTGTCTAAAAATAAAACACCAATTGCGATGGTAAAATCTATGTGTGAAAAGATGGGAATTGCGTTTGATGAAATTTGTGGAAATTCACGCACACGTCGTTTAACACGTGCACGTCAAATAATGATGGCTGCATTAAAAGGTGCGACAAATTTGTCTTTGACAGAAATTGGCAATGTTTGTGGTGGTCGTGATCATGCCAGTGTTGTGTACGCGTTGAATCAAATTGAAAAACAAAAGACAACAGATTTGATTTTGAATGCCGAAATAAATGACATGATAAAATTGTGCAAATAAAAAGTTTTTGTTCACAGGAACAAGAAGGGAGAGGAAAAACATCCGCTGTTTAAAAAAAATCAGCGGATGTTTTTTTATTATTTTTGATTTTGTTTTTGAAATTCTTTGTATGGTGGTCGTTCGTGTGTGTCAGACGGTAAAAATGTTGCGAATTCAGATAATGTTATTCCAGTGGCATCCATAATGCGCGATATGGTGTAAGTACTTAACCAGCGTTGTTGTCCATTAAGTGTATATTTGCTGCGATTAAAAGTTGTAGGATCTAATCCAGATACGCGTGCCAATTTAGAACAAGAAATATGAAAACTGTCTGCCAAGTTGCAAATTGCACCCCATAATTCATTATGTGTCATGTAAAACCTCCTTTTGATTTTTATACATCGAACAGAATATCAAATAACAGGAATTCGGTCAATATATTCAACCAATAATAGAATTGTGTTTAAGAAATTAGGGAAATATTAAAAGTTTTTAATTTTAAAACGAATCGTTTTTTTGCCCGCCCTGTTAAAAACAAGGCGGGCTGTGTTTTTATGCTGCTTTTTCGTGTGAAGGAATAAATTTAGTAAAATCATTTATTGACGCGCCAGTCGCAGACAATATTTTTGCAATACTGTTTGTTGATGGCCAGCGCGGTTGACCATGTTTAGACCAACGCTTGCTTTTGTTAAAAGTTGTTGGATCCAATCCACTGCATTTTGCCAGTCCTGAACATGTTTTACCGTGTTCCAGGGCAAAATTTTCTATGGCATTCCAGACTTCTTCATGCGTCATAATATTTTTCTCCTTTGTATTGGATATGCTTTCCAATTCCAAGGGAAGATTATCATAGTACGCGAATAAAATCAACAAATACAACCAGAATAAGAAATCAAACCTAGATTTTGTTGAAAATTATCCTAGAACCAACTTTTTTTGCTTGGTTTTGTGTCTGAAAATTCGGCCAAAGCTTTCTTTTGTTTTTCAGTCAATTTTTTCGGGATAGTAATACCAATTTCGATATATAAATCACCAAATCCGCCACGACCATTTGGCATACCGTGTGAACGGATGCGTAATTTTTCGCCAACCTGGGTACCAGAAGGTATTTTTACAGATAATTTTTTATCATCAATTGTTTCAATTTCTATTTCCCCACCCAATGCAAGTGTTGCAAAGTCTAAATCCATATGCATTAACAAATCATTACCGATTCGTTCGAATTTTTTATCAGGACGCACATGTATATCAACATAAAAATCGCCCGGGGTACCACCGTTTTGGGCGGCTTCGCCCATGCCAGCCATACGTAATCTGGCACCATCCATAACACCAGCCGGGATTTTCACATCCAATGTTCTTTGTTTGTTAACTGTGCCGGTGCCATCACATGCACTGCATTTCTTTTCAATTTTTTTACCCAAACCTTGACAATCAGGGCAGGGTGTTTCTACGGCAAAAAATCCCTGACGTGTATGAACGAATCCAGAACCACCGCATGTTGAACATGGTTTTGCAGGTTTACCATCTGCAGTTCCGTTTCCATTACATTTTTCGCATTTTACTGCACTGGTAAATTTGATGGTATGGGTTGTGCCAAAAAATGCGTCACGCAGGTCTATCACGACTTCGTCCAATAAATCACGTCCGCGTTGTTGTTGTGAACCACGACCATTTTCGCCAAAGCCGCCACCAAAACCAAATCCGCGCATGGCTTCGCGTAAAATATCTTCCATACCACCCATGTCACCGCCCATGTTGAAATGGAAATTGCCGTTGCCAAAAGGGTTTCCGTTAAATCCGTTTCCTGCGCTGGCACCGTTCCCGCCAGCAAAAGCGGCATCGCCAAATCGATCATAAGCCGCACGTTTTTGTGGGTCTTTTAAAATATCAAACGCGTTATTGACTTCTTTGAATTTTTCTTCGGCATTTTTATCACCAGGATTTCTATCGGGATGATATTTCATAACCAATTTATGATAAGCTTTTTTGATATCGACATCACTTGCATCGCGTGCGACACCCAGAACTTCATATGGATTTTTATTCATTTTTTTACCTGTTAATTAACTTTGTATGAAATATATAAGTCTTTTATATTAAAAATCAAGGGTTGTTTTGATACTTTTGCTTGCTTAAAATTGAAAAATGGTATAATAATATTCTGATAAATATGGAATGGATATGAATAAATACGATGCATCTGATATACAAGTACTGGAAGGTTTGGAACCTGTGCGTTTACGCCCAGGGATGTACATTGGTGGAACAGACGAAAAAGCATGGCACCATTTGCCTGTTGAAATTATGGATAATTCAATTGATGAAGCGGTTGCGGGTTTTGCCAAAAAGATAGTGGTTAATTTAATAGATTCTAAGACCATAGAAATTATTGATGATGGTCGTGGCATCCCAGTTGATGAACATCCAAAGTATCCTGGTAAATCTGCATTGGAAGTAATTTTGACTACATTACATTCTGGTGGAAAATTCAATAATAATGTTTACAAAACCAGTGGTGGTTTGCATGGTGTGGGATCTGCGGTTGTTAATGCATTGTCATCTCAAATGATTGTGACGGTATCACGTGATGGGTTCGAATGGACCCAGGCTTTTTCACGTGGTAAAGTGACCAGTCCTGTAATCAAAGGAAATCCAACCAAAGGTCATGGAACACGTGTTCGTTTTACATTAGATGATCAGATTTTTGGTGAAAATGCGGTATTCAAACCTGTCAAGATTTATCGTATGGCGCGTGCTAAATCATTTTTATCACGTGGTGTAAAGATAGAATGGCATTGTAATCCTGCTTTGTTAACCGAAGATATGAATATCGATGCAGACAAAGTGTTTTATTATCCAAATGGGGTTGCTGATTTTGTCGCGGAAAAAACAGATTCTAAACCACGTATTTTGCCAAAGATTTTCAGTGGTTCAATTGATTTCCCAGACGATTCTGGTCGTGTTGAATGGGCATTAACTGTGTTAACAGATGAAAACGGTGCCGCATCAGATGATGGATTTTTTGCATCGTATTGTAATACTATCGCAACAATTGATGGCGGTACACACGAAAGTGGGTTCAAGGCCGCGATTACCAAAGGATTAAAGGCATACGGTGAAAAAGTTAATAACAAAGCAGCAGCGACAATTATCGGTGAAGATGTGTTTGATTCTGTGGCGGCGATTGTATCAGTATTTTACAAAACACCACAATTTTTGGGCCAAACCAAAGAAAAATTATCTAACCCTGAAATTGCCAGATATACTGAAAATGCGTTGCGTGATCCGTGGGAAATGTTTTTGGCATCTGACCCAAAAACTGCAAATGCGTTGTTGGATTTCGTTGTGAATTTGGCGAATGCACGTATTAAAACAAAACAGGTCAAAGATGTTGCGCGTAAAACCCCAACTAAACGTATTCGTATGCCATCTAAATTGGCAGATTGTTCAAAACATGGAATTGAAGGCACTGAATTATTTATTGTCGAAGGTGAATCGGCAGGTGGAACAGCCAAACAGGCGCGTGATCGTGCAACCCAGGCAATTATGCCTTTGCGTGGTAAGGTATTAAATGTATTGTCCAATTCAGATGAAAGATTCAGCGCAAACAAAGAATTAAATGATTTAATTGATATTATTGGTGCTGGTACTGCAAAAGATTGGAACGATGATAAATTAAGATATGAAAAGGTTATTGTTATGACTGATGCTGATGTGGATGGCAGTCATATCGCGTCTTTGTTAATGGCGTTTTTCTATCAATATATGCCCCAATTGATTTATGGGGGACATTTATATTTATCTTGTCCACCATTGTATAAATTAACATATGGAACTGAATCGATTTACGTTGATACCGATGAAGAATTAGAAGATTTGAAAAATAATAAATACAAAAATAAACGTGTTGAAATATCACGATTCAAAGGGTTGGGTGAAATGATGCCTAATCAATTAAAAGAAACAACTATGTCGCCAAAGACGCGTCGTTTGATTCGTGTTGAATTACCACCAAAAACCGAAGAAGGTTTGGAAGATACCGAAAAAACAAAAACTTTGGTTTACGATTTGATGGGTAAAAAACCAGAATTCAGATTTAAATTCATTACTGAACACGCACAGTTCGTCAAAGATTTGTTCGTGTAAAATGAATAATCGTTTTTTATGTGTATAAAATTCCAGAGAATACATTCCCCGCCTGGGGCGGGGTGGATTGCGTCAGCAAGACGGGGCGGGTTGGCATATTCCAGAATGTTTATGTTTTTTTTTACCCCCCCCACCGCAAACGGTCCCCCCCGCCCATGGCGGGGAATTATTATTCTTAATTTTTTGCTTTTTTTGATTTGTGAAATTTGGTATAATTTATGCGATACAAAGGGAAGGAAAAAATCAACAATGTTGTGGTGTGACAAAATTTTAAGTCTTGACAAATCCGCGCAAAGCCGCAGTTTTCTACACACACACACACACACACACACAGGTAAGTTTTGCTTAGCATTTTTTTCCGCGATATTTATATTTATGAACGCAGTTTTTGCGTCTGGAATCCCGGCAACGAACGGTGTGGCAGACCCCGCAACTTGTGATACCGGGACATTGGAAACATCAACAGGTCCTGCACAATTGCGCGCACAATTCACACCAGAGGTTATAAACCTGAAATGGTATAATGGTAATACACGTATAACCGTTCCAACCACATCAAATACATGTACTTATGATACCGCAATATCATTACCCACCAACCCAACAAAACCGGGATATAAATTTAAAGGTTGGAAAGTTATTCAAGATTACACCCCAATTGAATATTTGGAAAGCACAGGTACACAATGGATTGATACGGACTTTTCTGCACCAAATGGTTACAGGACACAGATTGGTTTTTCTACTTCTTCTAATAGTTATCATTATGTAATGGGATCACACGGTGTATCTTCCCCATATGGTCGAAATTATTTGGAAATATATTATACAACTATTGAAATTGGCGCTGGGGGGTATTATTCATATAGCAACGAAATACAAACAAACACAAAATATGATATAGAATTCAGCACAATTAAAGACAACGTTTATTTGCAAGATGATACACTGAGAGGTAGCCGTGATAAAGAGGCCTCCAGAAGTACGTATAAACTTTATTTGTTTGCTGTAAATAGGGGAAATGTTCCAACTGGAAATTTTTCTGGTCGAATTTATTACACGAAAATTTGGGATGATAACGGAACACTGGTTCGCGATTTTATACCCGCCAAAGATTTATCTGGTGTGGCATGCATGTACGACAAAGTTAGTGGACAATTTTTCTATAATGCTGGGACTGGTAATTTTGTTGCGGGACCAGAAATATAAACAAACATGAATATAAAAAAATCCGCCGTATAGGCGGATTTTTTAGTTTTCTTATTTTTTGATTTTCTTTAATTTTCCTGCGAATGTAAATGTGTATTGTGTCGCAGACCATATGGATGCAACCAACGCAAACCACAAACAGAATATACCAATTTTCGGTAATACATAAATCAGGTAGAATATAAATCTGCTGCTGGTTTCTGGGGTAACAGATGCAAACATTGCAAACCATAATAAAAATGCACAAATCGCAACCATTTGAATTGTTGTTTTAATTTTACCCATTGAAAAGCGTGCCTTTGGTACAGGCATTTCTATTTTTTGTGTACCCAAAAATTCACGCAGACCACTGATATATAATTCGCGGGCTATCATAAATATTACCGGGATTACCACAAACCAAACTGGTGTCATTAATGTTAACATTACCAATGTATTGCATACCAACAATTTATCACCAATGTGATCCAACACACCACCGATTTTGGAACAACATTTATATTTACGTGCCAAAAATCCATCAAACCAATCTGATGCCGCCGCCAACACGAACAATATAAATGTAATCCATGGCAAATTAAACATTATTGTAAATATAATGGCAAATGCCGATAAAATACGAAAGATTGATAATAAATTAACAAATATTTTCATGTGTTTACTCCTTTGGGTTAAATGTATTATAACACGTCAGAATGGAAATATGCATATATTTTTTCTGCTGCATTTTTTCCCAATCCTGGGACATGTTGTAATGATTTTAAATCTGCATCCATTATAGAACGTACAGATCCAAAATGTTGTAATAATTGTTTTTTACGAATCGGACCGATGCCTTCTATTTCATCAATAACAGACGCAGTTAATTGCTTTGCACGTTTTGCACGATGATATGTTATAACGAATCGGTGTGCTTCGTCACGGACAGTGCGCAACATTAAAAACAAAGGCGAATCTTTGGGTAAATCATAATTTGCAGAACCATCCGGCATAATAAAATGTTCATCACCGTTTCGAACGACACCTTTGGCAACACCTAATACTGGAATCTTGCCATTTGCTACATTGTTTGCAACATTCCATTGGGCTGGGCCACCATCAACAATTATCAAATCTAATTTAGGGCCATCATTTATTGCACGTGTTACAAATTCAGCCATCATTGCAATATCATTTCCTGCGCGTTTCATATCTTGCAATTTAAAATGCCGATATGACGATTTTATAAAACCATCATGGCCAAATGCTATCATTGCACCCACAGGTTGTTTTCCAAACAAATGTGAATTATCAAAAACACCAACAGTATTCAATTTTAATGATAACCATTTTTCCAATTCAGTTACATTTTTATCCCATTGTAAATTCGGTGTATACGACGGATTTTGGCGTATACCACGATTTGTTGTTTGGGTTAATGCGATAATTTTATCACGCATATTCGCAGCGTTTTCATAATCCATTTCATTGGAAAATTTTTTCATCTGTTCTGTTAAATCTTTGATAATAGGTTCACTGTCCCCGGTTAAAATACGACGTGCCAATTGAACATTTTTATCATAATCTGTTTGTTCAATACAACACGGGGCACTGCATCGCCCAATTTGATATAACAAACACGGACGTGTACGATTGTGCATAAATGTATCAGTGCAAGTTCGCAATTTACAAACGCGTTGAATTGTTTTTATTGTATCATTTAATGCGTACACAGATGGATATGGACCAAACACATCACGTTTTTGTGAAATTTTACCACGAAATTTTAACAAACGTGGAAATTCACTTTTGGTTAATGCCAACATAGGATACATTTTCCCGTCTGTTAACATAATATTGTATTTTGGTTTTAATGTTTTTATAAGTTTTTGTTCCAAAATCAAAGCATCCGATTCGTTATTTGTTGTTTCCCATTCAACCCGTTTAACCAATGTGCGCATAATCTGTTTATGCGTTTCCAGTTCTGAAATATCAATATATTGACGTAATCGGTTAAGTATATTTTTTGCTTTGCCTACATATAACAGGTTCCCGTCCCCATCGTACATTTTGTAAATTCCTGGGGACAGCGGTGCATTTTTAATTAAATCTGTGAATTGAATATTCATAATAAATATGATATTATAAAATATAGAAAAATCAAAGGGGTATTAAAATGACACAAGAATCAGGTCGTTCTATGATTGAAATGGTCGGTGTTTTGGCCATTATGGGTATGTTAACTGCAACTGCGTTTGCGTTGATTTCTTTAGGAATAAACCGGCAAAAACAATCCCGTGTCACAGATGATGTTGTGACAATTGTATCAGGGGTTCGTACATTGTTGGGGGATTATGACGATTTTTCAAATATCGATAATTCTACTATTTTTAATGCAATGTCGGTCAGTAATAAAAATCCATATGGTGGAACATATGAATTGACTGAGAATCCTGCAAATTCACGTCAATTTGTTGTCAGCATTACTGGACTTTCCAAGGCAGATTGTGAAGCGTTGGTAACCAAGGCATGGACGGATTCCGTTGGATATATCACATCTGAACACAAAGAAAGTGGTGCATCTGGTAATTGCATTGACGGAAATGCCAATGTTGTATCAATTACATATGGCGAATAGTGTATGGCTGAATTTGTAACCATTTCTGAAACAGAATCAGGAACACGTTTGTTGCGGTGGTTTTTGCGTCATTATCCTGGGATGTTGCAACGTGATTTTTATAAACTTTGTCGCGGTGGACAGATAAGAATAAATTCTTCGCGATGCAAAGGAACGGAAATTTTAACATCTGGTGATATGGTGCGTGTGCCACCAACATTGCAATCTTTTCAAAATGTAAAGAAAAAGAAAGAAAATGGCGAAAATTTTTCTTTGGTTGATTTAGAAAATCTAAGAAAATGCATAATCCATGACGATTCTGATATTGTTGTTTTTAATAAACCTGCGGGATTGGCAGTGCAGGGCGGAACAGGTATAAAAAAATCACTGGATAAAATGGTTGTTGCGTTGTTCCCGTATGATAAGCCATCTTTGGTTCACAGAATTGATCGTGAAACAAGTGGTTTGTTGGTGGTTGCTAAAAATCAAAAGGCTGCCCAAAATTTGTCGGCACAATTTCAAAATAAAACTGCATATAAACAATATTTGGCTGTTTTACAGGGAAATGTTACACAGAAATCTGGGGTAATAGATAATTATGTCGCCAAAGGACAAGTTTTTGATGATTTTTCAAAAATACCAGATAATATTGTTGCACAGCGTGCAATTACAGAATATAAAGTTTTAGGCGAAGCTTCTGGTTTATTAACGTGGGTATTGTTTTCACCAAAAACAGGCAGAACGCACCAGTTAAGATTACACAGTGCTTTTTCATTGCATGCACCGATTGTGGGTGATGATTTGTATGGTAACAGAACACACAATCAAGACGGGGTGTTTGCATCGGTATTAAATACCCAAAAGTTATTTTTGTTCGCATATAGAATTACTTTCAGACATCCTGGAAGTGGCAAAGAAATAACTTTACAGGCAGATGTACCAGATTTTATGCAAACGGTGATGAAATTTTTTGAATTTAAAATGCCATAAAGGTAACCAAGATGTTTTTATATACATTTTATAAAAGACATATTTTTTTATTAAGAATTATCGCCTTTTTCATTATGGGGCTGATTGTGGCATTTATAATCGCATTAAGCCGGGTTAATTTAGAATCTTTGCGTGGGAATATTTTATCTGTGTTGCGTGACAGTACAAATATGCCGATAGAAATAGACGGTAAAATGTCATGGGTTTTTTCTTTGCGACCAGAAATAGAATTAAATGATGTGCGGGTTCCAAATGCAGATTGGGCAAAACATAAAAATATGTTTTTTGCAAAAAAAATAACAGTCAGAATGGATTTGTTTTCTGTGTTTTCTTCACATCCTGTTATTCGCCATGTTAAAATTCATGATGCGGATATATTTATAGAAAAAAATTCAGAAGGTCAAAATTCTATTGTGTTTAATAGTAAATCACAAACACCAGAAAATACACCGGATACATCAAAATCTGAAATTGATAAATATCCTGTAACACAATTACCTTTTGGTGGTTTAGATGTCGAAAATTTGCATGCTGATATTTTTGGTGATAAATATGAATTGTCCAGTTTTGGTATTGCTAATTATATGCGACATAATAATCGTGAATACAGTGGATGGGTTAAACCTTATGATAAAAATTTGCCTTTTGTTATACAATTTTCTGAATATAACAGCGAAAGAAAAATATATCCTGTGCGTATAGCATTGGCAACAGGCGGTGAAGCATTGATTGCTGATGTTGCATTAGAAGGTACCAGCAAAATGCCAATAGATTTTATTGTGCGTGGTGAAATACCAAACATCAAACAATCTGGAAAATGGTTTAACATAAATATGTTGCAATTACCAAAGATCAAAGTGAATATTGCTGGTGGTGTGGGCAGAAATAAAATATCGTTCAGAAAATCTTCTGTGCAATTAGCTGGGTCTGCAATAACTTTTTCTGGCGTATATGATTGGTCCAAAGAAATACCAACAATTGATGCCAAAATATCTTCTGATAATGTAAATATATACAAATCTTTCCCAGAATGGTATGGTGTGGGAACTGTTTGGGTTCATCCAAAACGCGATTTAAATGTTTTTCATGATATGCCATTAGGTGGTAAGTTTTTGTATGATTTAAATGCTGATGTTGAAATTGATTTGGAACATTTTGTAGTGTATCGATCATTAGATTTATCAAACACAAATGTGAAATTAAAAATCAAAGATCATAAATTAAATGCAGATGCTATGTTGAATATTGCATCTGGGAATATTCATGTTGTTATGGTCGCAGATATTAACCAAGACGGTGTTTATAATGCACGTGCAGCGGGGACAGGGGAACACATATATGTTGGTGAGATTTTGAATCAAATAAATGTAGAAAATATAATTTCTGGGGTGCCAGTTAATCTAGATTTGTATGTTCAGGCACATGGTACAAATATGTCTGAAATTATGCGAACAATAACGGGACCAGTGATGGTATATTCTGTTGACAAAGGGTATGCACATGCAGATTTGGTTGAATATATGTACGGTGGTGATTTTTTAACCAACCTGCGTCACAATGTCGAAGATATGTTTACCGGTAAAAAACGTGACATGATAAAAATAGACAAAGTAATTGCAAATGTGAAATTGCGTAACGGATTGATAGAAACGCAAAATGGTGTGGCGGTGGAAACACATATTATAAATCTAAGATTGGCTGGCGATTTGGATTTAGGCAAAGAAAAGATTGAAATGTCATTGGCTTCTGTGCCTGTTCGTGGGTTGAAATTATCTTTGTCCGGTAATTTGGTTAATGCATTACAGATAACCGGAAATCTGGCGGAACCTGATTTTAAAATAAACGGTACAGCAGTGGCAGAAAAGGTTGGTTCTGCGGTTGGTATTGGTTTATTGTTATCGCCTTTAACGGGTGGACTTAGTATCGCAGGTGGTGTGATTGCTGGGTTGTTGGCTGGTGATTTATTAGAAAGTTGGTTGGCAGATGATAATCCTTATAAAACAGCACGTGACAAAGGTGCACCAGCAAAACGTGGGGACCCAGAATGGATGAATCAACCTGTTAAAGTTTTAGTGCAAAATTTTTTCGAAACCAAAGGTGAATAAAAAATGTTAAATTGGTTAAATATTATTCAATTTTTTATAATTGTCACAGTCGTGTATGTTTTTTACATCAGTTTTATTAAAAATACATCTTCTGAAAAATTAGTTCGTGGTTTGTTCGGTTTGGGAATAATTTGGGCATTCAGTTTAATTTTACCATGGTTGCATTTGGATTTATTGGGCAGATTTTTGCATTGGATTGCGTTGTTTTTATCTGTTGCGTTGATAGTTATTTTTCAACCAGAATTACGAAAGTTTTTAGCATTGATGGGAAACATTCACGGATTAAAAAATGTAATTTTTGCATTTAAACAAACAGCGAAAAAAACAACAGATAAACAAAAATCTATTGAAGAAATAATCAAAGCAGTGACATATATGTCTGAAAAACATACTGGGGCGTTGATTGTTTTCCCAGATGATACAGATGACGGTGTAATTGAAAGATACGGAACAAAAATAGATGCGATTATATCCAGTGAATTATTGTTAACAATATTTTTTAATAAAACACCTTTGCATGACGGGGCTGTTATAATTATGAATAATAAAATCGCATACGCGGGTGCAATTTTGCCGTTATCACAAAATCAATTACAATGGAAATATGGAACGCGTCATCGTGCTGCGTTGGGGATGTCAGAAATGTCAAAGGCCACAGTTTTGGTCGTATCCGAAGAAACTGGCGATATTTCTTTTGCGGAAAAGGGCACAATAAAGAAATATGATGATTTGAAAAAAATAAGAAACAAATTAGAAAAATTGTTAATAAAATAATTTTGTCAATTTTTACAAAAATTCAAATTATGCAGAATTATTCTTGCACCGAATCGGTGTTTTTTGCTAAAATCTTCGTTAAGGAAATTTATGAAATAAAAAGAAACAGGAGCAAGTTATGGAATTTTCAGTTTTTCGTCAGGTTTTGATTCGTGCATTGGGTCATATGCAATCTATTGTTGAAAAACGTGCTGCGTTGCCA
>Ga0247609_10004472_pt1 | contig 13901 bp, 10 predicted proteins | sample 172DNAGHGlowgp2_FD_193487 | JGI IMG/M metagenome (GOLD analysis project Ga0247609, IMG submission 193487) | Sheep rumen microbial communities from Palmerston North, Manawatu-Wanganui, New Zealand - 1728 DNA GHGlow gp2 | ecosystem: Host-associated > Mammals > Digestive system > Stomach > Rumen ...
CATCATAGCGAACATGAAGATGGCAGCAACGAGGCAGACGCCCAGGAATACGCTCCAGCACAGCCAGAGGGGAACAGCGCCCCAGAGCAGACCACCAACGACAACGAGCTGGTTACCAATGGCGGTAGCAACGAACCAGCCACCCATCATCATACCTTTATATTTGGGAGGTGCTACCTTAGACACAAACGAGATACCCATAGGCGACAGCAACAGTTCACCAAAGGTAAGAATGAGATAGACGCTAATCAGCAGGTTGGGTGTGACGTCAGCCACATGAACGGCAACAGGATTGCCATCAGCTCCCATCTCGGTCTGAGGCATAGGCAGGCCAAATGAGGCAAAGGCCATCAACGCATAGGCAATAGCTGCCACAATCATACCGTAAGCAATCTTACGAGGTGCTGAAGGTTCCTTACCCTTAGCAGCCAACGAACCGAAGATAGCCATTGACACAGGTGTCAGAGCAACCACATAGAACGGGTTGAACTGCTGGAAGATAGGTGCAGAAACCGAAATCGTACCATCTGGATTGTACGACAGGCAAAGGAAAGCGATAGCAGCCACAATAACAGCGGCAGAGATAGCCTTGGCCTTGCCCGTCTTCGACTGGAATAGCGAGAACAGCGCATAGACGATGAAAATGACAGCAACGAGGTTCCACACATTGAAACACATAGCCTGCAAACCCTCAGCAGACTGAGCGGTAAATTCGTCAGCAAAGTAGGTCAGCGACAGACCATTCTGGTGGAAAGCCATCCAGAAGAAGATAACCACAGCAAATACGAGGCAGAGTGCCACGATGCGCTGCTTGGTTTCCTCTTTGCTGAGTTCTTCTACGGGAGCGGCATCGGCTGCCTTGGCGTCCTTCTTCGCACCACCCTCCGTATGACGGAACGTGTTACGGAAAAGGTAGTAGATGGCGATAGACAGAATCAGTGAAGCACAAGCCACAGCAAACGAGAAGTGGTAGGCATCGTTTGACGAGTAGCCCAGTGCTGTCTCTGCATACTCCTTAATCTTAATGGCTGCAGTAGGTGCAAACAGGGCACCGATGTTGATAGCCATATAGAAGATAGAGAAACCAGCGTCGCGCTTGTCTTTATACTGCGGATCGTTATAGAGGTCGCCTACCATCACCTGAAGGTTACCCTTAAACAGACCAGTACCAAAGCCGATGAGCAGCAGGGCTGCCAGCATCACGATGAGTGCCACGCTGTCGCCACCCAAGGGAACCGACAACAACAGATAGCCTGCAAACATAATCATAATACCCGTTGTCACCATCTTTCCGAAGCCAAACTTGTCGGCCATCATACCACCGATGAGCGGGAAGAAATACACTAACATGAGGAACGCACTATAGATGGTACCTGCCATAGCGGGCGACAGTCCATAGTTTGCTCTCAGGAACAGGGCGAAGACGGCCAGCATGGTATAGTAACCAAAGCGCTCGCCCGTGTTGGCCAATGCCAACGCAAATAGACCTTTCGGTTGATTCTCAAACATAATCTTACTTATTTTATTTTAGGATTTCTTGTTCTTACAATATCGAAGAGATACGTAGCCTTGATAATAATCTGCCCGTAATTGGACTTACCAAAATAGTCACTCTTCGAGTTCTTGAAAACGTTGCCCAGACCATAATAATAGCGACCCTCCAGAATGAAGTGTCCCACCTTTGGTATCGAGAGTTCGATACCACCACCTGCAGCAATACCATAGTCAAACTTGTTCTGCACTGCCATTGTGTCCTGAGCCACAACCTGCGATGCACGCTTGTTGGCCAGTTCACGACCAAGCATTACATTCGTTTTTGTCGATTCACTAAGATAGACACCTATCTGTGGACCTGCTTGGATAAAAGCCTGTAAGCCCTTGCGCTCACGTCCCCATCCTAGTCGTGCCAGGAAGGGAATCTGCACATAGGTAACCTTTCGTTCATAGCTCAATGGAGACGCTTTGGCAATATCGTCAGCATAGTAAATTGGATTGTTATCAGCATCACGGATGTCTTCCTTCCAACCCGTCTGGATAACGTTCACTTCACCCAAAATGGAACAGATGCTACTGAAATATTTCTCACAGGTATAACGTACCGTTAGTCCTGCCGTATAACCAGGCAAAAGCCCCTGTGGAACGTCAGGGACAAAGCCTACATTACTCATCACATATCCTGCACTGCCGCCAATAGCCAAGTCGGTACGATATTCACCCACCTGCGCCATCGCAGTAAAGGGAAGAAAAGCCAATAGACAAAGAGACAGAAGGTATTTCATTTTACTTTTCACCATTCACTTCTCCCTTTAGAAATTGATGGTTTCTATCTTGTTCTGTGGCGTGTAGTGCACAAACAGGATGGCACGGTTCTGCATACCACCATTGCCGATGCGTTCAAAGTGCAACGGAGTCTGCAAGGGTGTGTATCCTACCGTACCTGATGCTCCCATAAAGCGGCTGCCATACATGTGCAAACCTTTTATCATGAAGTACGCATGGTCGAAACCCGTCACAGCATAGCGCTGATGGTAGGGTTGCATATCCTGATGGAAGTTCCAGCGATACTTTTTCTTAAAGTGCTCGCCACGAGCTGACAGCGGACTCATATAATAGGTCGACGGGATATAGGTATCGAACTTATAGAAGTTGTCCAGATGCTTGTTGGTATACATCAGCCACTCTGGATATCCGAACATCGAGATTTTCAGCGATGGGTCCGTCATCAGTAAGCCATTAAGTTTGGCAAAGGCTACGTTCAATTCCTGTGAGCGACTGGTGTTCAGCACCACCACATTAGGAGCAGTGGTCGAAAAACACTGCTTGAACTTCGTCTCACTCGACTTCAGATTGGAAATGGAATAGGTGGCACCCTCCTGCTCCAATTTACGACGCAATACGGTGGTAAAACTTCCTTTCGTACTGGTCGAGTCGTTACAGTCGATAATGACCACATGACTATCCTTGAAACGTTGGTAGAAGCGGAATACATAGCCATTATTGGTCTGGTTCCCGTTCTGGAATACCTGGAAAAGGTTGCCATTGTCGAATACCTCGTTGCTATTTATAGAGAAAGGTATCAGCACACGGATGTCGTTCTTCTGAGCAAAGTCACCAAGTGCTTTCAGCTGTTTGGTATAAAGCGGTCCTATAATCAAATCACACTCGGCAGCCTTGGGGTCCTTCAAAATCTGCTTGATGTCGGCCTGCTCAGCCACGTTCCACGCACGGATATCAGTAGAGATGCCATTGACACGCAGACTGTCGCAGGCCATCAAGACACCACGATAGTACTCAACCATGCGTTTGCCGTCGCCATTATCGTTATGCAGGGGCAACATCACACCTACCCTGATTTCCCTGTTTCGCATGTCACGCTCTATAACAACAGGCTTTGTGGGCATCTGAGGTTGCTGGTTGACACTGGCACTAACGGGATGATTTGAGGGAAAAGGAATTTTGATATAGTCACCTTTGTGCAATTCATAGCCAGGAACCTTCATCTCCGGATTGGCCTCAATGAGTTCATCAATGGTAAGACCATTCTCACGAGCTATGCCAAAGATGGTCTCCTTGCGCTTTACCTTATGCAGTTCCTTGTATTTTTGCACCTGTGCCATCGCTGTCTCTGCGACGAACGAAAGCATGGTCAGCATGAAAAAATATCTTAATAATCGTTTCATAAACTACCTTTTTTCAGTTTTGCGCTACAAAATTACGAAATAATTCATAATGGATAATGCATAATTCATAATATTTTTCTAATTTTGCAGAAATATTCGCATATCAAACATGAAAATAGGTAAAATATTAACCCTTTTTGCCTTTTGTCTGTTGGCAACAACGGCTTCTGCTGACATTGAACTCAAGGCAACATACACCGATAAGCAGGGTGTTGAGGTGGTAGCGACTGAAGATTTCAATGCTGAAGCCCCACTCTATGTGCAGTTCACATCGAACCCATCGAATCTTGATCCTGCGGCAGCTATCGAGTGGCACATCACCAATACCTCGGCCGACATCAATGTCACACGCTACGAGGAGAACACCAGCTATACGTTCACGGCAGCTGGCAAAAACACGATTACACTCAATGTCGTGCTCGACGGTGAAATCATCGAGACAAAGAGTATGAATATCACCATCAGCGACAGTCACCTGGAAATACCCAATGCTTTCTCGCCCAACGGTGACGGCATCAATGAATACTTACAGGCAAAGACAAATACGAAGAGTATTGTCGAGTTCCATGCCTACATCTTTAATCGGCATGGTCAGAAGCTTTACGACTGGACTGACTGGCAGAACGAAAAAAGCGGATGGGACGGTACCCACAATGGTCATCCTGTCAAAGACGGTGTCTATTTTGTCTATGTCAAGGCGCGTGGTGCCGATGGCATGGAGTATAACATCCGCCGCGACGTCAACCTGTTGCGCAACTTCAATACGGTGGACAACACCAGCAACCCATAAAAAGTCCATTAATCCTATAGTACCATTATCCAAAAATGGAAAAAATCCAAGTCTTCGGCGCCCGTGTCCACAACCTGAAGAATATCGACGTGGAGATACCACGAAACTCGCTGACCGTCATTACCGGTTTGAGTGGTAGTGGTAAGTCGTCGTTGGCTTTCGACACCATCTTTGCCGAAGGACAACGCCGTTATATCGAGACTTTCTCGGCCTATGCCCGCAACTTCCTGGGTGGTATGGAGCGTCCTGATGTTGACAAGATAACAGGTCTTTCGCCCGTCATTAGCATTGAACAGAAGACCACTAACAAGAATCCACGTTCTACGGTAGGTACGACGACGGAAATCTACGACTATTTGCGTCTGCTCTTTGCCCGTGCCGGCCGTGCCTACAGCTATGCAACAGGGGAGCCGATGGTGAAATACACCGAGGAGAAGGTCATCGAGATGATTCAGAGCGATTATGCAGGTAAGAAAATTTTAATCCTGGCGCCGTTGGTCAAGAGCCGCAAGGGACACTATCGTGAACTCTTCGAGTCGATGCGTCGCAAGGGTTACCTCCATGTACGCATTGATGGTGAAGTCAGGGAACTCTTGCCAGGCATGAAGGTGGACCGCTACAAGAATCACGACATCGAGGTAGTCATTGACCGCTTGAGCCTCCCCCTATCCCCCTCCAAAGAGAGGGGGGACTCCGTGCCTAGCGACCGCCTGAAGAAATCTGTCTCCATCGCCATGAAGCAAGGTGATGGTCTTATCATGATTCTCGATGTCACCAAGCCCTCCCTCCCTTTGGAGGGAGATGGAGGGAGGCTTAAGCACTTCTCGCGCCGTCTGATGTGTCCCACCACAGGCATCTCTTATGGTGATCCTGCGCCCAACACCTTCTCGTTCAACTCTCCGCAAGGTGCTTGTCCGCGCTGCAAGGGTCTGGGATATATCAACGAAATAGACCTTTCCAAAGTCATCCCAAACCGCAAGCACTCCATCCACGATGGTGGCATCGTGCCCCTTGGCAAATACAAGAACCAGATGATTTTCTGGCAGATTAGCGCCATTCTTGCCAATTATGAGTGCGACATCAAGACACCTATCGAAGAGATACCCGAAGAGGCACTTAACGAGATTCTATATGGTACTCTCGAACCAGTCCGTATCGACAAAGAACTGGTACATACCTCCAGTGACTACTTTGTCGACTACGATGGTGTCATCAAGTACCTGCGCTCCGTCATGGACGACGATGACAGCACACCTGCTTCACGGCGTGGGCCGTCCTTAGGCTCCGAGAAATGGGCAGAGCAGTTCCTTGCTGAGTGTGAGTGTCCTGAGTGTCACGGCCAACGACTGAACCGTGAGGCACTGTCCTATAAGATTTGGGATAAGAATATTGCCGAACTGGCAAACATGGATCTTGACGAGTTGCGCGAGTGGCTCAACGAAGTGGAAAAGCATTTAGACAATCAACAACAACAGATTGCTACTGAGATACTCAAGGAGTTGCGCACTCGTCTGGACTTCCTATTGGATGTAGGTCTCGACTACCTGTCGCTGAATCGTCAGTCGGCATCGCTGTCGGGCGGTGAGAGTCAGCGTATCCGACTGGCCACACAGATTGGTTCACAACTGGTCAACGTACTTTACATCCTTGATGAGCCGTCTATCGGACTACACCAGCGCGACAACGAGCGACTCATCCGTTCACTCAAGGAGTTGCGCGACCTGGGCAATACCGTCATTGTCGTCGAACACGACCGCGACATGATGCTTAGTGCCGACTACATCGTAGATATCGGTCCTAAGGCTGGTCGCAAAGGTGGCGAAGTGGTCTTCCAAGGAACTCCCGCCGAACTACTGAAGACCAACACACTCACGGCACAGTACCTTAATGGAAAGTGTAGAGTGGAGAGTGGAGAGTGTAGAGTGGAGAACGGAGAGTTTGCTACCGCGCAGCCATCTACATCGGTAGAAAACTCTAAACTCTACACCCTAAACTCTACACTCAACACCCAACACTCTAAACTAACCCTCCACGGCTGTCGTGGCAACAACCTGAAGAACATCACAGCAGAGTTTCCTTTGGGAAAACTCATTGTGGTCACAGGTGTCAGCGGCTCAGGTAAGTCCACGCTCATCAACGAGACACTCTACCCCATCCTCTCCAAGCATTTCTATCGCTCGCTGCAGGCGCCATTACCTTACGACAGCATTGAAGGTCTGAAATATATAGATAAGGTGGTGAACGTCGACCAGAGTCCTATCGGTCGTACACCACGCTCCAATCCCGCCACTTATACAGGTGTCTTCAGCGACATCCGCTCGCTGTTTGTCAACCTGCCTGAAGCTCAGATTCGTGGCTACAAGCCTGGCCGCTTCTCGTTCAATGTGAAGGGTGGACGTTGCGAGACGTGTGGTGGCAATGGTTACAAGACCATCGAGATGAACTTCCTACCAAACATTCAGGTGCCCTGTGAGGAGTGTCATGGCAAGCGTTACAACCGCGAAACCCTCGAGGTACGCTTCAAGGGTAAGAGCATTGCCGATGTACTCGACATGACCATCAACCAAGCCTGCGAATTCTTCGAGAACGTGCCCGACATCCTGCGTAAAATCAAGACCATTCAAGATGTAGGTCTCGGATATATTAAGTTGGGACAACCATCCACAACCCTCTCTGGCGGTGAGAGTCAGCGCATCAAGCTGGCAGCAGAACTGTCGAAGAAAGATACTGGCAAAACGTTCTATATTCTCGACGAGCCCACCACTGGTCTGCACTTCGAGGACATCCGCATCCTCATGGAGGTACTGCGTCGCTTGGTAGACCGTGGCAATACAGTCCTCGTCATCGAGCATAACCTCGACGTTATCCGTCAGGCAGACCACATCATCGACATGGGTCCTGAAGGTGGTCGTGGTGGTGGCACCATTCTCTCTACGGGTACACCAGAAGAGGTGGCTAACAGCGATAAAGGCTACACGCCCCGCTTCCTCAAAGAAGAACTGGAACGCAAATAGAACCAAAAGGCTCGGCACTTTCATCTGCCGAGCCTTTTGCTATTACATATCCTCCCAGGTATCAAGGTAGGTGACGTGAGTGACGAGATACTCATCGACACCATGTTTACCATCTGCGCCGCCAATACCACTCTTCTTGACACCGGCATGGAAGCCCTGAATAGCCTCGAAGTGTTCACGGTTGATGTAGGTCTCACCAAACTCCAACTCACGACAAGCCTTGACAGCTACGTTGAGGTCTTTGGTGAAGATGCTCGATGCCAGACCATACTCGCAGTCGTTAGCCCACTCAATGACCTGGTCGAGCGTTTCAAACTCTACGAGAGGAATAACCGGGCCGAAGGTCTCCTCGTGGATGATATCCATATCCTGACGACAATTGTCCAGAACGGTAGCAGCATAGAAGTAACCTTTGTCGCCAACACGATGACCACCACACAGCAGTTTGGCACCCTGACCAATAGCACGCTCTACTTTCTCGGTGACGCTCTCCAGAGCACGCTGCTCTACCAACGGACCCATATCGACCGTTTCGTCCTTACAAGGATCACCAACCTTCACCTTCGACATCTTTTCCACCAGAATCTTTGTGAATGCTTCCTTCACACCCTTCTGTACATAGACACGCTCGGCATTGTTACATATCTGACCATTGTTACCAATACGACTGTCAACAATCCACTGGGCTGCACGCTCCAGGTCGGCATCGTTCATGACAATAGCGGGAGCCTTACCACCCAACTCAAGAGAGACCTTGGTGATATTCTTTGAGGCAGCAGCCATAATACTCTCACCAGCACCAACAGAACCCGTCACGCTAACAATGTCAATCTTTGGAGAACCTGCCATCTCGTTACCAATGACAGAACCCTTACCGGTAACAATATTGATAACACCAGCAGGAAGGCCCGTCTCAGCAACCACCTTACCAAATTCAGTACAGTTCTCAGGAGTGAGTTGCGAGGGCTTGATGACAATAGTACAACCGGCAATCAGCGCAGCACCAGCCTTGCGGGCAATCAGGAAGAACGGGAAGTTCCAGGGCAGAATACCTGCCACAACACCAATAGGCTTCTTCGTCAGCAGGATGGTCTCATTGGGACGGTCTGATGGGATAATCTCACCCTCGATATGACGGGCAAAAGAAGCCATATACTCAAAATAGGCAATGGTAGCACCCACCTCAATGGAAGCCCATGTGCGGGTCTTACCCTGCTCACGCATGATAATCTCAGTAAATTCCTTCTCGCGTTTTTTGATGCCTTCAGCCATCTTCAGCAGATACTGTGCACGCTCTATAGCGGGTGTATTTCCCCACTGTTTCTGAGCAGCACGTGCGGCATCCAAAGCACGGTTCACGTCTTCAATTGTTCCTTCAGGTTGACGGGAGATAACCTCCTCGGTTGACGGGTTCAACACGTCAATCCACTTGCCGTTCGAGCTTTCGCAGAACTGGCCATTAATGTACATCTGTAAGTTCTTCATAGAAATAATCTGTTTTGTTATAAATTAGTAATTGTAGTTTTTGTCTGGGCAAAGTTACGAAATTGTAAGGAAACACACAAACAATCGGCAACTTTTTTATTCCCAAAAATATTTAATTTTTCCATTGAGATAAAACAAAGTAAGCGCTTTTTCGTACATTTGCATCACGTATGACAGTATTATATGATTAAAACAATATGTCAAGGAACAGAGAAGAAGCAATTGCTGCTGGCATACCCATAGCAGAGACGCAGCACAACATGAAGCGCCGCAAGCCCTGGCACGACTACCGCTGCAAGGGCACCTATCTACTGACGCTGGTGGTCGAAGGACGGCGGCCAGTGCTAGGCAGGCTGGTAATACCCTGCGCTAACACACAGGGAGTAGAGGCAAGTGCACAGCGCCCATTGTCAGCCACTACTCCCGCTGCGTCAGCAGCGGGTCCCATCGTCCCCATCACCACTGCGTCAGCTACGGGCTCCTACATAGACCTGACAGACCTCGGGAAAACCATCCGCGACGAGGAAGTCAAGAAGATTAGCGCCATCTTTAAGATGGTGGAGGTCTGGAAGCTCTGCATCATGCCTGACCATATCCACATGATACTGAGGGTAACAGAGGACATGCCCGAAGGAAGGCACCTGGGAGATGTCGTTGCCGGTTTCAAGGGAGGCTGCTCGCGGGCTTGGTGGCGCCTGACATCCTCCTCCGCCACCCCCAGCACCGCCACCACAGCTACTACTCCCGCTGCGTCAGCAGCGGGCAAGCAGCGCCCCTCCCTCTTCGAGAGCGGCTATAATGACCAGATCCTCCTAAACGAAGGACAACTCGACAACTGGAAGCACTACCTCGACGACAACCCACGCCGACTGGCCATCAAGCGGCTATACCCAGACTACTTCACCACCCTGCACCATGTTGACATCAATGATTGGCACTGCCAGATGGTGGGCAATCGCTTCCTGCTTGATATCCCACAGAAGGTAGCCGTCATCGTCCATAGTGCCTATACAGACAAGGAGTATGCAGACTACAAGCAACGATGGTTGGCCTGTGGTGAGGCTGGCGGCATATTGGTCAGTGCAGCCATTGCTACCCGCGAGAAAGAGGTCATGCGCGAAGCTATGAATCGTGGTTATAGAATCATACTGGCAAGAGAGAACGGCTTCCCTCCCCTATACAAACCCTCTGGTGAGTCCTTTGATGCATGTTCCAGTGGGCGCCTTCTTCAATTGAGCCCATGGGAGTACCACATGAATCGCCGTACCATTTCTCGCGAACAGTGCCTGATGCTTAACAGACTGGTGAAGGATATCGTTGCTTTTCATGAATAGTTGAGCGCTCAGTAATCTATACAACTAACACGTGCGCATATCAGCTGTTCCCGTCGCCGTATCAGCTGTTCCCGTCGCAAGGAACGCCCATCCCGCGCACGCGAACCGCTTCCTCCTTTAGCTCCATGGCTCCGTAGAATTTCTTTTTGTCTACGGAGTATAGGAGGATGTGGAGTTCTTCTCCTTTAGTGTCGTAGCCTTATGTTCTTCATCGTTTACTTTTTCTTCATTCAATCAAAAACCTGTCACCGTGATTGAAAGGATATGGAGCACAACCGTGCCATCGTGCAGCAGTTGAAGGAGATTGCCGATGGCAAGGGCTGCACGACCAGCAACCTCGCCGTGGCGTGGGTGCTGCAGAAGAATCCTGACATGCTCGCCATCGTCGGCACCACCCATTCCGACCACCTCACCGACTTGCTGAAAGCCCTCGACATCACGCTGACAGATGAGGAGATGAAGGCCATCGGTGAAATCTTCGCCCCAGGCCGTGTGCGCGGCGGTGTACTGCCAACCATGCGCTACAAAAATGGAAAGTTCCTCGGATTTAAATAGACTTGAGATTTGAGCGTCCCCGCCGAACGGGGAAGCGGCGTAAGCCAAAGGGGCAAGAAAAAAGACCGCCACGACGGATGGCCTATAATATATAATTAATGTGGAGAAACAAAAGAGCGGAAACCCGAGGCCGAGGATATCGGCACGGAATCCCGCTCTATTATTAAAAGGTATTCTCACCAGTCCGTATCAGGGACAGAAGAACGTGTAGACTTTAAGACTTCTTCTACTTCATTCAGCGTCTTTTGGGCTTTCTGGAACAAAACAGGAAAAGCCGCATTGTATAATTTGCGGCGTTCTGTTTGGCGTTCATTGACAGGTTGGAACTCACTAATGCGGTCGTGAATATCTTCACTTGTGTTGATGTTTGAGCGTTTACCCGTGTAATAACTCAGAATGACAGAGATTCTGGCCCTTCCGTCTTTCGCCTCTACCCGAAGCGTAATTGGAGCATTCAGAAAATACGAAGAGGGGAAAATCCTGTCCTCATAAAACTGAAGATATTCTCCCTCACCTGCCACGACCCCATTCTCCGGGGAGTTGATTGTAATTTTGTACCTTGTGTCCTTATAGGCATCCTCCATGTATTTCAATGCGACTGAATATATCTCATTTTTTTGAATCGCAAGTCCTTCTACTATCTTGGAAATCATTATATCCCCGTTCTTGTCAACAATATAGTCTTGTCCTTTTATCTGGGCAAATGATGACAAGTTGAGGAATGCTACGGCAATTAAAGTGATAAAGATTCTTCTCATAACGCATCTTCTATGAATGTTCCCCATCTGCTTGCATTGACAAGCCAGATGGGGAACCATACCATGTTGGCCATTAGCGGTTAGGAATGCTGCTTTGGTGCTTGTCTTCCTTGATACCCTTCACATTTACCCCCCAGCCTTTGACCTTTGTCTTTGAAGTGCGGTATGCTCCAAAGAACCAGCTGTGCTTCTCGGTCTCAAATTCCGGCTCAAGAATAATGTCAACGCCAGAATTCTCCTTGGCGCGATACAGAGCCTGGCTCTGACGCTTGGTGAGACCTTTGTAGCGGTTGGCACTTCTCAAGGTCTTGTTTCCGTTACGCTCCAGCTGGATGAATCCAAGTACGGTTGCTGTATTAACGGTGGCCTCAACTTTCTTTGCCGACGAATAGTCAATGTCGGCCTCTACATAGGTGTTGAGGTTGCTTCCAAGGCTCATGATAGCCGCCTCGTTCTGATAAGATGCGCAACTTGTGAAGCTCGCCAGGAGCAGGCCTGCGCAAATGGCCGTGAGGGATGATAACTTTTTCATTGTACACTGAAAAGTTGTGCCCGTCAGACACCCAGAGCCAGGCTTGTTAATTATTTTAAGTTGCAAACCACACAAAAGAAAAGCGGGGTATCTGGCTTCTGCTCGTTCGCAATTCGAGGCCTACCACAGCCTATAGGAGTAAACGAGACAGAGTGATACCCACGCCGTTGGTATATACAGTGCGCCCCATAAAGGTGTGCATGACGGCATGGCTAGCCGTCGGCACACCAACGGGACGGAATATACCTACCCGCAGCACCAACCTCTGCTATGTTCTTGACCCTATATTCTTTTGTGGTAATTTCGAATTGCCAAAAACGTAGCGTCAGTGACGCATTTCCAAAATGTAGTGCTTCCTCCCTGTAGACGCTCCGACATCTTGCGAAGTCGGCTCGGCGTGAGTTTGCAGATGCAAAGTTACAACTTTTCCGCAAATTATGAGGCAATATGCTGTGAAAGTTTCAAAAAAGATAAAATTTGGACGGTCTGACGCGGATTGGACGGAAGAATTTGGAGATTTTGAGGCGATTGTATGCAATATGATGAGGTTGCGGAGCGCAGAGGGGAGGTTTCTTCATCGAAAAGTTGGAACGCTGTGCGCAAAGCGGTGACTGCTTAGTCGCGCAGAAGCGATGCGGAGGGCCTAGTGGAGGCAGATGCATGGCGCAGTAACAACAAATTCGGCAAAGGAGAAGGTGGATAATGGCTTGGATTTTACCGCTGCCCGAATTGTGATAAAATTGTATCGTTACAATTTATTGTCAACCCGAATTGTGATAAAATCAAATCATTATAATTTATTCACAACTCGGTTTGTGAAAAAATAGTGTCATGAATATTTTATGTCGTTTCGGGCGTTAGTAAAATCTGAATGGCAATTTGTGGCAAAAATCCTTGGCGGTGTGGCGGAAAATGTGTAACTTCGCACCGAAAACGGACAAAGAGGCAAGCGTATGACGTATTTTTCTTGGGTGTAGCAAGTCTATTGCTCATGGCGGTCGGAAGAGGCGGCATCAGTACCAGTGTAGGAGACTCTACGCAGGTTCTCCCTATATTTCATGTGCACAGAAGGGTCGGTTCTGCTGTGCACACTTAGTTTTTTGTTTGTTACTGATTATTTTCATGTCTCAACGGCCCTTCCAGAGCTCGCGAACCCTTCGCGAGGCTCCCAGCGTCCGTCGTCATGCTCGCGAAGCCTTCGCCAGCACCACCGGCGGAGGCCGTTCGCTATCTTTCGGGTTTGACATGTTCATTATTCTCTTTACGTTTCTTTGATTTGTTCCTTTCTCCAGAATTATCTTTTGTATATAAAGGCGCGAGCACCGTGAACAATGGCACGGCGATGGGCTTTCCCGACGGTAAGATTGCGATTCCCGTTGATAATATCAGCGAAGTGACACAAGCCAAAGGTTTCTTTTGTCGATGGTGAATTGTCTATCGTCAGCAATAGCAAGAAGTTCGCAATGAACATTGCCGACGTAAAGAACTACACTTTTGAGGAGGAATCAACTGGCATAGGTAAAGTCATTAAGAACGGAAACGCGAAATTTGAGAATGGTTACGTGGTCTTTAGCGGTCTGACGGTGGGTAGCAAGGTTTCTGCTTATACGCAGGAGGGACGGCTAATAATCGAGTAGGAGGAAAATGAAGTAGTTTTCCTCCTACTTTCATTTTCCGACCTCTCACACCACCGTACATGCGGTTCCGCATACGGCGGTTCTTCGTTTACGATATCAATACGTAGTAATCCATT
>Ga0247609_10004473_pt1 | contig 13899 bp, 12 predicted proteins | sample 172DNAGHGlowgp2_FD_193487 | JGI IMG/M metagenome (GOLD analysis project Ga0247609, IMG submission 193487) | Sheep rumen microbial communities from Palmerston North, Manawatu-Wanganui, New Zealand - 1728 DNA GHGlow gp2 | ecosystem: Host-associated > Mammals > Digestive system > Stomach > Rumen ...
TCGCTCTCACGCAGCGCCTCCAGACGGTCGCGAGTGATGGCACCAGTGCAGCGAACACCAAGACCCGGGCCTGGGAACGGCTGACGGAACACCATATTGTCGGGCAAACCGAGTTCCTTGCCCACTACGCGTACCTCGTCCTTGAACAGCAGCTTGATAGGCTCAACGAGTTCGAACTGCAGGTCATCAGGAAGGCCGCCCACGTTGTGGTGTGACTTCACAGGGCCCGACTCCACGATATCGGGATAGATCGTACCCTGAGCCAGGAAGCTGATGCCCTCCTGCTTGCGAGCCTCTTCCTCAAACACGCGGATAAACTCAGCACCGATGATCTTGCGCTTCTGCTCCGGATCAGCCACACCGGCCAACTTATCCAAGAAACGATCGGTGGCATCCACATAGACCAGATTGGCATCCAGCTCGTCGCGGAACACCCTTACCACCTGCTCAGGCTCGCCCTTGCGCAGCAATCCGTGATTGACGTGTACCGAAACCAGTTGCTTACCAACGGCCTTGATCAGCAAAGCTGCCACAACCGAAGAATCCACGCCTCCGGACAATGCCAGAAGCACCTTCTTGTCACCAATCTGAGCGCGAAGCTCCTTCACCTGTTCGTCAATGAATTTCTGGGCCAATGCCGGAGTCGTGATGCGCTCCATATCAGCCGGACGTACGTTTCCTTGTGCCATAATCTTCAAATTTTCGTTTCCTGCTGCAAAAATACAATAATATTTATAATTATCAGCAATTTCTTGCAAGTTTTTGCAGAATTAGCAAGAATTTGCATGAATCCAGAAGCAAAATCATCGAAGTGCTGCTCAAAGTCATTGTGGCAGCCATAACGGCAGCCTTGACGGCCATCACTACGACATCGTGTATGGGCTGCGGTCCAATCTAAAAAAAGGCGGCAGAATCAAACCGAATCTGCCGCCTTTTTATTTTATTTATGTCTCAAAAACTTACTCTCGCCTAAATTTCCTCTCCAGCGTACTTCCACACCTTGTCCGGAGAATCGTTACCTTTCTTGGTATTTTTTCCACTTCTCAGGAATAGTAATATCTCTATCCTGAAACTGAAGATGAACGGTATCTGGCAATAAACATTGTTTAAATCTAGATTCGTAGCGTTGAAGGAAAATTGGAGAACCACATCCCATAGTTGCTAGATTACTGGAGTGTTGATTAGGGGGGAAATACACATATACGGTTTGCTTTATATTCTTTGCAATCTCGATGGCAGGAACCATATCGCTATCTGCAGAGACGACAATAGCAATGTCGCAATTTCGTTCGTATGCATCCACGACTATTTGTGTCGCAATTCTTACATCAGTTTCTTTTTCTTCGTGGGTTCGAATTTCATATCCGCAGTTTCTGCAAACAAATGTTTTCTTCAAATAAGAACCAAGAATAAGATTGAATTTAGGATTCTCTTTGTTTGCTTGGAAAAAGAGCCACTGATTAACATTAGCATCTGGGTCATTAGGTCGAGCTGAAAAGTATTTAACAGCAACCAATTCCTGATTAGGTTTCATAAACCTTTCGAAGAGACCAACAACGTCTAGCCAATAGTACCTTTTTCCATTTAGGTGAAGCCTTCAATCCATAATAGAAATTGAAGCCATCTATATAGACTATAACTTTCTTTTTCTCCATTAATATATAAAATAAGCCGCCCCCTTTCGGAGGCGACGAGCCTTAGCCTTTTTCATCTAAGGGGGATAAATTCTGTTGCAAAGGTCGGACTTCTTTTTGTTTCCACCAAATCCGCCATTATGTTTTTAAACATTTTTATGAATTCGTGTAGATTCGTGCTATTGACTTTGCTTTTCCGCTGAAGCGCCAGCGACTTGCAGTTCCCTATGGCCGTCGACCTCAGTTCGTGTTCGTTAAACCGTAAACCGTAAACCGTAAACTATTATCTTTTATCTCTCAACTCTAAACTTTAGAACTGACTCTAAACTCTCAACTCTAAACTCTAAACTTTTATCTATTAACTTTTAACTTTTATCTTTCAACTCTAAACTTTAGAACTGACTCTAAACTCTAAACTCTAAACTTTTATCTTTTATCTTTTAACTTTTATCTATTAACTTTTATCTATTAACTTTTATCTTTTTATCTCTATTCCCTCTGCGGCATACAAACTCCTCTCCCCTTGAGGGGGAGGACGGGAGGGGGCTTCTTAACTTTTATCTTTTATCTATTAACTTTTATCTATTAACTTTTATCTGTAACCCGTAACCCTTACATAAAACCTCCGTAAACTGTAAACAGTAAACGGTAAACAGTAAACTGGACTCCGCGACTAGAATCGCGCCTTGGTGCTAGAGCATCCAAGAAACTGTAAACTTTACCCCAACTTAAACCCGTAACCACTATTCCTGTTCGTAATAGTACGAGTAATCAATGCCTTTCATGAAGATCTCGCGGTCATCGATTTTGTCGGTCAAAGCTCCGCGTAGCAACTCGCGTATTTTGCTGCAGTCCATCTCGCTTTCTATCATCGCATTCAGATAATCATGCTTGCCAATCTTGCTCCAATCAACGCAAAGTGCAAGTTCTTTCTTTAGAATGAGGTCGAGCCAGACACGTGTACTTCGTCCGTTACCTTCCATGAAAGGGTGCGCCATATTCATCTCCACATACTTATCGACAATCTCTTCAAAAGTCGACTCCGGCATCGCCTCTACAGTTTGAAGGTACTGATGCAAATGTTCTGCCAGACAAAAGATAGTGTTGCCCTTGGAGATAGTCTTGGTACGTATCTTGCCAGCGAAGTCGTAAAGCCCTCCAAAGAGGTAAGCATGAATCTGTTGGAGGCTCTTCACCGTCCCGGGTTTCATCTTGTCGAGCACTCCACTTTCAATCAAAGTGTAGGCCTTCTTCTTGCTCTGTCCGTCTATGGTATTGTCGCTATATACGAACCAGTCGAGGAAATCGGCAGTTTTGTGACTCGGAATCACCCTCACCAGGTTGATGACATCCTCCTGCGCGAAGCAGTCTGTGGCATAGCGTTTCCCGTCTGCAGCTTTCATTTTCAGTTGACTACAACGTGTAGTCAACTCGTTTCCTGCCTTCTTCAATCTTGTTTTCAGCACGCTCCAATACTTTCGCGGATTGGGGCTTTCCGTAATGGCTGCGACAATGTCAACGATGGAAAACCACCACTGGGACTTGTCCTCATCCCAAATGGCACGCACCTCATGGTCTTTGTAGAAACGGAATGAAATCTTACCCATTGTTTCAGTTTCGCGACAATTCCACTGCAAGGCTGCGATTAAGCGAAAACAATATCAAACTTGCTTGAATATTGTTGAGCGAAAGCAGTCTCACGCTGTTCACACTGCAAAGATACAAAATGTTTTTAAAATGGTTGTAGTCTTACAACCTTTTTATTATCTTTTTTATTCAAATTGCCCGTTTTATTTACGGTAACCTGGACTCCGCAATTAACCTTGCGCCTTTGCTCTAAAGAGTCAAAGAACCTGTAACCTGGACTCCGGCTTTGCCGCCTGCTCCGCGACTACAATCGCGCCTTTCCGCTAGAGCGTGTAAGAATACCTACGGAGCGCAAGAACCCGTAACCCTTACATAAAACCTCCGTAAACCGTAAACTGTAAACTGGACTCCGCGACTAGAATCGCGCCTTGGTGCTAGAGCATCCAAGAAACCGTAAACTGTAACCCGTAAACCGTAAACTTTATATTTTATCAAAGAAATGCGACCACACGCTATTGAACAGGAATGACGGCATGGAGGTGTAGCTGAAATCGCGGAAATTCTTGTTGTTCTTCATGATTTTGAAGAAGAGATTCACTCTCTTGCGGAACCATGAACGTTGGCCTGTGGCCTTCACTTCTTCTGGAAGAGAGAAGATCTCGTCATAGACTCTTCGGTGAGATGGCGCAAGCGATTCGCATGTCTTTTTGCCCTCAACGACGTCTGCCAAAGCGTCTATCAAGGCCAGAACGCGGTCGAACCTGAATTCCTTGCATCTCGCCTCAAATGTCTCCCGGTAAAAATCCTGTTTCCTGAGAACAACCCAATCCACGATGTGCTTCAGCGACAACTTGTCTTGTTGCAGGTCCCCCAAAGCATGCTCCACGTAAAGCATTACGGTGAACATCAGAGGCGGACAAGCCAATGTAGTTCCCTCAAAACAGACCTTCGGCTCACTATCTAAAAGAGAACGCAGGTAACGCTCAACCTTCTGCAGGTTCTTGTTCCCACGATATGGCGTGATACATCTGTGGCACTCCACATAGACATCGTCCAGCCTGAACTCCGCCTCTTTATAGACCTCAAACTCCAGCTGAACGCCCTTCTCTTCCAACAGCTTGCAAGCCTTCTCCCAGTCGTGTCCGATGAAAACATCAAGGTCGCAGCTGTAGCGATGACTGGGCACGGGATAGTATTGAGCGATGGCCCGTCCCTTCAGGACAGTTGCATGAATGCCAGCAGCCGACCACAATCGGTCCAGCTTACGCGCCACAGCCCAAGTCCGTTCATACTGAGAGCATTGTTTGTCCGTATGGCCATACCATTGCATCAGCATCTCGAGATCAGGACGCTGATTCGCAGGCAGTTTCTCCAAAGCCTCGAAGCACACCCCCAGCACCCCCTGACTAATTGCAAAATCCAACGCCTCCTGCCAATCCGTGCCTGCAGGAATCTCGATTGCCAGATCAGGATTCAGCGCCTTACGTATCAGAAGTGTAACAACCAAAACAGTAGCGTCATTCATAGTTGAAATGCTTTCGCAATCCATCAATCGTACTTTTACTGCGCAAAAGTACAAAAAAACAAGCACAGTACAAAATAAATGAAAATAAAAAAGAGTCCGAACCTAATCAGACTCTCAAATACCAACCTAATTCTACAAAACTCTTTACCAGTCTATACAACTGTAAACTGTAAACGGTAAACTGTAAACTTTACATAACCTGTAACCTCTTATCCATTATCACACCTTATTTGCAAACAAAAGATAGCAAAATGAGATCTTTCTCAAAAAAAGTATAGGAAAAGCTTGGAATAAATAAAATAATCTCCTTACCTTTGCATCCAGATGAGAGTTGCATATAGGCGCGATAACATCAAGCTCCGCAACCATCTTCAAATGAAAAAAAGTGTCGCCATAGGGCAAGAGCCCCGTTTGTATCGGCAAGCGACTTGCTAATGTGACACTCTACAAGCTCCGTCTAGGACAAGAGCCCCGTTCGTATCGGTAAGCGACTTGTCGAGGCGGAGTTATTATTTTCTCAGTTCACATTCTGCCGCTGCAAACGTATGTTCATTGATAATGGCATATGGCTTGTAGATGTCACCATCTGTCAACCGTCGCATGCAAAGGATGGTTCTGCATCCCAGTTCTCTGCTGAAATAAGCAAAGTAGGCACTTTCGAAATGCTTGTCCTCGGCAACAGGTCTCCAGCCCAGATAGGTCGCTTTCTCCAAATAGCCTGGAATATCCTTTGCCAGAGCATTCTTTATAGCGTTGAATTTATTGTCCCCCACATTCTTGCTGACAATGGTTTTGAGGTCGGACTTTGTTATCTCCACCCGCATCGTAATCTCATTGGTGATGATGAAGCGTAAAGGATGCCCCTTCAGAAGTTCCGCTTGTTGCAAGACCTCATCTCTAATACGCTTGCTTTCCTTGTAATATTCCTCCTCCGACCGCTTTGCCATTATAATCTATTATCTCTTATCTATTAACTTTTATCTCTAAACTTTAGAACTGACTCTAAACTCTCAACTCTAAACTCTAAACTTTTATCTCTTATCTTTTATCTCTTATCTTTTATCTCTAAACTTTAGAACTGACTCTAAACTCTCAACTCTAAACTCTAAACTTTTATCTCTTATCTTTTATCTTTTATCTATTAACTATTAACTTCAAGCGAAGCGAGATACTCCTCATGCAGATGATAATACTTCTTCATGAACACCACATACGCACCAGCAAGTACCATACCGACTGCTATCGAATACACCCAGTGCGCCAGAATCGTATTCGGAATCAAGTATATGAATCCGAGTGAGACTGCCAACTGCAACCCCATATAGATAAGCGAGACCGTCACATGCCCCATCTTCAGCTCATTCGCCATCAGCTGGAAAGCATGCTTGCGATGCGCCTCACCCAGGTTCTCGTGGAGCATGATGCGGTGGATAATCGTGCAACACCCGTCTATACCATACACCAACAGGAAAATCAACCAAGTAACATCTTTTGTTGCCAAAATCAGCTTACCGATGGCAAACAGCATGATGAAAGCAATGCCGATGCTGCCCACATCCCCAGCAAAGCACTTCGCCTTGCCCTTCGGACGGAAGTTGAAGATGCAGAACACCAGCACACCAATCATCGCCACTATCAAATAACTTGGTGCTATAAACTCCCCAACTTTCAACTGACTCTCAACTCTCAACCGAAGGTCGACGGCCAACGGGAAAGTCAACACTCCACTATCAACTAACAGCAGCGGAATTAGTACCGTTAATGCATACCCTGCTGTAATCCCATTTATGCCGTCCATGAAGTTGATGATGTTCGTAGCGCCCACAAATACAATCAAGGCAGCAATACCAATCAATACCAACCAGTACCAGTCCAGCGACATTAACTCAGAACCCTGAATCATGCACCATGCCGCAAGACCCATAGATACAAATTGTGCAACCAGTCGCACCGAGTCCGGCAATGACTTCACATCATCCCAGAAGCTCACCCCCGCAATCAGCACCAAGCCAATGATAAACGGCCAATACTCGAGCAGCGCAACAGTACTCCCCTCGCCCTGAGGAGAGGGGAAGGGGGTGAGGCTCCATACAATCATCGAAATTGCAAATATAATCCCCCCACCTCGCAGCACAATCGACGAATGACTGCTTCTCTCGTTCGGCTTGTCAATGATGTTATAGTGGTCAGCCACTTTGAAATAGCACAGCTCCATTGCCAGAAGCAGGACAAAGATTATCAGGTATATCATAACGGGTATATTTTCTGCAAATTTACAAACTTTATTTCAAACTCACAAAATAATTGAAAATAAAAAGAGAGTCCGAACGCAATCAGACTCTCAAATGTATCATTCTCTAGCTCGCAACCCGCATCTATTTCTTGCCCACATTCAGCGGGGTGCTATTGGGATAGGCTATGCTGTAGGCTTTGTCGAGGGCGGGGAGGTTGACCTTGCGGCTGGTGAGGCTGAGTGTGACTTGCACGACTGCTCGCAGGAGTTCACGATGCTTGCGGGGGGAAATCCAGGGCGGCGGAAGTTCATCGTAGCCGTAGATGGGCATATCCTTGATGGATGCTTTGTTACAGACTTCCCAGATGAAGTCGTCGGTGGCTCTGAGACCGAACCAAGACTTCAGTATGTTCCGGACGCAATATCGCTTGCATTGCCCTGCGAGGAGCTGCCTCGTGCGCTCCAACCGAAGCCAGAGCTGCACGAAACCTTCCTGATTATTTTCAATTTTCATTTTTCTAATGTTTATTCACTTTAACCACGAATCTCACTAATCTCACGAATGGTTTCAGTCTCGCAGAGAACGCAGAGATTTTACGAACACAGATTGACCGAATTGACACGGATCTTTCTCTTTCCAGATGACTGACCATAGGTCTGCTTTATTCAAAGAATAAAGGTTGTTTGTTTTGAAGCACTCTAAAAGCTCGCTTTTAAGATGCTTCCAAACTAAGCAACTCATCATCTGAAAGAGGGTTTAAATAATTCGTGTCAATTCGTGAGATTCGTGTTCGAAAAATTATCCGAGTTATCTGAGTCATCCGTGTTCAAAACTATAAACCGGACTCCGCGACTAGAATCGCGCTTTGGTGCTAGAGCATCCAAGAAACAGTAAACTTTACCCATTACACTTTCCTGTACTGCCCCGTTTCTGTTGTCACGATGAGGTGCTGATTCTTCCAGTTCTTCAGCATCTGATGCACGCTGTTGCGCGTCACTCCGGCACCTTTCACTGCAACTGATTGCTGCATGGCCTGCTCGAAGGTGAATTGCACGTCCAGACGCTCATAGATGGAATCGTTTTTGCTTGTTCGCTGACGCATGGAACTTCCCAGATAATCACGACTGCTGAAGGCGTTCTCTATGCGGTCGCGGAAGAAGTGGAGCGCGTTCTCCAGAAGCGAATCGGCTATCACATCGTATGCGTCCATCATCTGCCGCGTCTGAGCCTTCACGAGCATCTCTTTCCAGAGGTCGGGATATTGCTTCAAGAGCGCTTCTGCTCCACCGAACCCGTGCTTCTGGATGAGCGTTTCGCACACCTTGCAGAGCATCAGGCAGCAGGTCATCCGTTGTGCTGTGACGCAGACGCGGAATCGCTGGCGGGCTCTCACTCTGTCGTCGTTCATCATCGTTTCCAAGCGTATGTCTTCCAGCCATTTGCGTCCATTCTGTTCAAGCTTTGGTAACACCACTTCTCCATGCATCAAGGGCAGCAGATGAGCCACTTGTTGAATGCGATCTGTCTGGCGCTGAGTCAGCACGTGGGGCCTTTCCTCGAGCGGCGAGAACGTGTTGTCGGGCGTACGGGCCAGGGCGATGCGGCTTTGGAATCCGTCGGTGTAGTTGCTCACCACGCGATAGAGGGCATCGGGCGTTCCGCACATTGTGACGTTCCACAGCAACTGCTCGATGTGGACGTTTACCGCTTCTGCACTCCGAGCCTCACGATCATACCTCGAGCCGTCGTAGCTCTGACGCAGCATCACCGAGAAGTCGCTCATCGTGGATTTCCATTTCTGCGCAACCGTATCGGCCTCGGGTGTGAACGAGAAGGCGTGTTTGCCCTCTGTGTTCGCCAGTCGTTCTGCGAGGTTGGCAACGGTGTTGTTCAGTGTCAGGAAGCGAACAGGCAGCTTCGGCTCTTCGGGCTGTTCCTTCTTGTTCTTGGCCGCACGTTTCTTGGCTCGCCACTCGTCCTCTTGCATCTGATACATCTTGTCGAGCGCCGACACTTCGCTCATCCAGGCCTCAACAACAGGGTCTATCGCACCCTTGCCGCTTGCGAAGTCGCCTGCGATGTAGCTGATGAGATTCAGGCCTTTCTTCTGTCCGTGAACGTCGAGCGTAACCCCTGTAGCCAATGCTCCAATGCAGGGGCAAATGGCCGTCACAACAGGCATAGCGAGCGATGGGCCGACAGCTTCCACCGAGTCTTTCACGCCCTGAGGGAGCTTCCCAAACTGGCCATTCGACGTCGGCTGTTGTTCTGTATCTGCATCTTCGTCAAGGGCGAAATCCACTTCCTCATCATCGTATTCGCAGTCCACGCCTGCCCTTCTCAGGGCCTGCTGCATCTTCTTCGGGATGTTCTTGTAGAAGTCGTAGCTCTGCGCGCTCTTCACCGTTTGTGCCACGTTTTCGCCGCGTTCCTGCACAATCTCTTGCACAAAGGGCGTCTGTCGCAGGATTTGTTCGATGAGGGCAGCATCGTTGTCGGTGATGTAGCGCAGGTGGTCGGCCAGATAGAGCGAAGTGCGGTGCCTGTCGCCCTCCTGCACCTTCTTGCCCTCCAGCCAGGCATCGACAATCTGGGAGTAAGGGACGCCGTGATATAGAAGTTGAGAGTTGAGAGATAAAAGTTTAGAGTTGACTTGACTATCGTCCTCTTTAACTTCCTTTTTAACTTCCAGACCGTTCACGGTCTTTACTTCCTCTTTTACTTCCTCGACCTCTTTTATCTCGAAGAGGGAGTCTGAAAGATAGATGAGGTCGTCTTCTGTCGTAGTAAAGAATACCCTTGTGATGTCTTTTGCGCCTTCGTCGTAGGCCACATCAAGCAGGCCAGCTGCCCAGCGCAGATTGTCTTCCTGGCTCAGCTCTGGACGGCGCTTGAAGACGAGGTGATAGCCTGCTCCACGAGCAGAGAATTCGAGCATGAGCAGCCCCAGTTTATCCTTCTTCGCAAGGATGCGTTCCTTTACCTCGCCCATTGCAGAGGGTTCGATGTGGTCGATATCCATGCCGACGGTTGTGCTCATCGTCTTGGAGGCTTTCAGCGAGCCGTCCTCGTTTGGCAGGCAGCTGTAGTTCATCTGTACCAGGCGGTTCTTCTGGCGGACATCGCCGCTGCGGACAGCCTTCAGGACCTCCTTCTGCTGGCCACCATTTCGCAAGCTCAGATACTCGGCTCTGGTCAGGATGGGGCGCATCATCTTCGCCCCATCCTTATAATAAATTGAATAACAACTCATAGAATGTTTAGAATTTAAAGATTTTCGAACACGAATTGGCAATTTCTTTTTCTTTGAACACGAACTGAGGTCGACGGCCGTAGGGAAAGTCAATCTCTCGAATCTAACGAATTATATATAGTCTGAGGGCGTAGCCTATTCGTGCATTTTTTTCGAACACGAATCTAACTAATCTAACGAATATTTTCTTACTGATGACAAACCATTGGTTTGCTTTTATCGTGATAAAAGGTTTTGTTTTGTTGGAGGACTGATTGAAAGCTAGCTTTCATAAGTCTTCAACCAAATAAAACTCATCATCAGTAAGAGTAATCTTATTTTTATTCGTGTCAATTCGTGCTATTCGTGTTCGTTACTTGATTTTTTCTTGTTTTTGCTTTTGGAAGCTTTGAGTCCGAAAGGACAGGCCGGTTATCGGAAGGAAGATGGCGGAAGTGCACTTACAGCCAGATTTCTGACGATAGCAGGCAGACACGAAGTGTCAAGCTTTCAAAAGTGTTTTTAGGGTTTTTGTCAGTTAATTTTTGTCAGTTTGAGTTTAGAGGTTAGTGTTTAGGGTTAAGAGTTCGCGGATGACTTTCTGGGCGATTGCACTTGCTTGACGGACGAGTAGCATGGGCAGTTTGTGCACCATCTGCTTCGGCATTGTGAAGACGAAGTAGTAGCGTCCGTCGCGGCCCAGCGTCAGTGTGCTATTGTCGTCGCGGAACATTGCCTTGCCTCGGATGCGCTTGGGCAGCTGTGTGATGTAGATGTTGCCGTCGCGCATGCATTGCACCTTGCAGTTGGCCGAATAGGGCTCCATCTTCACCTTGTCGCAGCACTCGAAGTCGGCCGTATGCTGTCCGTTTGCCCACTTGATGAAGGTCATGAAGCCGTTCACCGTTAATACTCTCTCTGTAGTTTTTTTAATAATGTTACTCATTTTGTTTGGAGTGTTGTGAGATGTGTGGTGGCGTTGCAACTTTCCTCATGAGACCTCACGCAACTCGGGTTAATACTTTGGATTTCGAATCACGCTGCAAAGTTACGACGACATTTTTGGGGGCGTCCTATACTCCATATTGACTCCATATAAAAAAATGAGCACCCCACCTCGAAGGTTGGATGCTCATCCTTGTATGTTGCTCTAATAGAGCGAGTTACTTGCCGTTATAAATTTCCTGGAACTTCCTCTTCAGTTCGTCGAAGATTTGCGTTTGCGCTTCATAACCTACGCTTGCACTCATGGAAGTGGACAAATCTTTGGCATAGTTCGAGAGGTCCAGATTGAAGGCCTTGCCGAAAGCCGTGAAGAAGTCCTGCTTTGTCAGTTTACCACCGTTCTTGTGCTCCACCATCCCGATTTCGTACATAGCATTGGCTATGCGAATAAGGTCGATTTTGTTGCCTCGCTTCTGCACAAGCGCGATAGGACTGTCGAAAGAAACAGATGGCGCCTCCTCCTTCATATATTTCTGCTCCACATTCCCGAAAACACTCCCAAAGACCGTATTAACAACCGCCTGCTTCGTTTCCTTTTCCATATACTCTAAAATCTAAACTGTCTGCTCTAAACTTTTCTCTCCGATATTCTGTGTCACAGCACCCGTCGCACTTCCATTAAGCGTACCGATGATGACCTGACGTGCGGGTTCGTTTTGCTCATCGTCCAGGCTTTCAATGATTGCCGACAAGTCCTCAGGGAGGACAAGTCCGTTCGCATTTGCAATCTCCAGAATTGCCGACTTAGCGAAAGTTCGCTTGTCTGGAGTTTTGCGTTTCGACCTGTTGGCATATATGCGCAGCCCCTTGAGCAGGTTCTCTTCCGTGGCCTTCTTTGCCACATCGGCCGAGAGTTTGCTCATCTCTGCTATCTTCATCTCCAATTCAGCCCGCTGCTTCTTCTCTTCGGCAAGTTGCAGTTGGAGTTGTTCCAATTCATTCTCAAGCGATCTGACATTTTCTTTCAACTCCTCATTCTCCTGCATCATGAGGTCGGCAAGTCCCAATGCTTCAACGATAGCTTTTTCATGCTCCATCTCCTCCATCATGCGCTCATGCTTCTTCTCCATTTCTCGCCTAGTTTTGCGATAAACCTCACTATAGAGGCTATAATCCATTTCCATATTATCAAAAGTGTTAAGTATTAATAATAAGTGTAATCCCTCGTTGCCTACATGATAGTCAACAAGTGTGAAAATCGGGTACGAAGTTACAAAATATCCTCGACGTGACAAAGCAAATAATGAAGAATTTTTGACACACTAGTAAATTCCCGTATTTGCCTACAGATTATAGAAAAAAACGGTAAAAACTCTTTGGGATGTTTTCAGCTCTTTCAGAGCTTTTGTGCTAAGTACTATGCCTTGTCCTTAAGAGCCAGCTCTTGCGTCCAAGCCACAGGTCTTATCACATAACTCCGTTATTACAACCATCCAAAAGCAAAAACACCGGTTCTACGAACCTAAAAAAAGTAATTCCTATCCCATGAAACCAACAAGGCAAACTGTTATCGTTAAGGTTAAAACAGTTTTTTAGGCTTGAAAAGCCGGTGTTTTGCTCACAAAGTATGTGACGGCTCTGTAAGAGACAAAGATTCGAGGTGAATAATTTTTATCTGCGAGCTTGCTCGCAAGGGAAAATTAGTTACCCTGAATCTTATAAGGACTGCAAGTCCAACACATACTGACGTGAGGGTTTTTCTGGTTTTTGTCTAAATATAGACACAGATTAAAGAAAAAAACACCGGTTCTACAAACCTAAAAAAATGGCTTCTCGCTGACAAGAGGACGATAACCCTAGAATGCATACATGTTACCCGTCTGTTTGTCTAAGTAATATCGTTCACATTGGTCACGGACTGGAGCAAAGTTATATAATACCCCAATACAAACTCCTGAAAGCCTCATATAATTCCACAACTGCTGACGTTGCTCCGGTCCAAGGTGCTCAATGGCTTTACATTCTATCAGCATGTCATTGCCAACAAGGAAATCAGCATAATGCTTATGTCTTATCTGCCTACCGTGAAATGTAACAGAGAAATAATATTCCTTCACCCGTGCGATATCATTTTCTTCGAACAATATATCCAAAGCCTCTTGATAAATATATTCGTTCAGGAAAGGGCCCATTTCCTTATGTACCTGTTGGCACAGGCCTACGACCCTGTAACACTTGTTTTTGAGTTCTGTGGCCAGAGCAGTGTTGATATCCGCAAGTTTTGAAATATTGTAATTCATAATGAGACAATCTTTATTAACAAAACGCAGAATCGGATAACATTATTGTGGTAAAACAGTTTTTTAGGCTTGAAAAGCCGGTGTTTTTGCTTTCTAGGTCTTGGAACCACGTTAGTGGATGTGGAAAGTGGTGTGCGATTGGCATAAAAGCCTGATTTAATGTCATGGACATACCACTTTACTCAAATGCTCTAAAGAGCTTCAAGACCGAAGAAAGGGTTTTTCAGGTTTTTGTCTAAATATTGACACCGCGTTGCAGGTGATCCGAATTGCTGCTTTTTTCAGGGCAAAAAATGATATGATTGAAAGACAGATAGTGTCTTACCCTGAAAAACGTTGAATCAAAAACAACGTTTTAAAATGGATAAAAAAGAAGATTCAGATTTGTTGGAGTTGCAAGAACTTGCACTAAATCTCCAAACATTTAAAAAGCACAAGTCTT
>Ga0247609_10004474_pt1 | contig 13899 bp, 10 predicted proteins | sample 172DNAGHGlowgp2_FD_193487 | JGI IMG/M metagenome (GOLD analysis project Ga0247609, IMG submission 193487) | Sheep rumen microbial communities from Palmerston North, Manawatu-Wanganui, New Zealand - 1728 DNA GHGlow gp2 | ecosystem: Host-associated > Mammals > Digestive system > Stomach > Rumen ...
GAAGAATAACCATGCCATACCCAACGCCACCAATGACGCTATCGGTACGAGCCAAAAAACAGTTGGAATATTCATAATATATTTATTTAAGAAGTTATCGCTTCGCTCGGAAGTTATCGTTTCACTCGAATGTTATCGTTTCACTCGGAAGTTATCGCTTCGCTCGGAAGTTATCGCTTCGCTCGGAAGTTAAACAAGATTTAGAATTGGTTCTCAATTTATTAGCAAAAATACAAAAAATAACAAAAAAATGAAAGAAATAAAAGAAATGTTTTGTATTTTTGTCCTCAATAAAAAGAAATTATTGTTTTATAAAGATATATATTACTATGGAAATTGATTATATGCTGAGGGAAGGAACTGTACTTCAAGGCAAATATCGTATAAAGAAGTTTTTGGCAAGTGGTGGTTTTGGCAATACCTATGTCGCCACTCATTTGGAGATGGAGAAGGATGTTGCAGTAAAGGAGTTTTTCATCAAGGGGGTGAATCATAGAGAAGGTGACAGTTGTTCAGTCAGTGTAAGTAATTCAAGCAATACCCAATTGTTTGATTCTCAGAAACAAAAATTTAAGAAAGAGGCCCAACGTCTGTTTTCTTTAACCCATCCAAACATAATTCGAGTGTTTGATCTTTTTGAAGAGAATAATACGGTATATTATATTATGGATTATGTGGAAGGAGAATCTCTCAGTGAAAAGGTGAAGCATCAAGGTGGTCCGTTTTCAGAGCCAGAAGTTATGACCATATTGGGTCAGTTGCTTGATGCTTTGGAAGCTGTTCATGGTCATTCACTCTTGCATATGGATATAAAGCCAGGAAATATCTTGATGGACAATACCGGCAGATGCACTTTAATTGACTTCGGTTCGAGCAAGCAGGTAGACAATGGCGGAGGGATGACCACCACAACTTCATTGTCCTACACCCCGGGTTATGCACCTCCAGAACAGGTGAATGGTTCAAAAGACAAGTGGGGCCCTTATACAGATTTTTATGCTTTAGGAGCAACTCTATACAATCTCCTTTCTGGCAAAAAGCCACCAACAACAGAAGATATTTTCGAAAATGGAAATTCCGCCTTTGTTTTTCCGAACAAGGTGTCAGACAAATCAATTTATCTTATAACATGGCTTATGAGTCCCCGTATATCAGTGAGACCTCAGTCGGTAAAAGCCATAAGAAATTTTTTGGAACAATATGACCAACATTCAATAGAAGCAACAGAAAGAAACGATGTAGAAATCACCAAGTATCCAGGTGTACATACATCTTTTTCATCGATGGGAGTAGCCCAAAATGACAAAACGTTATATGGAAATAGACGCGAGAACAGCTATCAAGCGCCATCTCGGTCACAAAAATCTAATTTAACATATTGGCTGTCAGGATTTTTGTTTGTTTTGATACTGATTGCGCTGATTTTAGGTTTTAAGAACTGTAAAAAAGATAAAGCCCCCGCAGTTGTAGAAAATCCGAGTCCAGTTATAGAAAATGCGGTTCCCCAAAATGAAGCTCCATCTCCAGTAAAAAACGAGGAAGTAAAAATAGAGAGAAAAACTTTTGAAGCTAATGGCGTGGCTTTTACAATGATAAAGGTTTATGGTGGTGATTTCATGATGGGTGCCACTAATGAGCAGAGCGGAAGTGCTGAGTCAAACGAGAGTCCAGTTCATCAAGTAACTTTAGACAGTTATATGATAGGTGAAACAGAGGTAACCCAGGCGTTGTGGAAAAGTGTGATGGGTAAAAATCCTTCCCATTTTACCGGTAATAACCAGCGTCCTGTTGAGAGTGTCAGTTGGAGTGATTGCCAGACTTTTCTTAACAAGTTGAATTCTATGACTGGCCAGAGTTTTCGTCTTCCAACAGAGGCAGAATGGGAGTATGCCGCCCGTGGTGGTATGAAAAGTAAGGGTTATAAGTATTCTGGCAGCAACAATATTTATGAAGTAGCTTGGTATAATGGAAATGCATGGTGTAACGGAAATGAGTATGATCCTGATTACGGAACTCATTCGGTCGGTATAAAAAGGCCGAATGAATTGGAGATTTATGACATGAGCGGAAATGTTTGGGAATGGTGTGTGGATTGGTTTGGTTATTATAGCAGTGATCCTCAGTCGAATCCTCAGGGTCCTTCATCTGGCTCAGAGCATATTGTTCGTGGCGGTAGATGGTATGGTAGTGAAAAGAGTTGTCGTGTATCATATCGAGGTGTTGAAGTGACTTCGATGAGAAGTCCAAATATAGGTTTTCGTCTTGCTCTTTAATATTTAGTGTTACTCCAAGAACTTTATGTTTTATAGTTAAAGAACAAATTTGACACCAATAAAAAAGAGTCACACCTTAGATGATGTGACTCTTTATTGTCATTTATAGCAGTATGTGCTAATGAGTTGCGTTATTAAGGCTGTGTGATTAAGAGCGCGTTGCCTTGTGTCTGACGTGCAGCGATGCCGAATTGTCTGCGGTTTTGCTGTGTCAGGCTTCTTCTGTTGCTGGAGAACGGCGTGATGTTGTAGTTGGTGTGTGCAGAAACTGCAGTATGTCTGCTTCTCTGCTGCTGAGCATTACGCCTGTTGTTCTTAGCGAACGGCATGATGTCATATCTCTTAGCGTTCTTTGCCTTGCGTGCCTTAGTCCAGTCGAGAGAGCCTTCGTCGGTGACAGTAGGTGCGCCTTTGTATGAGCCAGTAACCTTCTTTCCATTTTCTGTGACGAGGTTGATTTTCAGCACGAGGTCAGACCCTTCATGTGAAGCCATCACATTACCAGATGTGATGAGTCCTGCACGTCCATATACATAGCTGCCTGAGCTCTTTACGATTTCATCTACGTAAGTGCCCCACCGAACATAGTCATTTTGTTCTTCATCGAAGTAAACATATCCAGGTTGGAATGTGTTTTCCTCGAATTCGTCCAGTGTGGCCACCTTGTATTCACCGTTAATCAAGTTGAGGTCAGGACTGTCTGAATAGTCTGTGCAGATGTCAAGTGTGAGAACGTATCCTTCAGAATTCGCATACCCATTTTCATCGAATGTAACATCATAAAGACGAATGAAATAGTTGCCGAGCAGGCTCTTGGTGAATCTGTAGAAATAGCAGTCTATGTCAGTCATTTCGCCCAAGTTGACATTAGTAGTAAGCGGTTCGTAAGGATCCACATCTGTGCCTCCGCCTCCAGAAGTGCAGTCAATTACACTTACGTTTCCGGTATATTTGGCAATTACTTGTCCAGCCGATACTTTATTATCATTGTTGTCATAATAGAAGATATTCACATCTGCGGTTATTGTATATTTCCCGCTAGAAGTCTTTTCTATTGTAAGTTTTCCGTCTTCAATGAAATAATATTCAGATTGTGATTGTCCTTTCTCCCACACTTCGAGCCAAGTGTTATACTGGTCGTCAGCATTTAGCCCGTTATAGATGGTATATGGCTGTTTTTTGACTCCGTTAGCATTATAAATGCCAGTAGGCAGAATGAGGTTAGTAGTGTTATTAAGCAGATTGTTGCTTATAGCCAACATGATGCTGTTTCCCGGTGTTTTGAGGTCTCCGTTGTCGTCTACAGTGCCTTCGGTAAGTTGTACAAGATAAACTCCTGTTCCATATCCGAGGTGGTCGCCATAGTAGCCAGCCCAGCAGTCGTTAGCAGTGAAAGTATATGCTTCTTCGTTTCCACCGCCTCCACCACCGGATGTGCAGTTTTCTACGTTGATGTTACCCGTATAAGTAGCAATGACTTGTCCTGCCGACTTGGTGTTATTGTTATTGTCATAATAGAAAATATCCACGTCAGCGGTTATAGTGTACTTACCGTTGGAATTCCTTTGTATGGTAAGAGTACCGTCATCGATGAAATAATATTCAGACTCAGACTGGTTGTTTGTTTTTACTTCCAGCCAGCAGTTAAATTGGTCTTCTGAGTTGAGTCCGTTGTACATGGTAAATGACTGCCTGTTGTTTCCGTTGGCTTTATAAGTACCAACAGGGAGAGTGAGGTTGTTGGTATTAGACAGGAGTTGGTTGCTTATGGTCAGCATGATGCTGTTTCCAGCAGTAGTGAGGTCACCATTGTTGTCCACAGTACCTTCGGTAAGTTGTACCATATATACACCCGTGCCATATCCGAAATGGTCACCATAATAACCGGCCCAGCAGTCGTTGGCGTTGAAGGTATAAGCTTCGTTGTTGTTGCCTCCACCTCCACCGTGGTTTCCACCACCGTGTCTTGGATCCGGGTCGTCTTTTCCACAAGACATCATACCGAAAGTCAGTACGAGTCCAAATAAAACATAAAATAATTTTTTCATAAGCGTTTTAATTAAGGTTGTTAATGAATAGGCTATATTATTTAAGAAGTTATCGCTTCGCTCGGAAGTTACCGCTTTGCTCGGAAGATATTCAATTATTTAAATTGTCCTTGTTTTACGAGGTATTCCGCGATTTGTACTGCATTGAGTGCAGCCCCTTTCTTGATTTGGTCGCCCGAAAGCCATAATGTGATACCGTTGTCATTAGCAAGGTCTTTACGAACACGTCCGACATATACGTCGTCTTTTCCGGCCGTGAATAGCGGCATCGGATATTTTTGGTTTTTCGGGTCATCGATGAGGGTCACTCCGGGCGCTTCAGCCAACGCCTTTTGTACCGCTTCCACTTCGAGCGGTTTCTCCGTTTCGATCCATACCGCTTCGCTATGAGCACGTAGAGACGAGATTCTCACGCACATAGCAGAGCAACGTGCATCAGAATGCATGATTTTGCGTGTTTCGTTGAACATCTTCATCTCCTCTTTCGTGTATCCGTTGTCTTGGAATACGTCTATTTGCGGTATTACGTTGTATGCCAGCTGATATGCAAATTTGTTAACCGTTACCGGCTTTTCCTCCATGATTTCCTTATATTGCTGTTGGAGTTCAGCCATAGCCGCCGCTCCAGCCCCGCTTGCGCTCTGATAACTTGCTACATGTATTCTATTGATGTGGCTCATTTTCTCGATAGGTTTCAACACCACCACCATCATAATAGTTGTGCAGTTAGGGTTTGCTATGATTCCCCGAGGCCTTGTCAGCGCATCTTCCGCATTACATTCAGGAACCACGAGCGGCACATCGTCGTCCATGCGGAAAGCACTGGAATTGTCTATCATCACCGTTCCGAACTTTGTGATATCGTCGGCGAATTCCTTTGATGTGCCCGCTCCCGCAGAAGTGAACGCAATGTCGATGTCCTTGAAGTCGTCTCCATGCTTAAGGAGTTGGACTTCATATTCTTTCCCTCTAAACTTATATTTTCTTCCGGCGCTCCGTGTTGATCCAAACAGAACCAATTCATCGATAGGGAAATTCCTTTCGTCTAACACTTTCAAAAACTCTTGTCCAACAGCTCCGCTGGCACCTACAATAGCTACTTTCATGATTTTTAAGTTATCGCCCTTAATTCTCAGGAGTTATCCACCTTCGGGCTCCAAGTTATATAATTAAAGAATTATAAAAAGTTTAAATTATTTGCAAAATTATGAATTTCTTTTGAGTTATACGAAATAATTGGAAGTTTTTCTTTAACTTTGCCACATAATTAAATTAAATAACTCCTGCCGCCGCTCTATGAGGGTGTATTATGACGCATCCAACCCACAAGTATATGGACTCAATCACTGAATATATACATCTGCCAATAACCGACTCGACTTTGGTTTTTACTATAGTGTTGGGAATCATCTTCTTGGCTCCGCTTATTTTCCCGAAGCTTCGCATCCCTCACATAATCGGAATGATTGTGACCGGAATGCTTATCGGTGAAAACGGTTTTAATGTTATAGAGCGTAACGAGGGTTGTGAATTATTCAGTCAGATAGGCATTTATTACATCATGTTTTTGGCTGGTTTGGAGATGGACTTAGCCGATTTGAAGCACAGCCGTAAGCATGGTATCGTTTTTGGCCTTCTGACCGCTTTGATTCCCTTTGCATTCGGTTATGTTGCCGGAGCCTTTTTCTTGGGATATAGTCAGACTGCTTCGTTCTTGCTTGCCTGCATTATGGCTTCGCATACTTTAGTTGCCTATCCCATCGTAGGGCGTTATGGTTTGACCCGTCATCACAGTGTTCATGTAGCGGTATTCGGAACGGTGTTCGCCCTTTTGTTCGCCTTGATAGTGTTGGCGACAGTAGCCGGCACTTTTACCGGTGACGGAGGGTTGGAATTTTGGTTATGGTTTTTGCTGAAGTTCACATTGTTTCTTCTCACCTTGTTTTTCATACTTCCCAAAATTATCCGTTTCATATTCAAGAAGGTATCCGATTCCGCTATACTCTATATTTTTGTCCTTGCTATGATGTTTTTGTCGGCAGTAGTAGCCGACCTTTGCGGATTGGAGGGAATTTTAGGTGCGTTCCTCTGTGGGTTGGTGTTTAACCGCTTCATCCCACATTCCGGTCCTTTGATGAACCGAGTGGAATTTGTCGGCAACGCCATATTCATACCATTCTTCCTGTTGGGAGTAGGAATGATAGTAAATGTGAAACCCCTTTTCACTTCCTCGTCAGCAATTATCGTAGTAGGCGTATTGGTTGTGGTAGGTACGTTGTCGAAGTATCTTGCAGCCTTTTTCTCTCGCAAATTGTTTAAGATGAGTTCAGCCAGCGGACTGATGATGTTCGGTTTGAGTGAAGCCCATGCCGCGGGTGCTTTGGCCATGGTTATGGTAGGCCGTTCATTGCATTATTCCGACGGTTCCCCCCTTATGAACAACGATGTGCTTGACGGAGTGGTTGTTATGATTCTTTTATCTTGCATAATCAGTTCAATCTGCACAGAGCAGGCCGCCAAGAAGTTGAAATTAGCTTCAGAAGAAGAAAGTGACAATGCCGCTTTGCCTTGGCTCGATGACGAAAAGATCATGGTGCTTCTTAAAAAGCAAAACAACGTGCAGGGTCTTGTTGAGACCGCCTATATGATGCGTAATCCAGAACTCAACAGAGGTTTGATTTGCCTTAATGTAGTGAATGATGCCAGCGAAACAGAAAAATGGCTTCAAGAAAGCAAGAACCTTTTGTCGAAAGCCGAAGAGATATGTGTGGCTTCCAGTGTGAAAGTTCAGAGTCAGAGCCGTTTAGCCTCCAATCTTATAAACGGCGTTGTTCATGCGTTCCGTGAGAATGACGCATCAGAAGCCATCATTGGAATGCATACAAAGAGTGGGAGTGACCACACCCTAATCGGTCGTTTTGCCGATCATCTTATCCATCAGATAGACCATCAGGTGACGATAGTGAAATATGTGATGAATACCTACAGTTTGCGTCGTATTGTAGTTGCGATTCCAGAAAACGCAGAATACGAAAGCGGCTTCCGCCGTTGGGTGGAACGATTGGCACGATTAGCCTCAGAAATCGGTTGTAGGATAGTGTTTCATGGTTCAGAACAAGCCTGTAACCGAATTATGCATTATATGCGTCAATACCATCGTAATGTGCGTTCGGAATATCATGTCTTTTCCATGCAGGATGGTCTTGTCCAATTGAAGGATTCGGTCAACCCGGACCATCTCCTTGTCATCGTTTCAGCCCGTGCCGGCACAGTCAGTTATCAAGGGCATGTAAACAAGCAGATTGGAGTTTTGAACAAGTATTTCCCAGACACAAGTGTGATGATAATATATCCAGACCAGCGAGGTCAGAGCAGTGAAACTACGTTTACAGACCCACATAGAGGAGAGCGAATAGAAAGTTCGAAAATAGGCAACTGGCTGTCAAAATGGGTGAGTAAGATTGGGTGATTATTATAATATAATTAGGAATTATTATTAGTCGAGAGTCGAGAGTCGAGAGAGCCATGCGGCGGGGGGATTATATAATTAGGAATTAGGAATTGAATTGCTTTGCAAAATTAAAAATTAAAAATTTCCATAAGGAGATATGATATATGATAGAAGTACAAGATATACGTAAGAATTTTGGAAGCCTGCAGGTGTTGAAAGGAATAAACCTGCATGTAGATAAAGGCGAGATAGTAAGTATCGTCGGTCCTAGTGGTGCCGGCAAGACCACACTTCTTCAGATTATAGGCACGTTGGACAAGCCGAGTGGCGGCAAAGTGCTTTTGAACGGAGTTGATGTGACTACTATGAAAGACCGTGAACTTTCAAAATTCCGTAACCAGCATTTAGGGTTTGTGTTCCAGTTTCATCAGTTGCTCCCCGAATTTACAGCCTTTGAGAATGTGATGATACCGGCAATGATAGCCAAAAGGTCCAAGAAAGACTATATGGCAAAGGCAATGGAGCTGATGGATTATTTAGGCTTAAAAGACCGTATGGATCACAAGCCAAACGAGTTGTCGGGTGGTGAAAAACAGCGCGTTGCAGTTGCCAGAGCCTTGATAAATAATCCCGATGTGATATTAGCCGATGAGCCATCAGGCAGTTTGGATTCCGCCAATAAGGCCGAGCTTCATCAGCTTTTCTTTGATTTGAGGGAAAAATTCCATAACACGTTTGTTATAGTGACTCATGATGAGTCTTTGGCAAAGTTGACCGACAGGACTATACACTTGAAGGACGGGTTGATAGTGTGAATTTAGGAATCATGAAATCATTCTAAATAAAACTATAGCAATGATTCGTTTAGGAAAACATAATGATATGACCGTGTTGAGGGAGGTAGATTTTGGAGTTTACCTCGATGGCGGTGAGGTAGGTGACATCTTGTTGCCAAAACGTTATGTGCCAGAAGGCACACAAGTAGGTGATGTAGTTCACGTGTTTCTTTATTTAGACAGTGAAGAGCGTTTGGTGGCGACTACAGAAAAACCTTTGGTTGAGGTGAATCAGTTTGCCTATCTTACAGTGAAGTGGGTAAACGAATACGGAGCTTTTTTAGATTGGGGTGTGATGAAAGACCTGTTTTGTCCTTTCAAAGAGCAGAAGCAGAAGATGCAGATGGGAAAGAGTTATCTTATCTATTGCTATATTGATCCAGTGACCTACAGGATAGTGGCATCAGCCAAGGTTGACAAGTTTCTTACAGACGATGTGCCCCCGTTCAGCACAGGCGATTCCGTTGATATAATCATCCAGCAGAGGTCGGACTTAGGCATGAAGGCGATTGTAGAAGGAAAATACAGAGGTCTTCTTTTCGCGAACGAGATTTTCCAGCCGCTTCATACCGGCGACCGTCTGAAGGCTTTTGTGAAGCAAGTGAGGCCAGACGGCAAGATAGACCTCAAGTTGCAGCGCTATTTCGGAAAGAAACATATAGTCTCGTTCAGTGACCAGTTGTTCCGCTATCTCAAGGAACATGACGGATACTGTGCTCTTCATGACAAGTCGGATGCCACCGACATATACAATACGTTTGGTGTGAGCAAGAAGACCTTCAAACGGGGAGTGGGGGATTTGTATAAACACAAGATTATCACTTTGGAAGAGGACGGCATACGTTTGACGGTAAAGGGTGCCGCTATGGGATTGGAAGAGGATTAGTTTCAACAATAAACATTCAGATATGGAAGAGTTGCTTCATTATGTATGGAAACACAAGCTTTTTCCTTTGCGTGAATTGAAAACTACAGACGGAAGGTTGCTGGAGGTGATTGACCCCGGACTTCATAATCATGGTTCGGGTCCTGACTTTTTCAATGCAAAGATAAAGCTTGACGGCCAGTTGTGGGTAGGCAACATAGAGATTCATGTTCGAGCATCTGACTGGTTTCGTCATCATCATGACACCGATGACGCATATTCCAATGTTATTCTTCATGTAGTGGGTATATCCGATGCAGTAATTCCATATCCTAATGATAATGCCCGTATAATACCTCAATGCCAGTTGGATGTTCCGGAAGTGGTTAAGAACAATTATGACGCCTTATCCCGCAATGACAGTTTCCCCCGTTGCAGCAGTGTTGTTTCGTCGTTTCCCCGTTTGACAGTGCATTCCTGGCTTTCCGCTTTGCAGGTAGAGCGTCTTGAGGAACGCAGTTCATTGATAAAAGAGCGTTGGCTTCAGCATGGCAAGAACTGGGAAGAGACCTTTTTCGTGACAATAGCCCGCAATTTCGGTTTCGGAAAGAACGGTGACGCCTTCGAACGTTGGTCCAATTCGTTTCCTTTGATATCGTTGGGCAAGCATCGTGACTCATTGTTTCAGATAGAGTCGGTGTTTTTCGGTCAGGCCGGTATGCTTGAAGACCCACATGATGAGTGGGGAGACTATTATGTTCGCTTGCGTAATGAATATACGTTTATGCGTCATAAGTTCTCACTCAAACCAATAGAATCCACTGCATTCAGGTTTATGCGGCTTCGTCCTGAGAATTTCCCGCAGGTGAGGATAGCTCAATTGGCCATGCTATATTACAACGGCAGTTTGAGTCTTGCAAAACTGTTGGATGCCAAGGATATAGATGCGATGTATGGGTTGTTCAACACCAGTGTGAGTGATTATTGGCGCCGTCATTACACGTTCAAGTCGCAAGAGTCGCCAGAAAGCGACAAATATTTGTCGAAGTCCACGATTGACCTGATTGTGATGAATTCCGTGGTTCCACTATTGTTCGCATATGGCAGATATAAGGGCGATGACGAACTGTGTGACCGTGCCTTCACTCTTATGGAGGGTATCAAGTCAGAAAATAATAAGTATATCCGTGACTGGAAGAATGCCGGTATAACATGTGAGACAGCGGCTGATTCCCAGGCTCTTATGCAGTTGTCAACAAAATATTGTGAGCCACATAACTGCCTTCGTTGCCGTTTCGGATTCGAATATATAAGGAAAACCCCGAATTTCTTGTCGGAGGAAGATTGACATTAATAATATAAAATTAGGAATTAGGAATTAGGAATTAGGAATTTTTTCCATGCGGACGGGTTTTTAGAATTAGGAATTTTTTCCATGCGGACGGGTTTTTAGAATTAGGAATTAGGAATTGACCATGCGGACGATTTCGGAATTAGGAATTGTATATTTGCTTATAAATGTTTAACTTTGCAAAATAATAAAAAATAAGATATGAAGATAGCATTGATAGGATACGGCAAGATGGGCAAGATGATAGAGCAGATAGCCTTAAGCCGTGGACACGAGATAGTGAGTGTGATAGATATAGACAATCAGGAGGATTTTGATTCTGATGCGTTCAAAAGTGCAGATGTGGCAATCGAATTCACCGCTCCCCATGTTGCATACGGCAATTACCTGAAGTGCTGGAAAGCCGGTGTTAAGGTTGTTTCCGGTTCCACCGGTTGGTTGAAAGAGCATGGTGATGATGTTCGTAAGGCCTGTGCAGAAGACGGCAAGACATTGTTTTGGGCTTCCAATTTCAGTGTGGGAGTAGCCATCTTCTCCGCTGTGAGCAAGTACTTGGCAAAGATAATGAATGATTTTCCTCAGTATGACGTGAGTATGGAGGAAGTACATCATATACATAAGTTAGACCATCCATCCGGCACTGCAATCACATTGGCAGAAGGTGTGATAAAAGAATTGGACCGTAAGGATGATTGGGTAGTTGGCGAGGTTCATAACCCCGATGGCACAGTTGACGGCACAAAGGATCATCCTGATAACCTGATGCGTATAGACAGCATCCGTCGTGGTGAGGTGCCAGGCATACATTCCATCACATACGATTCTCCAGCAGACTGTATCACGATAACACATGATGCACATTCACGCCAGGGCTTCGCTTTAGGAGCAGTTCTCGCAGCGGAATATACTAAAGACCATAGCGGCTTGTTGACGACAGATGATTTGTTTAAGTTTTAGAAAATATCACTTTGTTGTAATTTATTGATTTATTATAAGAATATTAATTAATAATAAAAAATATGGGACTATTTACAAGTAAACCAGATTATTCGAAGATAAAGACCCGTAAGGTAAAGGAAAAGGAAGAAAAGGAGAAGAAAGAACGCCCTTCATGGGTGAAATGGGTGAAATTCGGTGTGGTAGCCGTTTTGTGGCTGTTGTTCATCTATTGGCTCGGCAGTTGGTGGGGTTTGTTGGTGTTGCCATTTATTTTCGACGTATATATAACGAAGAAAATCAACTGGCAGTGGTGGCGTAAAGACGGTCAGCCGGTCAGCAACACCATAATGAGTTGGGTTGATGCTATAGTGTTTGCCCTCGTTGCAGTGTATTTTGTCAACAATTTCTTCTTCCAGAACTACAAGATTCCGTCTTCTTCGCTTGAGAAAACACTTTTGACGGGCGACTATCTGTTAGTGAGCAAGTTGTCATATGGTCCTCGTATCCCGATGACTCCTTTGACAATGCCATTGACTCAGCACACCTTGCCAGGTCTTAACTGCAAGTCGTATATAGAATGGCCTCAGTGGGAGTATCGTCGTGCGAAAGGCTTCGGTAATGTTGAGTTAGGCGATATTGTGGTGTTCAACTATCCGGCAGGCGATACTGTGGCTGTAAATTTCAATAACGACCTTTATTCGCTATGCTACGAACTCGGTTGGCAGAGTTTCTACGAAGAAGACCGTTCTCAGTTGATATTACAGGATTCCACCACGTTGGGTCAGATAGCCCAATTCAACAAGATTTATGGTCGTGGCAAGGAAATCGTGAAGAGCAACCCTAAGAATCAGTACGGTATGGAAATGTATGGAGAGATAATCACTCGTCCGGTTGACCGTAGAGAGAATTATGTGAAACGCTGTGTGGGACTTCCAGGTCAGAAACTTGAAATCCGTGACAAGGTAATTTATATAAATGACAAAGAGCAGGCACAGCCAGAACTTGTTCAGTTCAACTATAAAGTATATACCAGGGATGGTCAGATATTGGATGATAAGATATGTGCTGATTTAGGTATTTCCGATGAGGATAAGGCACATTTATTAGACAAAAATGGCGGCATGCCTCTGACTTATCAGGCCAAGGCCGCCTTGGAAAAGATGACAGATGTTGTTGACAGCATAGTAGAGGTGAAAGACGGTAATTTTGGCCGTCTGTATCCGCTTGACCATGACTATGGTTGGACACGCGACAATTACGGTCCGATAGTGATACCTGCCCGAGATATGGAAATAGAACTGAATATGGATAATATATGTATCTATGAACGTCCTATCCGAACTTATGAAGGTAATCAGCTCGACATCAAGTCCGATGGAATCTATATCAACGGCAAAAAGACCAACAAATACAAGTTCAAGATGGACTATTATTGGATGATGGGTGACAACCGCCACAATTCCGCCGACTCCAGATATTGGGGTTTTGTGCCAGAAGACCATATCGTTGGCAAGCCGCTGTTTATATGGCTGTCTGTGTCTCCGGACTCCAATCCAGAAGCCAGCACCTATCGTTGGAACCGCTTGTTTAAGTGGGTTGGAGATATAAAGTAAAGTTGAAAGTCGAGAGTCGAGAGTCGAGAGAGCCATGCGGCGCGGGTATTAGTGCAATATTGAAAGTCGAGTGGGTATTTAGTTGAAAGTCGAGAGAGGTAATGGGGCAGGGGTGAAGTGTGTGGTTTATAGTATATAGTTGATGATAGATAATAAAAACATATTGTTAAGTACAGCATATTTGCCACCAGTTCAATGGTTTTCGAAACTGGTGGCAAATGGTGTTGTATATATAGAGCATTGGGAAAGTTATCATAAGCAGACTTATCGCAACAGGTGTATGATAGACTCCGCGAATGGTGCAATATCGCTTACAGTACCAGTAGAGAAGCCTTCCGATGGTTCGAGGCTGATAAAAGACATGAGGATAAGTGACCATGACGATTGGCGTACAAAGCATTGGCATGCATTGGAGTCGTCGTATTACAATTCTCCGTTTTTCGAATTCTATCAGGACGATTTCCGTCCATTTTATGAGAAGAGATACGAATTTCTGATAGATTTCAACCAGGAGTTGGTGATG